>Ga0208396_100046_pt1 | contig 59215 bp, 54 predicted proteins | sample LakWasMet64_LOW9_2_FD_183896 | JGI IMG/M metagenome (GOLD analysis project Ga0208396, IMG submission 183896) | Freshwater sediment methanotrophic microbial communities from Lake Washington under simulated oxygen tension - Sediment Metagenome... | ecosystem: Environmental > Aquatic > Freshwater >... | reverse complement strand
CTGAGTACACCTTTCTGGATTCAATCAAGCAAGGCAAACCTATGACCAATTTCAGGCTACGCTATGAAAGCGTAGACCAGGAAGCCTACCAGCCAGCCCCTAATGCCGCTAAAAAACTGGATACCGCAGAGGCATTTACCTTACGCAGCCTGATTGGCTGGCAGACAGCGCCGTTTCACAACTTGAGTTTTGCGGCACAGATTACAGATGTGCATGAATTTAACGACAACTTTAATGACAGGCGTGAGAACCTGAGCGAATCCGGCAAAGCCAATTACCCAAATATCGTTGACCCCGGCTACACCGACATCAACCAGCTGTATGTCGACTGGACCGGTATTAAAAATACCAAACTGCGCCTCGGCCGCCAGCAGCTTAATTTGGACAATGTGCGCTTTATCGGCGACATTGGTTTCCGGCAGAACATGCAGGTGTTTGATGGCGTATCTGTGCTCAACAAAAGCATTGCAGATACAGATTTATTTGCCGCGCATTTTGAACAGGTAAGGCAAATCAACACCGAGCTTCGCCAGGGCAACATCGATATTCTGAATGCTAAATACCGCATCTCTCCTGGTGAATCAGTCGCTGGCTACGGTTATTTGATTGATGCAGCCAATTTAAGCCAGAACAACGGTAACCCAGCCGCGGCAAGTACCGCAGCACAAGGCGGTAACGGTTTGGGCGCCAGCCAGGATTTAACCAAAACAGCCACCACCGATGCCAGCTCCAAAACATTCGGTATGCGCCTGGATGGCGTGCGTAAAGTTAGCGACGACTGGAAAGTGCTGTACACGGCAGAATACGCCAAGCAGAGTGACTACGCAGGCGGCAGCCCGCTGATTGATGCGCATTACTTCAAGCTTGGTGGCGGTGCCGCTTATGATGTATGGTCATTACGGATTGATCACGAAAAGCTTTCCAGCAACAATGGCAAATATGCTTTCCAAACCCCGCTTGGCACTAACCACCTGTTTCAAGGTTGGGCAGACCAGTTTCTGGTGACTCCGCGCCAGGGTATTGAAGATACCTTTATTACATTTTCCGGCAGTATTGAAAAAGCCAAACTTTATGCTGAATACCATGTATTCAAAGCTGACGAGAATTATCAATCCATCAATGGCAAATTGGGCAATCAATACGGCACGGAATTTGATGCCAGCGTAGCCTATCCATTCAGCGACAAAATCCTTGGCAAAATTGAATACGCCAAGTTTAACGAAAGCGACGTATACGGCACCACGCTAAAAGATGCTGCACGTAAGGGTGATAAGGAAATCGTCTGGCTTACTGCCATGTACTCGTTTTAAACCTCAGACTTTATCATTCATTGATCTAACCGACCCAAATTGCCGTAGCAGCCGTTAATGATGCTGTGGCGGCAATTTGTATGCTTTGCTTAAAGTTTCTTCTATTTCCATTTGTGTAACTGCTCCAGCAACTTAGCGTTCATATCCCCACACACCCCACAGCGTTATCCACAGAAATTGTGGAATTCACCGGTGCGGCTGTTAACCAGCCAGCCATTTGCCATGGCAATTAAAAATCAGTAAAGTTGATGCAGTAGCAATCGCTAACTGGAGTATGAAAATGCATAACGAATCTATCAAGACCAAAATAGAACAGCTGGATGGTAAATTATCCATTATTCATAAAAGGCTACAGTGGATAGCGGGCGAAGAAGCCAAGTCGCCGCATGTTAATGAGCCAGCCCATTACTTTAAAGACAAGAAAGAATTGTTAAAAAAGGCAGAGCTAGCCTTGGATGAGCTAGCAATGCTATTCAACAAGCCGTGGGATTGATAACGTGGTTACGCAAGGTTTATATCGAACTTGAAATTGCCAGTCTGGCCTAGTAGCTAAACGTACAGAATTATTTGTCTTAACATGGCACGCTTATTCTGGCACGGTTATCTAGACAGCTGAAGTTGCAGGAATTACCCCAGAATTTTTTTGGTTTGCATAACGATTTCTTCTGCCGTGGCATTATCGTATGTAAATATTGTGCACTTTGCAGTAACCTTCATGCGTGTAGTGTTAGTGCTTATTGGCTCAAGCTGTATCTCAATATTTCGCCCGGTAGATTTTGCAGCAAAGGATATAACACTATTTTTTGCATCCATACTCTCTGAAACCACTGTAATTTTCATGCGGCCTAATGCTTTTGCAGTTGCAACCCTGACCTTGGCAGCAGGCGCTGTAAACGTGCGAGTTGTTGTACCGCCCAAGGTGTGGTTAAGCGCAGCTGACCCACCTACCCCAGCTGCTGTGGTCACGGCAGGGATACAACCGGTTATTAACATCATATTTGCCAGCAGGAAACATGCTACTGAGAAAAATCGCATTACTACCCCCTAAATTTTTATCACAATCAAATTATTATTGCCGCAATCAAACTAAAGCTTGAATTACGTTAAATCAACCTTATGGCAGCACCTGGTCAATTTCAATATCAACAGATCTGCCATCAGGTTTTATCGCGGCTGTAATGCCCTGCAAGTCACCGGCCTGTTGTTTTGCGTCTCCGGTTTTAGATACGCGAGCCACCAATACCACTTCATTTGCCTGCGAAAGCTTGTGGGCGGGCATTATCGAGTTTGCATCATCCAGATGATAGCTATAGGGCAAATTGCCAGCGGTTGTACGCACGATGGCTAACGGCATGGGCGGACCTTGTACAGCTCGTGCAAAAATGAACACTGTTGCCGCCGGATCGAGCTTGCTGATGAGTTTGGGGGAGATGCTTACCGTACCAGTCACGCCAGAACGTTCATTCACTGCTGCGGCAGCCGGATGCGAGGGTTCTTTCTCGCCGGCTAAAGCTCGGGCCTCGCTTAGTGAAGCTTTAACCTCCGGCAACAATTCTGAATCTGCGGGAAGGTGCTGTTGCAGGCGCTGCCAATAATCAATTGCCTGCTTATAGTCTTTACGGTCAAATGCAATTGTTGCAGCCATCATCAAAGCCTTAGGATGGTTTACATCAAGCTCCAGCGCCTGCTTGACCAGTTCTTCAGGCTTGCCGGCAAGCTTATGCCCATTCACCACCGCTAGCGCATCAGCATAATCAGCCAGCAATTGCGGATCATCCTTGATGATATTCACGGCTTTTTCATAGGCCGGTATCGCATTGGCGTGCTGCCTAAGTTCTACATACGACCTGCCCAACAAAGCCCAGCCAGCACCATCACCCGGATTTTTTTCAAGCTTCTGCTTCAGTGAGGCTAACAACGGCTCCAAATCAGTCATCATCGTGCTGTTATCCATGGCGCTATGGCCTGACTGTGCCTGAGATGTCATATCAGGCGTAACTGCCGGAATTGAAATAGAAACCGGGCTACCAAGCTGGTAATACAACAGCCCTGCCGCCAAAGGCAATACCAGCAGCAGCACAACGGCTAATCGCCTGTCCGGTGAACTTGCGACTACAGCAGTTTCTGTATCGCCAACCTCCTCCAGAAACCGGCGCTCCAGTTCACTTTTAGCCATATCATATTGAGTGCTCTTCAGGACGCCATTGGCTTTGTCCTGCTCAAGCTCGGCAAACTGCTGACGGAAGATAGCACGCTTTTCTGCGTTAGCATCAGTGGCGGAAGAATTAGGGCGAATTAACGCGGGCAGCATCAACGCCAGTATAAGTAGCAGCAATACAATAGCAATTATCCAGAACACCAGCATTATGATTCCTTATTTAACAATTCACTGACTTTGCGTGCTTCATTTGCGCTAAGTGCTGACTCTACAGCCAGTTTTTCACGCCTGCGCAACATTACAAATAAACCGGCAACGCCTGTCAGTAACAACACAAAAGGGCCAAACCACAACAACACGGTAGTGGACTTAAGCGGCGGGCGGTAACGTACAAAATCACCATAACGTGCAACCAGATAATCAATAATGGCTTGGTCGCTCATGCCCTTGGCTGCCAGCTCGCGGATTTCCTTACGCAGGTCTTCTGCCAACTCCGCATGCGAATCTGCCAGCGTCTGGTTTTGGCACACCAGACAACGCAGCTCTTCGGAAAGCCGCTGCACCTGCGCCTCTACCACAACATCCTCTTGTAGAGGCCGCGCTTCCTCTGCCCAGCCAATATTAATTAAAAAACAAAAACCAGCGATTAAACAAAGTATGCGTCTCATTGTGCTTGCAGCCTTTTTACCAGAGGCAGAATCTTATTGCGTAAAACTTCTTCAGTGACCGGCCCGATCTGTTTGTAGGCAATAACACCTGCTTTATCAATAACGTAAGTCTCAGGCACACCGTAAACACCGTAATCAATGCCTACGCGACCATCCGCATCCATGGCGGAAGCTATATAAGGGTTGCCGCCCAGATCAAGCCACTGCTGGGCTTCCTGCCGGGTATCTTTATAATCCATGCCGTATAACGGAACAGCACCGCTTTTAGAAAGCGCTACCAGCACCGGATGCTCGTCCCGGCATGCACCGCACCAGGATGCCCACACATTAAACAGCCATACCTGACCCAACATATCTTTGTTGGAAATCTTTTTTTCCGGATCATCAAGGCGCGGCAGGTTAAACGCCGGTGCAGGCTTACCTACCAAAGGTGATGGCACTTCGCGTGGATCAAGGTTGAGACCAACGCCTAAAAACCCCACTACAACCAGAAAAATAACCAAAGGTAACAAAAAACGCTTCATAGTTTTGCCTCTACTACACCTGCTTGATCTGTACGTTTTTTCAAACGATAGCGTTTATCAGACAATGCCAATAAGCCGCCTAAAGCCATCATTAAACAGCCAAACCATATCCATTCCACCATCGGTTTGTGATAGATACGCACACTCCAGGCACCACCATCCAATGGCTCGCCCAGGGACGCATATAGATCATGAATAATACTCGGGCTAATGCCGGCCTCTGTCATCGGCATATTCTGCACGGTGTACATGCGTTTTTCCGGCGCAAGCACTGTGCGTTCAACACCATTTTTTGTGATGCGTATCTGGCCGCGGCTTGCGGTGTAATTCGGCCCTTCTATCTCGGTGACACCCTCGAACGTAAAATCAAAACCGGCTAAATGCGCCACATCACCAGCTTGCATGCGTACGGCAATCTCGGATTCAAAGCCTTTGACTATGGTCACACCCAAGGTGAACACGGCAATGCCCAAATGTGCGATGACCATGCCCCACCATGAACGCGAGGTAGACTTTATGCGCATAGCCAATGGCTGCTCAGATGTGCGAAGCCGCTGGTAAACCAGGTTCACGCTGGTGCCAAAAATCCAGAAAGCCAGAAACAGACCAAAACCTATCATTGGCGTTAAATGCCCTAACAGCAAAGGCAGAATGATGGCCGTAGCCACACTCACGCCAAACGCCCAGCGCAAGCGCTTGGCCAACTCAGGCAATGCGGCTTGCTTCCAGCGTGCGATAGGCCCAATGCCCATTAAAAACAAAGCCGGCGCCATGAGCGGTGCAAAAACCGTATCAAAATATGGAGGCCCTACCGAGATTTTACCCAGTCCCAGCGCATCCAGAAATAACGGGTAAAGCGTGCCAAACAGTACCGAGATAGCGGCAACGGCCAACAGTACATTATTTGCAAGCAGGAAGCTCTCTCTGGAAACCACATCGAACTTACCGCCACGCGCGATGGTTGGTGCACGCCAGGCAAAAAGCATTAGCGACCCGCCGATGACAACAACCAGAAATGCCAGAATAAACAAACCGCGCCTTGGGTCTGTGGCAAAAGCATGCACTGAAGTAAGTACCCCGGAACGTACCAGGAACGTACCGAGCAGGCTTAAAGAGAAAGCACAGATCGCAAGCAATACTGTCCACGCCTTGAAACTGCCGCGCTTTTCAGTAACGGCCAATGAGTGTATGAGCGCAGTACCCACCAGCCACGGCATGAATGAGGCATTCTCTACTGCATCCCAGAACCACCAACCACCCCAGCCCAGCTCGTAGTATGCCCAGTTACTGCCAGCCATGATGCCAGCGGTAAGGAATACCCAGGCCATGGTTGTCCACGGGCGTGACCAACGCGCCCAAGCTGCATCCAGCTCACCACCCAGCAATGCCGCTATCGCAAAGGCAAATGCAACAGAAAAGCCAACATAGCCCATATAAAGCATAGGCGGGTGGAACACCATGCCGGGGTCTTGCAGCAGCGGGTTCAAATCACGGCCATCCATTGCCGCGGGAATCAAACGCTCGAACGGGTTAGAAACGGTCAGCATAAACAGTAGAAAGCCGATGCTGATCAAGCCCATCACCCCCAATATGCGCGCGCGCATGGCGTCTGGCAGGTGTTTCGAAAAAAAGCTTACGGCCACTGTCCATATGCTTAGTATCATAGCCCACAGCAATAAGGAGCCTTCATGCCCACCCCACACTGCTGCAATGCGATATTGCAGCGGCAGTTTTGAATTAGAGTTAGTGGCTACATAAGTAACCGAATAATCCATGCTGGCAAAAGCATAGGCCAGGCAAATAAAAGCAATTGCAATCAGCAGAAATTGCGCACGTGCCGCGGGTCTGGCTAAGCCCATCCATACAGCGTTACCGCGCGCGGCACCGATAATGGGAAAGCTGCCTTGAACCAGAGCAACCAGCAAGGCAAGAATTAAAGCAAAATGGCCAATTTCAGGGATCACATCAACATCCTTTTTGTATTCATTCGGGGAGTAAAGTACCTAGTGTCTAATGCCAGGTGTTCTAAAACTCGGTGTTCTACATCTATAAAAAACTATTTCGGTGCGGCCAATGAGCCGGAGCTCTGCGCTTTTGCCCGTTTCAAGGCTTCGGCCGCTTCTGGCGGCATGTAGTTTTCATCATGCTTTGCCAATACCTCACTGGCTTCAAACAAGCCATTTGCACTAACTTTACCTTGTGCCACAACGCCTTTACCCTCTTTAAACAGGTCAGGCAGAATACCTTTATAAATCACCGGAATAGTTTTAGCGGTATCGGTGATTTCAAAGCGCACAGTTAAACCATCATCCTGACGCTTTAAACTGCCGGGTACGACCAGACCGCCAACGCGAAAGCCGGTGCCTTTTGGCACTTCGCCTTTTTCAACCTGTGTTGGCGTATAGAAAAACACCATATTACTTTTAAACGCGTTCAAAATAAGCATCGCCGCCAAACCTAGCAAAGCCAGCCCGATAGCAATCAGAATGAAACGTTTATGCCTTGCTTTAATCACCATAAATCAACCCTGTGCCAACAAACGAGATAAACGCAATGCCTGCGCGCTACGCTTGCGTAACGCCAATACTTCCCATAGCAGGCAGAACGCTGTGAGTCCAAACGAAAACCATACATAGAAGGCATAGCCGCCCATGTTAAAAAATGCTGCCCAACTAGCCCATTGCATCATTAATTTACTCCTGGAAATTTGATAACTGTTTAACCCACTCTGCTGTTCGTTCACGCTCAAGCATGATGCAGCGCACGCGCATCAGCGCTACGGCAATGGTGTACATCCAGAACGCCAAAGCCATCAGCAGCATGCCGATGAGCATAGTGGTTACCATTTTTGGTGCGGCGCCCATGCTGATAGTAGAGCCTTGGTGCAGCGTGTTCCACCATTTCACGGAAAAATAAATAATCGGCACATTGACCACGCCAACCAGTGCCAGCAAAGCCCCTGCCCGATCAGCCCTGCGCACATCATCAATAGAGGATTGCAGTGCAATAAAACCCAGATACAGGAACAGCAGAATCAGTTCAGAGGTTAAGCGTGCATCCCACACCCACCATGTCCCCCACATGGGCTTACCCCATAAAGATCCGGTAACCAGGGCGATGAAGGTGAAAATTGCGCCCGTAGGTGCCAAGGCCTGCGCCATCATGGCTGATAAACGTGCATTCCAAGCTAAGCCCAATGCTGCCCAGCCGGCCATCACGATATAAATTACCATCGACATCCAGGCCGCAGGTACATGCACAAAAATAATACGGTATGCCTCGCCCTGCTGAAAATCAGTCGGTGCAATCGCAAAGCCTATGTAAAGCCCGGCAACGGCAAAAGCTGCCGTCAGCCATGCAAACCAAGGAATCATCTTCCCGGCCAGTGGGTAAAAGGTTTGTGGTGAAGAATATTTAAACCAATTAATGTTCATAACAGTTTTTTACTCGGATATAGTTACTCAACGGAAATACGCAAAGCTGCTGCCGTAGCCATAGGCGCAAGCACTAACGAAAGCAGGGAAAAAGCTGCAAGCAATGAAAGGTGCGCCTGTGCGCCCATGCCATGCTGACTTGCGGCCACAGCACCTGCGCCAAAAATCAGCACCGGGATATACAGCGGCAGCACCAGCAAGGCAATGAGCAGACCGCTGCCGCGCACGCCAAGCGTTAATGCCGCACCAATCGCACCGATAAGACTTAATGCCGGCGTACCTAACAGCAAAGCCAGAACTAACACCACCAATGCATCATTCGGCAGCGCGTATTGCAAACCGATGATGGGCGCCAGCAACACCACCGGCAAACCGCAGACGATCCAGTGTGCCAGGATCTTGGCTGTTACCAGCAAAGCCAAAGGCTGCGGGGCAAGTAACATTTGCTCCAGAGTGCCGTCAGCAAAATCCGTTGCAAATAAACGTGTCAGCGACAGCATCCCCGCCAATAGCGCCGCCACCCAAAGCACGCCTGGCGCAATGCTGCTTAATACAGCCGGCTCCGGGCCTATGCCCAACGGAAACAGACTGGATACGATCAGAAAGAAGAATAAGGTGGTAGCAACATCTGAACGCCTGCGCAGCGCCAGCAAGAGGTCACGCCTTAATACGGTTACCCAGGCATCGTTCAAGAATCTAACCTCAGCGTTTGTGTCGATTGGGCGTTAATCATAACATCCTGATGCGTTGTGATAATTGCCATGCCGCCATTAGCCATATGCTGGTTCAAGCGTGCTGCCAGCACCTCAACCGAGGTCGCATCCAGCGTGGCAAAAGGTTCGTCCAGAATCCATAACGGGCACTCCGTGAGCCACAGCCGTGCTAAAGCCACTCGCCGCTTTTGGCCTTGTGATAGCACGCGTACCGGCAAATGTGCGCAGCGTTCAATTCCTATCGCCTTTAGCGCTTCCAGCACACTGGGAGTGTCTGCCTGATGACCTGCCAATCGCGCAGCGGTTTGCAAATTTTCGGCAGCGGTCAAATCATCTTTCAGACCATTCAAATGCCCGATATACAGCAGGTTTGACTGATAGCTTTCTGAAGTTTGTTTAACCGCCTCGCCACACCAGAACACCGAGCCGGCCTCTGGCATCAAAAGCCCGCATAACAGCCGCAGCAAACTACTTTTCCCGCTGCCATTCTCACCCAGTACATACAATAAACCGCCAGCAGCTAACGCGAAGTCAATATTCCGAAACAGTACGCGATCACCGCGTATACAGGCCAAACCTTGCACAGACAACATTAGATATCGATCCTATAGCCGATAAAGGCTGCATCACGGAATGTACGGGTGTGCCCGTCATCATTAAATGTATTGTCTACATCAAAGCGGACTTCAGCTTCTAAAGTTACCTTCTCACGCATCCGATAACTCGCCCTAAATGTTGGTGATATTAAATAAGTCATCGTGTTCGGATCGGCGTCTTGACGTAACAATTGCAGTGAACTATCAATACGCCATTTTTCGGCAGGCACAAAGCCATTACTTAACAAGATTGATTGTGAGCGGCTGACATCGCTCGTACTGTAACTAAAACTAATCACCGAAGTATCATCTTTAAACAAAGTATCAGTACCTACTGCCTGAACGTGATAGGTCCAGATATTACCTGTACCGCCAGCAGATCTCCTAAAGTTTTCGATTTCCAAAGCGGTTGGGTCTATGCCGTTATTATTGAAAAATTGTTTTTTAAAAAAATCGATAGATGCCTGACTTCTGCCCGGCGTTCCTGTTGTCCGGTTAACCTGGACATCGCCGCCAAGTTGCCAGCGAGGGGTAACCTGACGTGTCGCACCAAACAAGGCAGTATCTGTTTTCAAGGTGTTTTCTATGGCAAATGTACGTAATTCTGATTCAGTAATACCGGCGCGTATTGCTTCATTCAATGTTCCATACTGACCATTCAGCGTATTTCCGGTGAGGCTATTTATTGTAGTCAAGATCGGTGAATTGCGATGGTCGATAAGCATGTTGTAGTTAGTGCCGCCCTCTGTCAGCAGGTTACCCTGCACCATTGCGATGTTGGTACGATTGTATAGCGTATCGTAATCAAACAATGAGTAAACAGAGCGTCCATTATCAAAATAACGCAACTCACCACCGGCTGCACGGCGATCTGTTATATCGTTAACTTCCTGATTAACAAAAAATACATTACCACTCCACTTTTCCGCAATCGGTCCAATATCCAGGTTAACGCCGTAAAAGTGGCGTCTGTAATCCACCCTGTATTCATTTAAAGTACCAGTTACAAAATTTACACGATACTTGGGTGTAAATCCGTAACGCAGCAATGCGCCATCAAAGCGGCCAAGGATGCCTCCCGTATTACCATTTTGGCGGCCTAGGCGTACCAAGTAGTCAACATCCTTATTTTCCACTTCTAAATAGGCAGCATCGGTTCTATCTCTATTGCTATGGTTTTTACCTGGCAGGAAATCCATAGTCTGCCTATTGCGAAACACTATCTTGCTATCATACTGATTTTGGCGTGAGCGCGCCGTAAGGTTGATACTACTCACTAACGCGGTCTGGTCATGCCTGCTGCTATTTTTAGTTGGGGCAGGATTATAGGTGTGGCTGTGCGCATCGTAATAGTACTGATCCCAGCTACCATAAACGGTTGTCTCATGAATCTCCCTGATTTCCCTTTTTTTATCTTTTTTATCGCCTGTGCCACTGGTTTTAATGCTGGATTCAACAGTAGCAAGATGCTGACTCACTCGCTTAACACCTTCACCATCCGGGTAAAGCTTAAGATACAACTCATCCTCGGCTTTAGCTTTAGCAAACTCACCATTTTTTTCACGTGCGACGCCAATCAACTCCTGCGCCATCTGTGAAGATGTCGTCAAAGGTAGATTAAGCACTGTATTAAGCAACTCTATCGCTTTGGGATACTCGGCAAGCCCGATTGCCACACGGCTTTCTGCCACCAGCTTACTTGCATAATCATTCATCGGCATCCCTGCAGGAATTCCAGGCACTTCAACAGGCATTGAATTTACAACAGGCGGTGGCGGTGACGCATTCGTTTCTGAAGGTAAAGGTTCCACGCCTTTTGGCAAAGGTAAATGTAAAATAATGCCGCGACCGCTACTATCCGGTGTAATCCTGAATTTGACAGGTTTTTTAAATTTGATTGAAATACTATTGATTTTTTGATCCGGGAAATTTACCGTAAAAGCAGGCACCAAGTTAGTTGGCGGCGAATTTAAAAACTCACGGCCTATTGGTAGTGCAAGCCCTAATGACTGATACTCAGGAAACTCTAAAAATATCTGAATACGGCTGGTCGCTTTAGTAGGAGAATGCCTGATATAACGAATTTGCGTTTGAAAATCAATATGAATATCCGCCTCTGTCGCTGTCTGAATAACCTCTACTTTATCCAGTATCGGTTCAGCGAACGCATAGGACGGTAACAATACACAACTCAAAATTACACAAGTATAAAACCTCTTAAAAATATTCATATTTTCCATAAATTTTCTAAATATCAAATTTAATCAAGTAATAACGTAAAACTGGATAACCAACTGAACTGCTTCTAAATCAACCTTTATCAAACGTACTGGTGTTATGACATCCTGAGTCATTACAATCTACAGCGGTTTTCTTTTCATGCGTTATTGACTTGGATTCAACCCCAGAATAATTGGCTCCATGGCAGGACTTACACGTACCTATCAGTAGTGAATGATTTGGTTTCTTGGTCGATCCAAAATCAGTCATACCTACATGACAAACGTCACATGAAGCCGTAGTTGGTACGTGGTTACTTGATTTACCTTTGGCAGTACTACCGTTATGGCAATTAGCACAGGTACCAGCGACCACACCAGAGTGATTCATCGTCGCACCGGCAAAAGTACTGTTGCTCTTATGGCAAGTCTCGCAAGCGGCTGTCGTCTGGATATGGTTGCTTGGTTTACCTTTAGCAGTCGAGCCATTATGGCAATTAGCGCAACCACTGATAATGCCGGTGTGGTTCATCGTAGCGCCGCTAAAAGTACTGGTACTCTTATGGCAAGTCTCGCACGCCGCCGTTGTCTGGACATGATTACTTGGCTTGCCTTTAGCAGTACCGCCGTTATGGCAGTTGGCACAGCCTGAAACAATACCAATATGGTTCATCGCTGTACCGGCGAAGGTACTGGTACTTTTATGGCAGGTTTCACAGGCAGCTGTCGTTTGAACGTGAGTACCGGGCTTACCAATAGCCGTACTACCGTTATGGCAGTTGGCACAGCCCGAAATGATACCGGTATGGTTCATGGTGCCAGTGCTGAAAGTCGTAGTGCTCTTATGACAGGTTTCACAAGCCGCCGTTGTCTGGATATGGTTGCTTGGTTTACCCTTGGCAGTTGAGCCATTATGGCAATTAGCGCAACCACTGATAATGCCGGTGTGGTTCATCGTGGCACCGCTAAAAGTGCTGGTGCTTTTATGGCAAGTCTCACAGGCTGCGGTAGTCTGCACGTGGTTGCTTGGCTTGCCTTTGGCCGTCGAACCGTTATGGCAGTTGGCACAGCCCGAAATAATACCCGTATGGTTCATGGTGCCAGTACTAAATGTGCTGGTACTCTTATGGCAGGTCTCGCAGGCGGCTGTCGTCTGAATATGGTTGCTGGATTTACCTTTGGCAGTGCTTCCGTTATGGCAATTGGCACAGCCCGAAATAATACCGGTATGGTTCATGGTGCCAGTGCTGAAAGTCGTAGTGCTCTTATGGCAGGTTTCACATGCTGCTGTCGTCTGGATATGGTTGCTTGGTTTACCCTTGGCAGTTGAGCCGTTATGGCAATTGGCGCAACCACTGATAATACCGGTGTGGTTCATCGTGGCACCGCTGAAGGTACTGGTGCTCTTATGACAAGTCTCACAGGCTGCGGTGGTCTGCACGTGGTTGCTTGGCTTGCCTTTGGCCGTCGAACCGTTATGGCAGTTGGCACAGCCCGAAATAATACCCGTATGGTTCATGGTGCCAGTACTAAATGTGCTGGTACTCTTATGGCAGGTCTCGCAGGCGGCTGTCGTCTGAATATGGTTGCTGGATTTACCTTTGGCAGTGCTTCCGTTATGGCAATTGGCGCAACCACTGGTAATGCCAGTGTGGTTCATCGTGGCACCGCTGAAGGTACTGGTGCTCTTATGGCAAGTCTCGCAGGCTGCTGTTGTTTGAATATGGTTGCTTGGCTTGCCTTTAGCAGTTGATCCGTTATGGCAACTCGTACAACCAGAGGTAATCCCGGTGTGATTCATAGTGCCATTGGCAAAGCTTGATGTGTTCTTATGACAGGTCTCGCAGGCGGCTGTCGTCTGAATATGGTTGCTGGATTTGCCTTTGGCCGTCGAACCGTTATGGCAGTTGGCACAGCCCGAAATAATACCCGTATGGTTCATGATGCCAGTACTAAATGTGCTGGTACTCTTATGGCAGGTCTCGCAGGCGGCTGTCGTCTGAATATGGTTGCTGGATTTACCTTTGGCAGTGCTTCCGTTATGGCAATTGGCGCAACCACTGGTAATGCCAGTGTGGTTCATCGTGGCACCGCTGAAGGTACTGGTGCTCTTATGGCAAGTCTCGCAGGCTGCTGTTGTTTGAATATGGTTGCTTGGCTTGCCTTTAGCAGTTGATCCGTTATGGCAACTCGTACAACCAGAGGTAATCCCGGTGTGATTCATGGTGCCATTGGCAAAGCTTGATGTGTTCTTATGACAGGTCTCGCATGCTGCCGTGGTTTGAATGTGGTTGCTGGATTTACCCTTGGCGGTTGAGCCATTATGGCAACTCGCACAACCAGAGGTGATGCCGGTGTGGTTCATTGTCGCACTGCTAAAACTGCTGGTACTCTTATGGCAGGTCTCGCATGCCACCGTGGTTTGAATGTGGCCGCTGGATTTACCCTTAGCTGAAGTTCCGTTATGGCAACTTGCACAATCTGTAGCGATACCGTTGTGGCTCATGGAAGCATTAGTAAAGCTTGTGGTGCTCTTATGGCAAGTTTCACAGGAAGTTACCGTTGGAATATGGCTACTGGATTTGCCTTTAGCGGTTGAGCCGTTATGACAATTTGCACAACCGCTGGTAATACCAGTGTGGTTCATTGCTGCTCCGGTCTGGAAACTTGTCGTCGATTTATGACAAGTCTCGCAAGCAGCGCTAGTAACAATATGAGTGCCTGGTTTAGATTTTACATTTGCAAAACCACCGCCATGACAGGTTGCACAACTGCTACTAATGCCATTATGGCTCATAGATGCAGGAGTGAATGCTGTAGTACTCTTATGACAAGTTTCGCATGAAGCTGAAGTTGGGATATGAGCACCAGACTTACCTAATGCTTTAGTACCGTTATGGCAGCTTGCACAGCCAGTTGTGATCCCAGAGTGATTCATCGCTCCGGTCTTGAAACTGTTTGTTGAACTATGGCAAGTTTCGCAAGCCGCTGCAGTGGTAATGTGGTTGCTGGATTTACCTATAGCAGTTGTACCGTTATGGCAGTTTGCGCAACCGGTAGTGATGCCTGCATGATTCATTTTTCCACCTTTAAAACTGGTGGTAGAAGTATGGCAAGTCTCACAGCTTGCGGAAGTAACGATATGGTTAGCAGTTTTACCTGTAGCTGCCGAGCCATTATGACAACTGGCACAGGCACTAACGATACCCGCGTGATTCATTTTTCCACCCTTGAAGCTAGTGGTAGATTTGTGACAACTTTCACATGGTGCTGTGGTTGAAATATGGTTGCTGGTCTTTCCTTTAGCAGTAGACCCGTTATGGCAGCTATCACAACCGTTAATGATGCCGGAATGGTTCATTTTTCCACCTTTAAAACTGGTGGTCGAACTGTGGCAAGTTTCACAGGCTGCTGCTGTGATCATATGGTTGCCGGGTTTACCTTTAGCAGTCGTTCCATTATGGCAGCTCGCACAACCGGCGGTAATCCCGTTATGACTCATGGCAGCACCTTTAAAGCTGCCGGTTGATTTATGACAGGTTTCACAAGATGCCGTGGTAACAATATGACTGCCTGATTTACCTTTAGCCGTCATGCCATTGTGGCAGCTTGCACAACCGCTGTTGATACCGCTGTGATTCATTGCGGCACCTTTAAAACTTACAGTCGAAGTATGACAAGTTTCACATTTTGCGTTAGTGGAAATATGCCCAACAGACTTACCAACTGCAGTTTTGCCGTTATGGCAGCTATCACAGCCCTTGCTGGTATTACTGTGGTTAAATTTTGCACCCAGGAATGTGCTGGTCTGCTTATGACAAGTTTCGCAACCGTCTGAAGTTGATATATGGCTGGAAGATTTCCCCTTGGCTTTTGATCCATTATGGCAACTTGCACAATTACCAGTAATACCCTTATGGTCAAACTTGATAGCGCCAAAAAACGATTTTGTAGAGCTATGGCAGCTTTCACATGCAGCATTTGTCTGAATATGATTTGATGACTTACCCTTTGCCTTGACACCGTCATGGCAGGTAGCGCAACCGCTGGTTATACCTTGATGATTAAACCCTGTGGCAGGCAGCCATGAACTGGTTTTATGGCAGCTATCGCAAGATGCGCTTGTCTGGATATGCTGTGAAGGCTTACCTCGTTCATTTGTATTGTTGTGGCAACTTGCACAGCTTCCCGAAGCCACCTTCTCATGACTGAAGCTTGCAGGTAAAAAGCTGGATGTTTTATGGCAGCTTTCGCATGCATCCTCAGTGGGAATATGCTTATTTGGCTTTGCGGTTGTTGACGCACGACCACTTTGAATATGGCAAGCAGCACACTGCTTAGGCGTACCTTTAAACACACCCTTGATATGGCAGCTTTCACAATTTTCTTTAGCATGAGCGCCGCGTAGAAGAAAACCGGTTTTACTATGGTCAAAATTGATGTGCCTCTTGATTTTCGGGGTGGTAGCCGCTGAAGCATCAAATACACCTAATACGAAACTCAGTAACATCACTGAAAATAGCAGGCTCACCCACCGCAACGTGGCTAAAACACGACTATCTATCGTTAAGTCTGCTAATTTTCTCTTTGACATCATAAAAAACGTCCCCCAAAGGTGTCATAGTCAACCTTCATTTAAGGGCGTATAATATGTGTGATATTTTCACACGTCAACATAAATGTGTAAAAAATTCCCACATATAGTGCAATTGTTCATACTTTGAGTATAATTAAGCCATGCCATACGATTATGAAATGACTTCAAGCAATTCCGTGCAGCAGAAAATGCTCACGGCATTAACACGCGTGCTTAAACCACTCATCCGTTTGGCCCTGACTCAGGGTGTGAATTACCCTATGCTGCTGGAAACACTAAAAACAGTTTTTGTTCAGGTTGCTGAAGAAGATTTCAAATTAGAAAAGCGTGAGCAAACAGATAGCCGCATTACCCTGCTAACAGGCTTACATCGCAAAGATGTCCACAGATTGCGCGGTCAGCCTCAGGACAGCAAAAATCAATCAGCACTTGCAACGTTAGGGTCACAGCTGGTCGGTTTGTGGATTAGCGACCCCAATTTCATTGACTCTGATGGAAATCCAAAAGCATTACCAAGGTCGGCTAGTGTCGGTGGAAACTCCTCTTTCGAATATCTTGTGGCAAGTGTAAGTAAAGATATCAGAGCGAGACCTGTGCTGGATGAATGGTTAAGAGTAGGTGTAGTTCACATTGACGATAATGACTGCGTCTGCCTGAATTCAGATGCATTTGTACCTAGTGCCGGTTTTGAAGAAAAACTCTTTTTCTTTCAGCAAAACATTCATGACCACGTTGCGGCAACTGCACACAACCTTATGAACATTAACCCACCGATGCTGGAACGCTGCGTCTATTACGATGCGCTAACACCTGCAGCAATTAATGAGCTAAAAACATTAGCAGAAAAACAAGGGATGGTTGCTTTAAAGAGCATAAATAAACGTGCAATTGAACTTCAATTAGAATCTGCCTTATCTTCTGAAGCAAGGCAACGTTTTACTTATGCGATGTATTTTTATCATGCGGAAGAAGATGCCATTGCCAAACTGGCATACGAAAACCACCTCAATACTAGTAACAAATAATGTACTACGCTAACCCACTAATCACCGCTCAACAAGATACTTTGCAGGGTTGATATGAACGTCTATATACCTCGTTTGCTAGCAATATTGATAATGAGCATATCAATATCTGCACTTGCCAACCCATGTGATGAAGGCGGCATCGGTGGCACTGGCGTTGATTTATACAATGGCATCGGTGGCACAGGTAAAGAAGTGAGCCGCGGTATAGGCGGTACAGGTCAGGAAGCCAACAGCGGCATTGGCGGTACAGGCTTGCAGGCAGATTCAGGGATAGGTGGTACCGGTAAAGAAGTAAACCGCGGTATTGGTGGTACAGGTATTTCAGCCAAAAATGGCGGCATTGGCGGTACAGGTGTGCAAGCGGATGCAGGCATCGGCGGCACGGGTATTGTTGGTGTCATTACCGGGTTCGGTAGCGTTTGTGTCAATGGCCTTGAAGTAAATTTCAATAATGAAACGCCAGTAAAACTAGATGGAGAATCAATCAACAGCAGTTCATTGGCTATAGGTCAGGTCGTTGCCGTTAAAGCAACAGGTAGAGGTCAATCGCTGATGGCGCAAGAGATTCATGCTTTCCACCAAATCACCGGGCCAATCACTGATATCAACATTACTCGTGGCGAGCTAAAAGTGATTGGTCAAAAAGTTTCTGCAAACAGCGTGCAATTAAAAGGCCTGAAAGTGGGTCAATGGCTGAATGTCAGCGGCCTTCGCAATGCCGACGGCAGCGTACAGGCAAGCCGGGTTGATTTAACTAAAGCGTTGGGGACAGTACAAACCGTAGGCAATATAACGCGTCAGGGCAATAAACTATCCCTAAACGGCACAAAAGTAGTAGGCCTATCCAAACCATCAGGAAATGGCAACAATGACGTTCGTCTAACCGGTACATGGGATGGCAAAGCTCTCAATGTCAAAGACATGGCACCTGGTCCGGTGAGTGATCTATTACAAAAAGTAGATGTTTTCCACTTACAGGGCATGGCCACAACAGGTCCGGACAAAGGACGAATGATAGTAGGCGGGCAATCAGTCATTGTGACAGAGAAAACAAAAGTTGTTGGTAACAATTCCGGCAAGAACCTGTCCGGTAAGGTTGTAATTGTGCGCGGACAAATAGCTACTGGCAAAGCAACTGTACAGTCTATCGAGTTAAAGCCAATCAAAACCGAAAATAGAAATCAACTTGAGTCACATGCCATACCACTCAACAAAACAGATGCCGAAGACTCAAATAAAAAGTCTTCTATAAACGACGACCGCAATTTAAAACCTTTAGCAACTGAAAAAGCTGAGAAGTCTGAGAAGTCTGAGAAGTCTGAGAAGTCTGAGAAGTCTGAGAAGTCTGAGAAGTCTGAGAAGTCTGAGAAGTCTGAGAAGTCTGAGAAGTCTGAGAAGTCTGAGAAGGCTGAGAAGGCTGAGAAGGCTGAGAAGGCTGAGAAGGCTGAGAAGGCTGAGAAGGCTGAGAAGTTCAAAAAGCCTGAAAAGCTTGAAAAACCCGAAAAGGTTGAGAGAGTGGAAAAACCTGAAAAGGTAGAGAAAATCGAGAAAGTTGAGCGGCCTGAAAAAGTTGAAAAGATCGAGAGAGTTGAGAAGATCGAGAGAATTGAGAAGATCGAGAGAATTGAAAGGGTTGAGCGCCCCGAAACTATAGAAAGGGTGGAGAAAATAGAAAGACCGGAGACGCACGAACATCACGACTGACGTATACCAAAACCATATCTTGAAAATGGTTTTTTTAATGATTAGCAAATATAATACTGCAGTATGAAAAATAAACTTAATATAATCGTCGCTTCTGTTCTATTAACAATGATGTCTGCGCAGCCATCCCGTGTACTGGCCGATGGATCATTCACTTTGACCAGTGGAGTAGACTACAGCTCAGGCAAGTATGGGCAGTCTCAATCAACTGACATCACTTACATCCCACTGATTGCCAAATATGAAACCGATAACACTACAGTAAAACTAACCGTCCCGTGGCTGCAAATTACCGGGCCTGGCGATGTGGTAGGTGCTGATGCAATTCTGGTTCGCGGAAACACCAGCAGTAAAAAAACCACAGAATCAGGCTTGGGCGATGTACTTTTATCGGCAACCCAAACCATTGCAAATTTCGGTGAAACCCGTCCATTAACTTTGGATTTAACTGGTAAAGTAAAATTTGCAACCGCTTCAAAAACAAAAGGATTGGGAACCGGAGAAAATGATTACTCAGTAGGGCTGGATGCCTACAAGCAGATAAGCAAACCTATCACCTTATTTGGCGGGGCAGGTTATAAGCTAATGGGGGATCCTACTGGCGTAAACTTGAATAACGTATGGTTTGGTTCAGCAGGCCTATCATACAGAATCAATCCATCAACAAGTGCTAGCGTCATGGCCGATTATCGTCAAAGAACGCTTAATAGCTCCGATTCATTACGCGAAGTTACTGCTTTCATTACACATAAATTTAGTGCGCAATACAAATTACAAAGCTACATTACACATGGCTACTCTGATGTTAGTACCGATTGGGGTGGCGGCCTGATGCTTGGCTATATTTTCTGATTTAGCCTATATTTTTTATTTAGCCAAGCTAAGCTACCTGACTGATTCGTCTGGCTATCATTTCATAAACCTCAGCTAACCCACCCATTCACCAACGCGTTTCTAACGCGAGAACCCTGCCCCTGCTTTCAATTGCGCCCAAGAACTGGAAACATGGCAGCGCTCGCACTGGCGCCCGAAGTTACCATCATGTGCATCATCAGATGAGTGGCAATCACCACATGCCAGCGGCGTGCTTAGCTTTTTGCCTTTAGACGGGCTTCTATGGCACTCGTAACAGGCAATCTCCTTATGCCCGCCATCCAGCTTGAATTTGGTTTTTTTGTCATGGTCAAAATCCCATATTTTCCAATCTCGCGCATTATGGCAAGTTTCACACTGCGTACCAAAACGCAGCTTATGAACATCCTCTTTGGTATGGCAACTTACACATTCAATTTCCGCATCTTTAAATGCAGGCGTTAGATGGCACTTTTTACACTCCACCTTGTAATGCTTGCCTGTTAGCGGAAACTTGGACTTATTGTGATCAAACTTAGCCTGCGTCCATGATTTTTCATTATGGCAATCTTCACATTTGTCACCAAGCTGACCTTTATGTTTATCGTCCTGCTTATGGCAGGCAATACAGGTGCTTTTCAGCTTATCACGATATAAATTAGCTTTATGACATGAGTCGCATTTGACTGCCCTATGTTTATCCAACAAACGATATTTGGTATCACGGTCATGATCAAAAATCAGGGTTTTCCAAGACTTCTCAACATGGCAGGTTTCACATTTATGGTCATACCTTCCTTTATGTGCCTTACTGTCGTCATCTTTCTTATGGCATGAGTAGCAATCCGTCTTAAGATTTTGACCATAAAGCTTGCCGGTATGGCATCCATCACATTTTGCCGTTTTATGTTTATCACGCAATACATATTTGGTATCACGATCATGGTTAAATTTGGCTGGGTTTTTCCAGTCTTTTTCGTTATGACAGCTTTCGCACTTGGCGCCAAAATTACCTTTATGCTTATCATCACTTTGATGGCATTCATTGCACAACAAAGGCAGCTTTTCTTTTAATCCATTCTTGTGGCAGGTTTGACATTTGGCAGCTTTATGCTTATCACGTAGCGGAAATTTAGTATCATCATGATCAAAGCCTTGTGTACTTAACCAACTCTTCTCGTTATGGCATTTTTCACAACGGTCACCCAGGGTACCATCGTGTTTATCATCACTCTTGTGGCAGGAGATACAGTTGGTTGGAAGTTTTAGCGTAGCAGCTGCTGGCTTGTGGCAGCTTTCACATTTAGCCGATAAATGTTTGCCGCGCAGGGCATAGTGCGTATCTTTACCATGATCAAACGTTGCTTCTTTCCAGTCTTTAGCCGTATGGCAATTTACACATTTCTGTCCGAAAACACCTTTGTGCTTATCGTCCTTTTTATGACAGGAATAGCAATCCTTAGGTGCTGCCTTGTATTTCTTTGACTTATGACATTCGTCACATTTAACGTCAGCATGTTTGCCTTCAAGTGCAAATTCGGATTTATTGTGATCAAACCTTTCCCTGGTGTCCTTCCAGTTTCTCTCAGAATGGCAGCTCTCGCAATCAAGCCCTAGTGAGCCTTCATGTTTGTCGTCTTTTTTATGGCACGCATTACAGGCATTAGGCGCTTCTCGATATTTCACTTTGGGTTTGTGACAATCTTTACAATCTGTTTTTTTGACGTCAGCGTGTGCGCCTTTTAGCTCAAAATCTGTTTGATCATGCTTGAACGTCTTTTCATTGACAGGGGCGATCTGTGCTGCACGGCCTTTATGCTCGGTGTGGCACTCGATGCAGCTGCGGCCTTCTTTCAGCCGTCCGTGCAATCCTTTTTTCTGCACAACATCTTTTGTAATGTCCTTATGGCAATCCTTACATAGCTGGTTCTGGCCTTCCTTATCGAAGCGTTTATGACATTTCTGGCATTCGTCCTCCCACTTCACATGCCCTTGAATCACCTTACCTGGCATCATTACGCTTTCAAGCGTATCGGCGCTCACACCTGAAGGCAACATCAATAAAAGAACAAAAAGAATGAGCAAGCGAAACATAATCAATACATGTGTACCCAAATAACATGGAATATAGCAGTGGCCACCATCATAAACATCAACGGTATATGCAATACATGCCAGGCAGAGAATATCTGCTCGAACTTTTTAAACTGAGCAACAGTTTGTATTTGTAATAAATACTGCGCCACCAATCGTACCGCTTCATTGGCAACATCATCCATGCGTCCAGCTCCCAGTACTTGGCGTATATTCTGCTCACTCCGCCAAATCAGCAGTAGGCGACGCACATCAAAACTTAAAAAATACCAAACCCCAGCAAAAAAACCTCGTTTTACCTCCAAAGCTTCTAATTCAAATGCGTGAATCCACTTTTCAACTTCAGGAAAAAAATGCAATCGTGACTTAACGTTATCCGTACTTTCAGACAATTCTGCTCTTGCCTCTTTCAAAGTAGTACGACTTCCATATAAGCCTTTGTGAATTCTGGTATAGACAAACTTTCCAATCAAGCCGCTCGATGCCACCAACAGCATGCAATAAAGCGCTACGGCAGCATTTACCGACCCAATGCGAAATGTAGTGTGAAACAATACAAGTGTTGGCCCCAGCACGCCTAACACCATATGAATGCGAAACCAGTACTTTAACTTGCCTAAACCCTGCATAAACTTTATATGTTTACGAAAAGAGTAAAGCAGCAAAGTCAGCATCATCAACCCACCTACCAGACCTAAGTAATACCCTAACCCAATACCAGACTTATAATAATGCCCATGTGCTATCTTCCACCCCATACCAACAGCTGCAATTAGCAGAGCGGAGATTATCAAGCGATTTAAAACTTGTACGAACTTCTCTAACAATATAATTCCTTTGCTTTATATAGAGCGGCCATTTCGAGTTTATCTATATCGGTGCGCCGATATAGTTTGACGTGTGAAAAATTCACACATATTATGCCTAACTATTATTAAAAACTCCAACTGTTAAATGCACAAACTGCACAAATAAATTTCAAGTGCTACATTTCTCCAAGCTATACATTTCTTAATCAATTAGATTATTTATGAAAATCAACACATTACTACTATATTTTGTCCCGCTACTTATTATTCTATTGCTTTATATAAGCCGTCAAAAACAAAAAAGTCGACGCGGTCACGAGCGCTTGCAAGAAGCTAAAGAAGCCGGCCTCACTGAACCGGCATCAATACATCCCATCATTGATCCTGTTCGCTGCTGCGGTTCAGGGGCCTGCGTCAAAGCTTGTCCGGAAAAAGCGCTCAGCATCATTAAAGGCAAGGCAGTTCTAACAGATCCTACCCATTGCATTGGACACGGAGCATGTATGTCAGCATGCCCGGTAGAGGCAATTACACTGGTGTTCGGCACAGAAAAACGCGGTATGGATATTCCTTATGTCTCACCAACTTTTGAAACAAACGTACCTAATATTTTTATCGCCGGCGAACTTGGCGGCATGGGGTTGATACGAAAAGCGGCCGAACAAGGCAAACAGGCGATGGATTCTATCTTGAAGAAAAAAAACGAGGGTAGCGATCTGGATGTCATCATCATAGGTGCCGGACCGGCAGGACTTTCCGCATCGCTGGCCGCGAAAGATCAACAACTGAAATATCTCACAATTGAACAGGAAGACTCATTAGGGGGGGCTATCTACAAATATCCTCGCAATAAAGTCGCCATGACCCAGCCGGTACAACTACCGATAATAGGCAGAGTAGAAATGTATGACATCAGCAAAGAAGAACTGCTTGGGTTCTGGTTACGCGTGCTACGTGAACAAAAACTCAACATAAATTTCAATGAACGCATGGAATCAATCACAAAAACCACAAATGGTTACACCGTGAAAACTTCAAAAGCCACATACCATACTGCTAATGTTCTACTCGCAATTGGCAGGCAGGGCACACCTCGTAAACTTGATGTTCCAGGTGAAGATCAAGCAAAAGTGATATATCGTTTAATTGATCCCGAGCAATTTAAAAACCACCATGTACTGGTAGTTGGCGGCGGCGATAGCGCGCTGGAGGCTGCCATCACAATTTCAGAACAGCCGGGAACTACTGTCACACTTTCCTACCGTAGCGAGGCATTTGGCCGAGTAAAACCCAAGAATCGAGACAGATTACAACAGGCAGAATCACAAAAAAAACTGCGTGTTGAACTTAAATCCAATGTAAAGGAAATACTTACTGATACCGTTAAAATTGAACTTACGGACAAAGAGTTGGTAGAAATAAAGAATGATGCTGTCATTGTTTGTGCTGGCGGCATTTTGCCAACGCCGTTCCTTAAAGAAATAGGTGTTATGGTAGAAACTCATTACGGCACCGCGCCATCAGCATTGGGTTAAATTATGCCTCAGCCAAACAATAAAACTTTCTCACAAATCAAAACATTTTTTCTAGCGCTAATTTTATTAACATATGTAACTGAAGTGAAGACAGCAGAAGTAGTGCAAATTGGCAAACCTTTGCGTGACGTTACCTTACAAGGGCTTTTAGTAAAGTCCAAGAAGATGTCCGAGTACCGTGGCAAACCGCTCATCATTAATGTTTGGGCAAGCTGGTGTGGCCCATGCAGAGAAGAAATGGGATCACTAGAGCGCTTATCCAGCCGGTTTGGCGGCAAGCAATTCAATGTTATTGGGATTTCAACCGATGATGAGCGAAGCCCTGCACTACAGATGATTATTGAATCAAAACTAAGCTTCAATAACTATATCGACAATAATCTAACCTTGGAAAAAATGCTGGGTGCAAACACAATTCCTTTAACTATTTTTGTAGATGCGAAAGGTCTTGTAGTCAAAAAGATACGTGGCTCCCAAGTGTGGGATAGCCCGCAATCAATGAAACTGATTAGTGAAACATTCCATGTTAAGTTACCGCAGGATACCAACAAAAACAACTATTAAATCAATAATTTAAAATTTAATGGGATCAGAACCATTCATTTCAAAACTGATCATACAACACCAAACCACCCCTACTCTACCAATTTAAAGTAAGCAACTTTAATTGTTTAGAGTAACACTGGCCATTAATGAAACTTTTTCCCACTAGCACTCTCTAATCGTGAGTGCTAAAATAAAATTTTAGGAGGATATAAAACTAATGACCACTGCTTTAACAGTTCCAGTACTAACAGCTACTGACAGCCTTGAGCAATACAATAGGGCAATTAAAGCTTATCCGATTCTTTCTGCTGAAGAAGAGTTTTCTCTTGCCGTAAAGTTCAAAAAAGAGAATGACTTGGAAGCTGCCCGCAAATTGATTGTTTCACACTTGCGTTTAGTCACCAGCATTGCACGCGGATATAACGGTTATGGTTTACCTCAGGCCGACCTTATTCAAGAGGGCAATATCGGTTTAATGAAGGCTGTTAAACGCTTTGACCCAGAGCGAGGTGTGCGTCTGGTTTCATTTGCTATGCACTGGATTAAAGCTGAAATGCACGAGTACATCGTGCGTAACTGGCGCTTGGTAAAAATTGCCACAACCAAGGCACAACGCAAACTATTCTTCAATCTACGCAGCATGAAAAGCAGCATCAACACCATGCAGCCTGACGAGATTGCCCATATCGCACGTGAATTGAATGTAAAACCAGAAGAAGTGCTGGAGATGGAATCACGGCTAAATGGGCATGAAATTTCCCTTGAAGCTAACATAGATGATGATAGTGAGGAACATTACAGCCCTATCGCCTATCTACAGGACGAAAGCTTAACCCCGGCAGAGGCTCTGGAGGCAAAGCAATTTGAAGTTGCTGAATCTACCGGCTTGGTAAATGCACTTGAAAACCTAGACGAAAGAAGCCGCCGTGTTGTTGAAGCACGCTGGTTGCAGGAAGATGGTGGCAAAACCTTACACGAACTGGCAGATGAGTTCGGCGTATCAGCTGAGCGTATACGCCAGATTGAACAAAAAGCAATGCAAAAAATGAAAACCCTGATGCTGGCGCGTGTCTAAGTACACTAGGTAAAATACGCATTTCAGAACAATAAAAAAGGCTGCAAATCGCAGCCTTTTTTATTATAAAGCAACGCTATGCCGCAACAGCTTCATTTGCTGACTCAAACGCAAGTGCCTGTTTCAAGTTCAAGCTCAATTTATTCAAATCATCAATCTGCGCCTGTATGCTTTTTTCAATCGCTTCCAATTCAGCAATACGATCTTCCAGTGTATCAGTTGCTTTATAAATACGCTTAATGCTCTCCAGACGGCGACGTAACTGTAGCTGATGTTCACGCACTTGCGATTCCATAGGTGCAATTACAGCCTTCAGCCAGTTCTCAACATCTCTGTTAGCCACCTCGTACACATGAATCACACGGCTTGCTAACGTTTCGAAGAACTTAGTAGTAAGCGTCATTTTCTCATTGGCAATCATGTTAAAAGCGGTATTAAACTGCTCTTTATAAGCACGCTCCAGTTTCGCTAATTCTTTTTGATAACGCAAAGTTGAGAACGCCGGTGGCTCGGATTTACGCAAGCCATGCTCTTTAGAAAACTTTTCATACATCACATCCATCATTTTCTTGATTTCATCAATCTGCGCATCTGATGAAAGTAAGCGATCTTTCAATTCGCTAAAGAAATTATCCATCGCCTCACGTATAGTTTTGGTAAAACTGGCATTAATCATCGTTTCACGTGTTGTATGCACATGCACCTTGAGAGATTCCATGCCCAACAGCGTAAACAGCCGATTGGTATGCTGAGAAAAGATGCTACGTAATGCCTGAAAACGTTGAAGTCCTTTTTCAAAGTTCTCTTTATCAACTTTGACCTTGTTCATCATATGCTCAACTACGTCTTCGTTCTTGCCACGCAGGCCACGCAACTCGAGCAATTGCTCGTTAATACCCGAGAAGCGAGCTTCCAGAATAATATTCGAGTTGGCAACCAAATCTTCGATTTCGTTCTGCGTATTATCACGAACGATTTCCTGCTTGGACGGAATCAACTGATCAGACAACGCTTTTTCTAACTCAAGCACACGGCTTTTTGCCAATAAAGCATCATCTTTATTTACTTTAGCCAGCAAGCCTTTTTGCGCAGAAACCGGAAATATCTGATTAGTGTCCAAGCCAAGCAGCTCTGCACTGGTTTTAATTTGCTTGGTAAGCTCTTTCTGAATTTCCTTTTCGTCTTTCAGTTCATCCCAAAGACCGTCAATCTTATTCATGACTGCCAAGCGACCTTTTTGCTTCCAGCGTGTGCCGCTGATGTACTGACGCCAAACGTCAATTTCAGATTTAGTCACACCCTGATCTGCCGCCAAAATAAACAACACAGCGTGCGCATTAGGCAACATATTGATGGTAAGTTCAGGCTCGGTACCAATTGCATTCAAGCCCGGAGTATCAAGAATCACCAGCCCCTGCTCCAGCAAGGGGTGCGGGAAGTTAATCATCGCATAACGCCAGCATGGCACATCAACAGTACCATCCTTGTTAATATGCAAAGCATCATCAGCGCTATTAGGGTCAAACAAACCGTATTTTTCAGCTTCTTCTACTGAAACTGGCTTGGTACTGCTAACTTCTTTAAAAGCTTTGATCATACTATCATTCGAATCCACATCGAATGTTACGGTTTTCCACTCATCCGGATAGCGTTTGTACTCTGAGGTGGTCGCATCAGAAAGGCGAGTTTCTATCGGCAACATCATGATAGAGGTCGGTTTGGTTTTATCATACAGAAGTTCGGTAGGACACATGGTAGTACGGCCAGCACTGGAAGGTAGCAACCGAGTGCCGTAACCCGCAAAGAATATCGCATTAATCAACTCGGATTTGCCACGTGAGAACTCAGCCACAAAAGCGACATTCAGTTTATCTTCACGTAACCTGTCCAATAACTGCTGTATACGCTGATCAACCTGTGCATCATTAAGCTCTTGCTCATTCAGCCAGTTACGATAGTCACAAATAGTCGTCACCAAACTTTTGCGCCACTCTGAGTATACTTCAAATTGTTTTGCTAAATTATTATCTGCCATGATGGTCCTTAAACCATTCCTAAGGTAATGTTACTTTATCATTCTTAATTTAAATTGCAAATGGAATCAATTAGCTAATCCATACATTTCAAATAAAATTCAGATAAGCGGTGTAATTTTAATTATAAGCGGTTGCATCCACGAATATCAGCAAGTTACGCCATTCTGTTATCATCTTATTTTTACAAAATTTGATATATTCATGAGCGGTTTAACCCCTAATTCACCTCGTCCGATAGACATTAAATTACATCAGGCTTCGCATTTATTGGAAATCAAGTTTGATAACGGCACGGAGTGCATGTTGTCTTGCGAGTTTTTGCGGGTTTATTCGCCCTCAGCTGAAGTAAAAGGCCACGGTCCGGGACAGGAAGTACTGCAAACAGGTAAAGAAGATGTCAATATCACTGCCATAGAACCGGTTGGCAATTACGCAATCAAACTTGTATTCTCGGATGGTCATGATACAGGCTTATACTCATGGGACTACTTATATAATTTGGCACGTGACTATGAAGCACTGTGGCTGGAACATCTGGGCAAATTAAGCGCAGCCGGCCATGCAAGAAAAAATACAGCTTAAGAAGAGAACAAGATGACTACTGAACACAATACGCATTTTGGTTTTAAAACGGTTGCTGAATCTGAAAAAGCAAAGAAAGTTGCTGATGTCTTTCATTCAGTTGCTAACAAATACGACCTGATGAACGATGTGATGTCAGCGGGGATGCACCGTGGCTGGAAACGCTTTGCAGTAAGCATTAGCGGCATAGGCCGCGGCGACAGGGTGCTGGACATTGCCGGCGGTAGCGGCGACTTATCCAAACTGTTTGCTCAAAAGGTCGGCTCAGAGGGGCAGGTCATACTCACCGACATTAATGCCTCGATGCTGGGCGTTGGTCGTGACCGCATGCTGGATGCAGGCTTGAATGTACCGGCTTTACAGTGCGACGCTGAAAAACTGCCTTTCCCTGACAATTATTTTGATTGTGTAATCGTGGCATTCGGTCTGCGCAACATGACGCATAAAGACCGCGCATTAGCGGAGATGCAGCGCGTGCTTAAAGTAGGCGGTAGATTATTAGTGCTGGAATTCTCAAAAGTATGGCAACCCTTATCTAAAGCTTACGATGTCTACTCATTCAAGCTACTACCGCTAATGGGAAAATTGCTGGCTAAAGATGCAGAAAGTTATCAATATCTTGCCGAATCCATCCGTATGCACCCAGATCAGGAAACACTAAAACAAATGATGGTAGATGCTGGACTCAGTAAAGTGGATTACTACAATCTGGCAGCTGGTGTAGTTGCTTTACATAAAGGCTATAAAACCTGATGTTAAAAGGTATATCTACACATGTGATCCAACATCTGCTTGCGCAAAACACTTGGGCTGCTCCTATGCTACAGCCATTTGCCAGCCAATCTGTGCAGCTTGATTTTGTAATGTTCAGCACCTCACTGGTCATTCTTGAAAACGGCAGTCTGGCTATTGCAGGCGAGACCAGCATACCGGATGCAACCATCACCATCCCGCCCAGCCTGTTATTGCGCTTGATGGCCAAAGACGAATCCGCGAAACTGCAGATTAAAGTAGATGGCGATACATATCTGGCAACGGCATTAGCCAAAGTCTTGTCGCAAGTACGCTGGGATTACGAAGATGATTTCAGCAAATTAATCGGCGATATACCTGCAAACAAAATCGGTGAATTTACGCGCCATTCGGTCAGTACAATCAAAGATACCGCTACCAATCTGGCAGACATGCTCAGTGAGTACTGGCAGGAAGAAAAACCCATGCTGGCTAAAAAACGCCATGTAGAACAATTCAATGCAGAAGTTGATACTTTACGTGCAGACGTTGAGCGTTTGGATAAACGCATTAACAAACTTGCTAAAACCGTTTCAGCACCTCCCGACACAAACAACCCAGTTTCATAAGATAGCATTCAATAATTTATGCGCATTTTTCGGCTCTTTTATATTATTTTTATCTCCTTACGCTTCGGCCTGGATGAGTTCATACTCAGCCATACCAAGCTAAAGCCGCTGCAATGTGTTATCAGCAGCCTGCTGTTCTGGCGCAGCAAGCAAGTGCCGCGTGGTGAAAGATTAAGACTGGCACTGGAAAATCTGGGGCCAATCTTTGTTAAATTTGGACAAATGCTTTCAACCAGACGCGACCTGATTCCAGCTGATATTGCGGATGAGCTGGCCAGACTGCAAGACCAAGTGCCGCCATTTTCTTACCCGGAAGTTGAAAAAGTCATCACCAGCGCTTTTAACCAGCCGCTAACAGAACTATTCTCTCAATTCGATGAAGCCCCCGTTGCCAGCGCCTCAGTCGCACAGGTGCATTTTGCACACCTGCCTGATGGTGAACCGGTAGCTGTCAAAGTGTTGCGCCCTAACATTGAAAAAGTCATCGCGCATGACCTGCGCCTGATGGATACCATCGCATGGTTACTGCAAGGCATTTCTGCAGAAGTAAAAAGGCTGAAACCGCGTGAAATTGTCGCCGAGTTCGCCCGCCACACACAAAGTGAACTGGATTTAACACTGGAAGCTGCCAATTGCAGCCTGCTTGGACGCAATTTTGCCGATAAATCCATGCTGATTGTGCCGGAAGTACACTGGGATTGGTGCCGCAAGGAAGTTATGGTGATGCAGCGCATGCACGGCACACCAATCAGCCAGCGCGACATGTTAGCCGCCAAAGGCATTGATATACCAAAACTCGCAGCAGAAGGTGTGGAAATATTCTTTACTCAAGTATTCCGCGATGGTTTTTTTCATGCGGATATGCACCCAGGCAATATTCAGGTAGCCGATGACGGCAAATATATCGCGCTTGATTTCGGCATTATGGGTACGTTAAACGATACCGACAAATACTATCTGGCACGCAACTTTCTAGCATTCTTCAACCGTGATTATCGCGATGTAGCGCAAGCACATATCGATTCCGGCTGGGTGCCAGCGGATACAAAACGTGAAGAACTGGAAACCGCAGTACGTGCGATTTGCGAACCGATTTTCGATAAGCCGCTGAAAGACATCTCTTTTGCACGCACCTTATTAAGCCTATTCCAGATGGCGCGTCGCTTTGGTGTGATTATTCAGCCGCAACTTATCATGCTGCAAAAGACTCTGCTTAACATTGAAGGCCTGGGGCGTGAGCTCGACCCTAACCTGGACTTATGGAAAAGTGCGCAACCATTCCTTACACGCTGGATGAGCGAGCAAATAGGTTGGCGCGGCATTTTAAAAACAATTAAAAAAGAACTACCACATATTGCAAAAGTATTGCCGGAGATGCCAAGATTAGCGCATCAGTTTTTAACGCAAACTAACCAAGCCGAACTTGATGTCCCACTACGCAATTCAATCGACAAACTGATTGAAGCGCAGCAACTGCAGGCTATTTGGCAAAAGCGGCTGGTGATAGCAATTGTATTGATAACTGTTGTAGAAGTAGTACTGGTAGCAAGCACTTACTTTATTCACTAAAACTAAGGAACTCACCATGAAAACTAAATTAATTGCTGTTTTGAGTCTTTTCCTATTAAGCCTTACCCCTGTAGCATTTGCTGCTGACGCCACCCCTGCCGGACTTTGGAAAACCATAGACGATAACACCGGCAAGCCGCGTTCACTGGTCAGAATCAATGAAAATCACGGCGAATATAGCGCTGTGATTGAAAAGGGTTTGTTAGCCAGCGACACCCCGGATGCCGTTTGTGACAAATGCAAAGATGAGCGCAAAGGCCAGCGCATCATCGGCATGACCATTGTAAAAGGTATTAAGCTCAAAGATGGTCACTACGAAGGTGGTGAAATTCTAGATCCGGATAACGGCAAAACCTACCGCTGCATCATGAAACTGGATGACTCCGGCAACAAACTTGAAGTGCGCGGCTATATCGGCATTTCACTATTCGGCCGCTCACAAGACTGGACGCGTGTGGAGTAAAAACCATTCAATAAATTACTATTCGGTGAGGAAATGAACGTAAAAAAACACCTTAGAGATTAATCATGCTGATCTGGTTTGTTATTATCTATTTAGCCATATCGATTGGCATTGGCCTAATTGCTGCAATGCGCGTCAAGAATACGAAAGATTACGCCGTAGCAGGCCGCCACCTGCCCTTACCTGTGGTGATGGCTACAGTATTCGCCACCTGGTTTGGCGCTGAAGCAGTATTTGGTGTTTCAGCTACATTTGTGACCGAGGGACTGAACGGCGTAGCAGCAGACCCTTTTGGCTCCAGCATGTGCCTGATCATTGCCGGTTTTTTCTTCTCCACACAGTTATACAAACTCAACATACTCACGCTGGGTGACTTTTACCGCATGCGTTACAACCGCACGGTAGAAGTGCTCACCACTATCGCCATCGTCATTTCATATCTGGGCTGGGTTGCAGCACAGATCAAAGCCTTAGGCCTGATTTTCAGCATGATTACGGACGGAGCCGTAAGTGAGCAGGCAGGGATGATATTAGGCACCGCCATCGTGCTCACCTACACTACTTTAGGCGGCATGCTGTCAGTTGCTGTGCTGGACTTTGTACAGATGATCGTAGTCATAGGTGGCCTGCTTTATATCGGCAATATCGTATCTGGCATGACTGGCGGCGTAGCTCCGGTGATTGAACATGCCCGCGCTGCCGGCAAGCTTGATTTCTTCCCTAAAGGCGCAGACATCTGGGTATGGATTACATTTGTGGGCGGCTGGATGACCATGATGCTAGGCTCAATTCCGCAACAGGACGTATTCCAGCGCATTACCTCGGCAAAAAGCGCAAAAATCGCACTATGGGGTTCAATTTTAGGCGCCTCCGTTTATTTCTGCTTTACCTTTGTACCAATGTTTATTGCCTATGCTGCCACGCTGATTGACCCTGTATTTTTCGGCAAACTGGTGATGGAAGATTCACAAAGAGTTTTACCTACTCTGGTGCTGCAACACACACCGGTTCTGGCACAAGCCATATTCTTCGGCGCGGTATTATCTGCCATCATGAGCTGCTCATCAGCCACGCTACTCGCGCCTTCAGTCTCATTCGCAGAAAATATCGTGCGCGGCTACATTCCGCATCTGGGCGATAAAGGTTTTCTGCGTGTCATGCGTATTTGTCTGGTGGTGTTTGGTTTATGCGTACTGCTTTACGCGCTCAACTCCAACCGTTCTATTTTTGGCATGGTGGAGTCTGCTTACAAGATCACGCTGGCTGGCGCATTCGTACCGTTAATTTTTGGCGCATTCTGGAAAAGAGCCACCTCACAAGGCGCACTGGCTGCCATTATCGGCGGCATTACCACTTGGGTATTAATTGAGGTATTGATTGGCGAAGCCAGCCTGATACCACCACAGCTAATAGGTTTGGGAGTTAGTATCATGGGCATGGTTATAGGCTCACTGATACCGCAAAAAATTGGCGGCAGCCCCAGTGAACCGCATGGCTACCTGCATGAACATGCGGCAAGGCCACATCAATCACTGTAGGGTGGGCAACTCGTTGCCCACGTAGTGGAAATTCTGCCCACCCTACCTTCCTAACTAACTTATTCGTCAACACTTATCACATAGCGTATAGATTTTAACGCTGACAACGCTCACAATAAAACGTTGAGCGCTGCCCTTGCCTGATCATTTTAATAGGCGCATTACATACACGGCACGGCTCGCCGCCTTTATCGTTAGCACGCCCGTAAACAAAATACTGCTGCTGAAAATATCCCGGATTTCCATCTGCTCCAAAAAAATCACGCAAGCTGCTGCCGCCTGCGGCCAGTGCATCTTTCAGGGTGCTTTTAATCTCGGCAACCAGACGTTCACACTGCGCCAGCGTAAGAGTTTTAGCTGATTTTTCCGGATGAATGCGTGCGCGGAACAATGACTCACTCGCATAAATATTGCCGACCCCAACGACCAAATGACTATCCATAATCGCAATTTTAATTGCGGCGCTTCGGCTGCGTAGCTGCTGGTAAAGATATTGACCATTGAACGCATCACTCAAAGGCTCTGGCCCCAGCGACTTTAGCAGCATATGTTGCTGCGGATTAAGCCCAGCCCAAAGCACAGCGCCAAACCGACGCGGGTCACGCAAACGCAACACTTGCCCACTGGCAAAGCCAATATCAAAATGGTCGTGTTTCTGTGGAACTTCATCTTGTGCCAGCAGGCAAATGCGGCCAGACATACCAAGGTGCAGCAGCAATGCACCATTATCAAAATGCGCCAATATGTATTTGGCGCGACGAGTTAGCGATCTGAGTGTTTGGCCACAAAGCAAATCAGGTAAATCCTGCGGAATTGGCCAACGCAGTGAGCCGTTACGTATCACCACCTGCGCTACCGTTTGATTTACCAATGGCATCAAACCAAGTCTGGTTGTTTCAACTTCCGGGAGTTCTGGCATTTACTGGCAACCTATTCTGGTATTCAATGATTCATTAAAAACAAAAAAGCTATATTGCCGGACTGAATATTGGCAATATAGCTTTAATAATCACTAACTGGTTGATTCAGTTATTTACTAGGTAAGTTGATTGGTGGATTCAACATCACAAAACCTTCGTCTTGCGGGAAATAGTACATGAGCCCTTCATCCGGCCTAGCCAATATCAATTCAGGCGATTCCTGAATCTTATCGAAATGCACTTTGCTGCCATCGGCCAGTTTCACTTCAAATGATGGATGCACAGCCTTGCGATCAGGCGTGTAAAGCTCAACTGATTTAGCACGGGTGTGTATCCATGAAAAGTCAGCCCATTCATTCAACTCATTCTGAGTCGGCTTGGCTTTTTCAAGAGACACTTTCCATTTTCCATCAACCAGATCCAGACTCAGCCTTGTATCTTCCCACTGCTCCAGTCGGCTAAAGTCAAAACCGGCTACTTTCTCAGTTGGTTTTAACGGCGCTTTATCGACCAACTCAGCGACCTGTGTTGAAGCCGCTTCACCGTAAGTGTTTGCAATTAAATATACATTATTTCTATGCGAAATATATTGCTCATCAGTTAGCGGGTTATAGGTGCCGAATAAAAACTCTTCTGTATCGTTTTCGTTTCTGAGCAGGGTGAGTTTAATAACAGGCTGATGCAAACCGAATTTTTCCAGGTCAGTCGCCGGCAATTTTTCAGGGCTGTTCGCCGCAATCACCGCCAGAATACGCTGCACAGTCGCCTGATCAGCACGTGTTTTATAAGGAGCGGTGAGGTGCCAGTAGCCATCAACCTTATCAAAGATTACCGCTGCCTTTGCCGGAAACTCGATTTTAATCTTATTGAATTCTGCCAATTTATAGGCAGAAACTTCGTATGTGCTGCCTTTTGCAGCTTCCTGCTTTGGTCTCAAGTACAAAAATGAAACTAAGCCGGCAACGACAGTAAACAAAATTAAATTAAGTATCCAACGTTTTTTCATGTAACACCTTCAAATAAAACCAACATGAGCTTTCAAACAAATCAGGCTTTTCTGCGTTTCCACCATAAGAAGAAACCGGCAATCAGGAACCCCAGCGGGATAAAGTACTGGAAGCCGTGAAACACAGTCCATGCCGTCACCACGCCCATTTTTGTATCCGGTATCTGAACATTAATGTCTTTCAGCGGCATAGGCTGAATAGTGATCAGGCTATCATCACCTGCCAGCCAGTTAACGATGTTGACACCAAAATCCAGGTTGCCACCGTTGGTAATAAAAGTATTAGATAAGAAATTGGCATTACCCATCACCACTACACGCTGGCCTTTTTTGCCGTAAGTACGCTCTAAAGCCACGCCAATATTGATGGGGCCGCGTTTGTCTGTAGCCTCATTAAACTCCGGCTTGGCATCTTTAGCCAATTTAGCCGCAGCCAACCAGCCATTAGGCGCAACCTCTACCAGATTGCTCACTTTCCAGCCATTCGCATCGGTACCTTTTGCTGTCACTTCATGCGCTTCCGGAAACAGGGTGCGCAGCATAAAGTTCTTGGTAATCGCATGCTCACCATACAGGCTGGCAAACGCCACGCGGGCATCAGCACCGTATTGTGCAGATGCCATATCCAGCGCAATACCTGGTGACACTTGCATACCCAGATAATCAGCAACCTCTTTCAAGCCGCGTAAATTGTCATCATCCAGTAGCCACAACAAGTTACCGCCCGCCTCCAGATAAGCCTTGATCTTCTTGGCTTCAACGTCGCTCACATCCACTTGCGGGCTAGCAATCACCAGCATGGCGCCATTGCTAGGCACAGCCTGCGCAATCGTTAAATCAGGATTGGCAAATTTGAAACCCTTGGCTTCCAATTGCTTGCCGAACTCGCCGATATCGTGATTCTTTACACCAATCAAGTTGCGCTCACCGTGGCCGTCCAAATACATTACAGCCTGCTGGTTGGTACGGGAAAGTCTTACCAGCAAGTTGGTAACTTCTTGTTCTGCAAACGGAGGCACGATATGTTCCACACGTTTTTGATATTCGATCACCACTTCGCCATCTGTTTTCACGCCTGCATCCTGCGCAAGTTTTGGCTCTTCAGACGGGTTGATAAACGTTAAGTGAATGTCCTTTTTCTCGCGTTGATAACGTGCGAAAAAATCAACAATCCCTTTACGGAAAGTATCGCCACTGGATGCATCATCTTTGGTTGCATACACGGTGATATTGACTGGCGCTTTCATCTGCTTAATCACATTCACACTACCCTGCGTGAGAATGTTGCGGTTAGCCTGAGTAATGTCTTTAGCTACGTGATACTGGCTAGCAAGGTAGCCCAACAAGACCACTAGCATTAAAAACAGTACGACAAAAAACCAGTTTTGTACTAACAACTGAAAACGTAATTTACGATTGATGTTCATAGCAGAATTTCCAAAGCTCGTATGTTTTGTGAATACGCGTGATTATCGCGTAGGATTTTGTTTCGCAGGGAAAGTTTGTGAAGAAGTGGCGTAGTTATTCATACGCCCGACTAAACAAAGTTTTCCTGCGGAATAGAAGACAAGTGAGAACATGTGTGGTTTATAAAACATACGGGCTATCCACGTAAGCGGTCAGCATCTAAGCGACGCACTGTTAAGGTTAAAAATGTCACAGCAAATAAAACAAAATAAGCGATGTCAGCAGTATCAATCAAGCCGTTGTTAAATGACTGAAAGTGACGTGTCAGCGATAAACTGCCAAGAATATTGGCCGGGTCGCCAGAAAAAAAGCGATCCAGCATCATCAATGCGAACAAAGCTACAAAGGTTAAGATCGCCGCGATTACCGGCTGCTGGGTCAGGCTGGAGAAATAAATCCCAAGTGCTGAGAAGCTGGCAACCATTAACAGCAAACCCAGTGAGTTAGCGATTAAAAAACCAAAATCAATATCTGACCAAATATTAAGCGTACTCAACATGGCAGCAATAAACACAATCAGTATGCCTAAAAAAGCAACCAAGCCCAAAAACTTGCCAACTACAATTTCAGTCAATGACAGTGGCGCACTGAACAGAAACGGCAAAGTCTGGCTACGACGCTCTTCCGAGATCAAGCGCATGGACAACAATGGTACCGCAAACAGCATGATGAATGAAGCCAGGCCATAAACAGACTGCCCCACAAACTGCGTTACACCGGTACGTTCCGCCGGGCGCATTGCGCCTGACATCACCGCGAAGTAATCATTCACACCGTTGAGATACTGCGTGCCGAAGGCAAACATGAGTAAAGATAAAATGACCCAGCCCATAGGCGAGGCAAATACACTTTTCAATTCTTTTCTTGCTACATTGATAATCATAAATACACCCTAAATTCTGATTGCGTCATTAGCTCAAGATTAAGCGGCTGACTGTTCTTGAGCAACACCTTGCTCTTGGTAGGTCAGTTGCATGAATACGTCTTCCAGACTGGTTTGATCAGGCGCGATCTGATGCAAGCCCCAGCCCTGTTGTACGGCAGTCTGCACAATAGCCTCTGCCGGCGTAGCGCCATCTTCAAAACGAACACGGATCAAGCCGCTGGGTAAAGCCTCAGCTTCCACCACACCTGCAATTTTGAGCAGTTCGCCAGTAGCTGGCGCATTACGTAAACCTACCAGTAATTTGTTGCCAACACGCTGACGTTTCAACACGTCGATAGAGCCGTTAAATACCAGCTTGCCCTTATCAATGATCTGCACCTGATCGCATACCATTTCCACTTCCGGCAGAATGTGGGTAGAAATAATCACGCTATGCTCACCGCCCACTTCACGGATCAAGGCACGAATATCGCGAATTTGAATCGGGTCAAGGCCAACTGTAGGCTCATCCAGAATAACCACCATCGGACGATGAATGATTGCTTGCGCAATGCCTACGCGCTGCTGATAACCGTTAGATAAGTTTTCAATCAGGCGTTTGCTCATATGGCCCAGACCACAACGCTCTTTTGCAGTTTCTACTGCACTTTTAATATGCTTGGAGCTGACTTTATGCAAGCGCGCTGCCATGGTCAAATACTCATCAACGGTAAGCTCTTTATACAATGGGCGCATTTCCGGCAAATACCCGATTAACGCCTTCGCCTCTTTAGGATTTTCCATCATATCGATACCACAGATTTTTACGCTGCCATGGCTAGGTGCCAGATTACCAGTCAGCATTTTCATGGTGGTTGATTTACCGGCACCATTGGGACCAAGAAAACCAAGAACCTCACCTTTACTCAAGGTAAAACTCACATTACTTACTGCTTCTCTACCACCATAAAGCCGCGTAAGTTCGATTGCTTCTACTGTAAAATTATTCATAGCCACTCAATTTTTGAAACATTCGTTTAAATACTAAAAATATAAATCGTTATACCAAGCCAGCAGACCGGCTATTAAATGCAATCAAGTCAGTACGGCCTATTGGAAACTTCACTCGACTTGCGTTATAGTCAACACATAATTATGTAGGAACTTGCGACCGCTGTCACGGACTAAGAAGTACCAGCGCATGATACAGACTTGAAAGATACTTCTACATAATCTACGTGATTATATTTTAACAAGCTTTAATCACCATGCATGATACTGGTGACTTTAAAATAACTTATTGAACACACAAGTAAGCAGATCATTGAAATCCCAATAATCAGACTAATAATATTAAACGATCAACTTATAAAACCTACCCTATGCGCCCAATGATCAAATCCAAACAAATAAATGTGCCAGTTAAAAAAAGTACGCTCTTGCTAACTCCTTTATTGTGGGTATTTTTAGCAACAGGCGCACTAACACTTAATGGCTGCGCGGCTAATAAGCACATTAAAGATGACTCCATGACTATCGCCGCGAACAATGATCTTCAAACCACAGATCAAGGCGAGAAATCATTACGGCCTGAGTTCATCTACCGATACCTGGTGGGTGAAGTGGCCGGCCAGCGTGGCGACATAGGTACGTCTGGTGCGATTTTTTATGATTTGGCGAAATCAGAACGAGACCCGCGTTTAGCAGAGCGCGCAGCTAAAATAGCGGCTTTCGGCAACATTACCAATCTGGCAGTACCCGCTATCAAACTGTGGGCTGAGCTTGACCCTGACTCCACAGAAGCTCAGCAAGCCATGACGGAAATGCTAATCGCCACGGGCAGGCTTGAAGATACCAAGCCCTACTTAACCAAATTACTATCAAAAGAAGAAACCAGAGCAAGTGGTTTCCTGTATCTCAACACACTATTATCCAGAAGCCCGGACAAAACTGCAGTATTGAAGCTGGTCCAATTTCTGGCCAGACCCTACCCGGATTCAGCCGAAGCAAGTTTTGCGATAGCGCAGGCCGCTTGGGTTGCCAATCAGGATGAAACTGCTTTTGCTGCCGTCAACAAAGCCGAGGCAATGCATACAGGATGGGAACTTGCCGCACTGCTAAAAGGGCAAATACTGTTCCGCAAATCGCCACAGGCTGCAATTGACTACTATGCCAGCTTTTTAAATTCACACCCAAAGTCCAATGAAATCCGCATAAATCTGACTAAAATTCTAGTCAGCCAGAAACAATACACAGCAGCAAAAAAAGAGTTCTCTGTCATTATTGAGCAAGCCAAAAATAGTCAGACTAGAAGCATTGCCGAGATAACCGCTGTCGTAGGCCTGCTGGCTTACCAGTCTACCGATTACATTGCGGCACAAAACTACTTTATGGAAGCATTGGGGCTTGACTTCAAAGATGCCGAACAACTGTATCTATATTTAGGCCAAACCTCAGAGAAATTAAATCAGAATGCTGCGGCAGCTGATTGGTATAAAAAAATAGCATTAGGCCCTCGTTATCTTGAAGCGCAGATTAGCCTTGCCAATTTGATTGCACGTACGCAATCCACAGACAAGGCGATTGAGCTGTTAGATGATATGGAGAACCTGAGTACAGAACAGCAAATTATAGTAATTCAGTCACAGGCATCCATACTGGGCAAAGCTAAACGCGACCAGGAGGCTTACGATCTGCTTGAGAAGGCAGTCAGAAACCTGCCTAACACACCGGAACTGGTTTACGACTATGCACTTGTAGCCGAACGCTTGCAAAAATTTGAGGTAATGGAATCAGAGCTACGCCGGGCCATTGCGGCAAAACCTGACTTTGCCGCCGCTTACAATGCGCTGGGCTACTCATTTGCAGATCGCAACATCAATTTGAACGAAGCTGTTACACTGATTGAAAAAGCACTGACATTATCACCCAACGATCACTACATGCTGGATAGTCTGGGCTGGGCGCACTACAGAAAAGGTAATCTGGATAAAGCCATTAAATATTTACAGGATGCCTATAGCATCAACCCAGACCCTGAGATTGCCGCACATTTAGGCGAAGTGCTATGGCACAAGGGCCGCCATGAGCAGGCTAAAAAAATATGGAATGATGCCTTAATCATCAATCCGGACAATGAAGTGCTGATTTCTACTGCGAATAAATTCAAATCCTGATTTTCGAATCTTGGTTAATCGATAGTTTCCGTGAGTATTTTTAGCAAGCCAGTACAAACAATGCAGGCCATGCGTGCATTATGCCTGCTAGGGTTGGTTGCAGTTTTAGTTGGCTGCGCCAATGCGCCCGGCGCCAAGCCCGAGCTTGGCGCCGCCTCGCAAAAACTTAGAGACCAGCATTTACAAAGCCTGGCTGCAATCCGCCAATTCTCCCTGCAAGGGCGCATTGGCGTGCAGACCAACGGCAAGGGCTTTTCCGGCAGCTTGCAGTGGCAGCACAACAGCATTAATGATGATATAAGCCTGTACTCACCGCTGGGAAGCCAGGTTGCCAGCATAAAAAAAACACCTGAACTGGTAACGTTAGAAGACTCAAACGGAAAAAACGTTTCAGCAGCAGACGCGGAAACACTAACACAAGAATTTTTAGGCTGGCGCCTGCCGCTTAGCGGCCTTGCCGATTGGTCTATAGGACGCCCGACACAAAGTCCGATTCAAAGCATTATCTGGAATGAGCAGGGACTGCTGACCAATCTGGATCAGGATGGCTGGAAAATTGAATTCCAGAACTACGAGCAACAGGGCGCATATATGCTGCCCAATAAAATTTCTCTTAAAAGCGACAAGCTGAATTTGAAATTGCTGGTAGAAAAATGGAATAAGCTCGACTATTAAAATGGATATCGCTTTAAAATAAACGCATAAGATTACCCATTAATTCTTAACTTTAAATTCACACACTGCAATATCAACCATGCAAGATTTTCAACCGTTTTTAGCACCCGCTAAAATTAATTTGTTTTTGCACATAGTCGGCCAGCGCGCCGATGGCTACCATCTGCTGCAAACCGTGTTTAGGCTGCTGGATTATTACGACACTATTTATTTAAAACCAACCAGTTGCGGGCAAATTAAACGTGCCAATGACGTGCCTGACGTACCGGAAGATAATGACTTATGTATTCGCGCTGCAAAATTATTACAGCAGCACACTGGCTGCAAAAAAGGCGTAGAAATACTGGTTGAAAAAAACATCCCCATGGGGGGCGGTTTGGGTGGTGGCAGCTCTGATGCCGCTACGGTATTACTCGCATTAAATAAACTCTGGCAATTGAATCTAAAGCGCGAAGAATTACTTGCATTAGGACTCAAGCTCGGTGCCGATGTGCCATTTTTTATTTACGGAACAAATGCTTGGGCAGAGGGCGTGGGGGAACAACTACAACCTATTGACCTGCACGAAGCCTATTACGTGGTACTGACTCCACAAGTTCATGTATCAACAGCGCAAATTTTTGCTAATAAGCAATTGACAAAGAACTCGATTCCCCAGATAATGTCGACCTTTTCGAGGGTAGCTCAATCAAGCACTGGAGGTTCAAGTGATGGAAACATCAAATCTGAATTTACAAATAGCCTGGAAAAAGTAGTTTGTAGTCTATATCCTGAAGTTGCAGATTGTCTAACTTGGCTTAAACAATATGGCGACGCAAGAATGAGCGGTTCCGGCGCTTCGGTATTTTTAGAAGTGGCTAACCAAGAGATTGCAGATAAAATATGCAACAAAAAACCTGAAGCGATTCGTGGCTTTGTTGCAAAAGGGTTAAATCAGCACCCTTTGATTGGACTTTTAGTTTAATTATAAGGCTGATTAAATATTGGGGAATCGCCAAGCTGGTTAAGGCACCGGATTTTGATTCCGGCATGCGAAGGTTCGAATCCTTCTTCCCCAGCCAGAATTCTTTAGAAGCGTGTAGATTTTTTGATTTACACGCTTTTATTTTTTAGTTCGCTTTTTTTAGTTTCTAACTGGCACCACTAGGCCAGTATGATAGGAAATCAAATGGTGTCTAACGGCAACATGATGGTCTTTACAGGCAACGCCAACCCTGTGCTCGCACAAGAAGTTGCTACTCACTTAGGCATTGAACTTGGTCGTGCCGATGTTGGTAGATTCAGCGATGGCGAGATCATGGTCGAGTTACTTGAGAATGTTCGCGGTCGCGACGTATTTGTTCTGCAATCAACCAGCCATCCTACTAATGACAGCCTGATGGAAGTCATGGTAATGGTCGATGCACTGCGCCGTTCATCTGCCGGTCGCATTACCGCCGCAATTCCCTACCTAGGTTATTCACGTCAGGATCGCCGTCCTCGTTCAGCCCGCGTTGCAATTACTGCTAAAGTTGTTGCTAATATGCTGACCGGCGTTGGTGTTAACCGCGTACTGACTATGGATCTACACTCTGATCAGATTCAAGGCTTCTTTGATATTCCTGTTGATAACATTTACGCAACGCCGATTTTATTGGAAGATTTGCTGAAGCAAAATCACGAAAATCTGGTAGTTGTATCACCTGACGTAGGCGGTGTAGTGCGCGCACGTGCAGCAGCAAAACAATTAGGCTCAGACTTGGCGATTATCGACAAACGCCGTCCAAAACCAAATGTAGCAAAAGTGATGAACATCATCGGCGACGTTGCCGGCCGTACCTGCGTGATTATGGATGACATGGTAGATACCGCTAACACATTATGTGAAGCCGCTGCCGCGTTGAAAAAACACGGTGCAATCAAAGTGGTTGCCTACGCTACCCATCCAGTCTTATCAGGTGGTGCAGCAGAACGTATTCTTAATTCCGAGCTGGATGAATTGGTTGTTACCAACACCATTCAACTTAATACTGAAACTGCAAATTGCAAAAAGATTCGTCAACTGAGCGCTGCAGCATTGCTGGCAGAAACCATACGTAGAATTAGCTGTGAGGATTCAGTTTCTTCACTGTTCATGGATTAATTTATATTAAAAGTTTTCTCTGCTTTCTGGTCGCGGAAAGCAGTTTTTTAGCAGTAAATTTAGGAGTAGTAAAATGACTATTGAAATCAATGCAGTAAAACGTGACGCCAAAGGTACGGGTGCGAGCCGCCGTCTACGTCGCGCAGGCTCAGTGCCAGGTGTAGTATATGGCGCTGGTAAAGAAGCAGTAACACTTGAGTTTGACGGTAAAGAATTGTTCCTGCAATTCCGTCACGAAGCTTTCCACGCTTCAGTATTAAGCCTGATCATTGAAGGTAAAAAAGAAAGCGTATTGTTACGTGATTTCCAAATGCACCCAGTGCGTAACACTATTCAACATATCGACTTTCAACGCGTAAGTGCAACTGAAAAAATCCACGTTAAAGTGCCTTTCCACTTTGTTAACGCTGATGTAGCTCCTGGCGTTAAAATCGGCGGCGGTATTGTTGCTCACGTTCAAACTGAAGCTGACGTTAGCTGCTTGGCAAAAGACTTGCCAGAGTTTATCGAAGTTGATGTTGCTAACCTGGAAATCGGCCAATCAGTTCACTTGTCACAAATCAAATTGCCAAAAGGCGTTGAGTTTGTACAATTGGTTCATGGTGATGACGCAGCTGTTGCCGCCATCGCTAAAACACGCGGTGGTGTTGCAGATGCCGCTGCTGAAGAAGAAACTCCAGCAGCTTAAGTTTAGTAGCTTTTTAGCTATATGACATATAACGCGCGCTTTATCAGTAAAGTGCGCGTTTTTCATTTGTGCGATCAGCAAAAAAAGTAGTTAATTAGAAACTATGAGCGGGATTAAATTATTAGTAGGCTTGGGTAACCCTGGCGACAAATACGAAGCCACACGCCACAATGCTGGCTTCTGGTGGATAAACCAGCTCGCAGCCTCAACCAATAGCAAACTGGCACTGGATGCCAAGTTTTTTGGTTTGGCAGGCAAACTGTCGCCAACACCAGATGTTTGGCTGCTTAAACCCACTACATTTATGAATGCCAGCGGCAAAGCAGTTGCCGCACTGGCCAACTATTACAAAATCACACCGACGCAGGTTCTAGTCATACACGATGAACTGGATTTAGGTCCTGGCACCGTAAAGCTAAAAAAAGGCGGTGGGCACGGCGGGCATAACGGTTTAAAAGACATTGCAGCAGCACTAGGTACTGCTGATTTCTGGCGCTTGCGCCTTGGCATTGGCCACCCGGGTGACAGAAACGAAGTGATTAACTTTGTATTAAAAGCACCATTAAAAGACGAACAAACCGCTATCAACCAAAGTATTGATGATAGCCTGCAAGTTGCTTCACAGTTACTGAATGGTGACTTTGAAGGTGCAATGTTAAAATTGCATACCAAAAAATAAGTCACCTTATTTAAACGCACTGTTTTTCCATTCAGATTTGACGCAAGAATAAGGCGTGGAGGATGATGAGATGAAGACAGTACAAAAAGTACGGCGAATCGATGAAGACGAACACAACGCAGTTATTGCGTTAAAGATGATTGGAAAAATATGAAATGTGGAATCGTAGGCTTACCTAACGTAGGCAAATCTACCCTGTTTAATGCCATTACCAAGGCAGGCATTGCTGCAGAGAACTATCCTTTCTGCACTATTGAGCCTAACGTAGGCATTGTGGAAGTGCCTGACACCCGCATGCAACCGCTGATTGATATTGTTAAACCGCAACGCACACAACCTGCGATTGTTGAATTTGTAGATATCGCCGGCCTGGTAGCAGGCGCATCAAAAGGTGAAGGCCTGGGTAACAAGTTTCTGGCCAACATCCGCGAAACAGACGCGATTGCCCACGTAGTACGCTGCTTTGAAGACAGCAACGTCATTCACGTAGCCAACAAGATCGACCCGCTTTCAGATATTGAAGTAATTAACACCGAGCTGGCGCTGGCCGACATGGAAACAGTAGAAAAAACCATGCAGCGCGAAGGCAAAAAAGCCAAAAGCGGTGATAAAGATGCCATCGCCCTCATGGCGGTGCTAGACAAAGTACTGCCAGCTTTAAACGAAGCTAAAGCGGTTCGCACTTTGGGTTTGGATGCAGATGAACTGCAACTGCTTAAACCGCTATGCTTAATCACGGTAAAACCGGTCATGTACCTAGCCAATGTAGATGAAAAAGGCTTTGAGAACAACCCGCATCTAGACAAAGTAGTTGCACTTGGTAAAGCAGAAAACTCACCCGTGGTGTGCATATGCGCAAAAATCGAGGGCGAGATTTCCGAGCTGGATGAAGAAGACAAACTGCTATTCTTGGCTGAATTAGGCCAGGAAGAACCAGGCTTAAACCGCGTTATCCGCGCGGCTTATGACTTGCTAGGTTTACAAACCTATTTCACAGCAGGCGTACAGGAAGTTCGCGCCTGGACGGTGAAAAAAGGCTCAACTGCTCCACAGGCAGCTGGCGTGATCCACACCGACTTTGAACGTGGTTTTATTCGCGCTGAAGTAATTGCCTATGATGAATTTGTGAAAAACAAAGGCGAACAAGGCGCTAAAGAAGCCGGCAAAATGCGTCTGGAAGGCAAAGAGTACATCGTGCAGGATGGCGATGTGATGCACTTCAGGTTTAACGTTTAGCTTTCAGAGATTTAAAGCAAAAAAATCAAAACTCTTTTTGACAATTCCAGCCTAAAACACTAGAATTGCGGCCTTGCTGAAATTAACGCAAACTGGTTTACAAGGTGATGTAGCTCAGCTGGTTAGAGCACAGGATTCATAATCCTGGGGTCGAGGGTTCAAGTCCCTCTTTCACCACCAATAAAGACGCCCCTTTCGAGAGATTGGGGCGTTTTCACATCTGCATTTTTCTCAATTAGTAGCCACGTAGTAGCCAACAGAGTGATTATAGAGCCAATTCTCAATCATATAAACCCAATATTACTTAATAGTAATAACTAGTTTATTCAATTTATCTAATACAATGTAAAGCAGTAAGATTTATTGAAGTAGATTGGGTAAAAATGATAAAAAATAAATTACGTGCAAACCCGTTAGGTGAACAGACCGCAGAAAACGATAAAAATCTACTCACTTCCTCTTTTATTGAAACGCCCGAATACAGATCATTACTTGAATCTAGGGATAGTACGGTTGTAGTCGGAAGACGAGGTACAGGCAAAAGCGCAATGTATCTGAAATTAGCTGATTTTTGGGGGGCTGAGAAAAATAATCATGTAATTAAAATTGCACCAGAAGATTATCAAACCATTGGATTTAGAGGTCTATTCAAACTCTTTAATAACAAATACTCTCATGTAAGAGCCGCATCAAGGTTATTTTGGAAGTACGGTATTCTTGTTGAAATGCTTTCATATCTATCTAAAAATTACAAAATAAAAGATGAGTTTAGTTTGCACGGTAGATCGGTTGAACATACTAAAGCTTGGGTCAGTAATTCTTCAGATTTTTTATCTAAACTAACACGCAGAATTTCGCAGCTTCTCAAAACCAATAATGACATTGAAACTCTTATCAGTTCAATCAATATTGATCTTGAAATTAGTGAACTAGAGAATGATTTGCACGATTTACTGCAGTTATCAAAAATTAATTTTTACTTACTTCTTGATAGATTAGATGAAGGTTATGAAAATGATGAAACTGGGGCTGCGATAATTGCGGGACTAATTGCAGTGGTAGCGGAATATAACAAAAAATTTTTAAGCGTTCGTCCGGTGCTGTTTCAACGAGACAATATAATACGAGCGGTTGCAAAATATGATCCTGATTACACGAGAAATATAGAAAGTGAATTAATAAGAATTCACTGGGACACCCATCAATTATTAAATCTAGTCGCAAAAAGACTAAATAACTGCTTCAATCTTAATCTAGAGAATAGCCAAAGAATATGGGATAGATGTACTGCAGATGCTGGCAATGGAAATGAATTACAGGGTAATTTAGGTTTTAAAAAAGTACTACAATTCACGCTATATAGACCAAGAGATCTTTTGTCATTACTTAATCAGTCGTTTTATCTGGCAGCAAGGGAAGATAGAGATACTATCGTTTTGTCAGATATAGAAAAAACAGCCAAATCAATATCCGAAACAAGACTTGATGATCTCATTAAAGAATACAAATCAATAATACCTTCAATTGCACCTGCTGTAACAGTGTTTGCTAATGGCAGTCCTGAACTAACTTATCATGATGCTATTAGCTTGTTAGATAACATCTCCATTAAAAATAAAAGTGATATAAGTACCGAGATGGACTATGCAATTTTAGGTAGCGATGGAATTATTAAAGCACTATATAGCATTGGGTTTATTGGTACACATGATGAGTCATCAGGTTCATTTAATTTTTGTCATGATGGGAGAAGCCCTGATCTGGAATTTAATTTAAATGACAAGATTTTAATTCACCCTTGTTATTGGATAGGTTTGAATTTATCAAGGAATGCCCTCTCTCCGGACGAGGCGGAGCAGATTAATGATGAATATGAAATAAAGATTACATCGGTGACGCCTGAGATTAGAGCTCAAAAAATTGGCACATTGATATCAGAAATTGGCAACATTGAAGAAGGTAAGGATGGCGCTTATGACTTTGAAGAATGGGTGCTTAAAGCCTTACAAACAATATTTGCTGGCAACCTCGGAAATATTGAAATCCATCCCAACGGCGCATCTGTACAGAGAAGAGATATAGTCGGTACAAATTTAAAAAAATCTAGCTTCTGGTCATATATAGGTGATGCCTATGGGGTAAGGCAGGTTGTGTTTGATGCAAAAAACTACCAAGGCATGAAAAGCAGCGAATATCGACAACTATCCACTTACTTAACTGGGTCCTACGGAAGATTGGGTTTCATAATTACCAGAGATCCAGATGAAAGCATTAGAGCCGGCTCGGAATTAGATTGGGTCAGAGAAATTTACTATTCACAGCAAAAGTTGATCATTCGTATCTCATTTAAAATATTAGTACGCATATTAGGTAAACTTCGCAATCCAGACAAACATGATGTAGTTGAAAACTCATTAAATTCAATGTTAGATAAATATGAAAGAACTTATTTAAGCCTCCCCAGCACAAGATCATCTAAAAAATGATATCAATAATATTTGTTCTTAAATGTCCTTTATATCTAGTCTAAAGGACACGGCGAAATGCGCTCCGTCCGCCGCTGACGCGTGCGGGCGGTGCGCTTTCCGCCTTGCCTAAAACGGCGTTGGTAAAGGGTTATTTTCAGTCGGCAAGTATCTGAAAAATATCATGGCTGTATCTCGGTCTGTAATATACAAACTATTATCTTTTGTCGCCTCGATCATTAAGGCTGGATCAAACCGCACATAAAGCTCTTGGACAGCCTCAGCGATTGTTTCCGCCCTCATCCATTCACCCGTTGATTCTGGCAGCTTAATGCTTCTAGGAACCCAGTAACGCTTATGATTAAATTGATGATGTTCTAGATAACTCTTAGTGATGTATTTAGAGATATAGCGCGCAATGCCTAAACATTGTTTTGCTGGGTCTTTATAACGCCTTCTCTGCTGCTTAATATCAACATTACCAAGTGCATTTATGCCCTGCTCATTGCCTTTACCGCCTAGCGCTATTTGCCAGCAGCGCCGTAATAGATCAGCACGAACAAAGCCGTTAATAGCAGCATGAATATGATAATGCTCACCGCTTTTATGCAGTTCTGGCACAGCAATATAATCAAACTTAGCATTGGCAGCTTCCAGCAACCGCATGAAGCGTTTCCACGTGGCGATCACATTGTCATAGTCTGTAAGAATATGGCGAGTAGTGAGCGTAAGCAGTCTATCGGCACGTATCTCTAAGGCGAAATGTCGCACTTTTCTGGCAGCACGATACGCAGCCTTTTCTCGATCGCGCTGAATGTCGGCTGGGTCTCGTTCTTTAGGTTTTGTGCGTAATCCCCTTTCTCGACTTGCGTTAATCAAACGATTAAGATGATTTCGATTCACCAATACCGCTTTTGCTTCAAACCCGCCTTGCGTGAATGGCTGAATTTTTAACCGCCATTGCAAATCTTGTTCAAATATCGGTTGATTAATCGGCTGACCTCTAACCAGCGGATGATCTTTAGGTAACACTGCATGCTGATATTCTTTTTCCCAATCGAAGCGATCCAAATTAATCATTTCGCCACCTCCAATACTGATTGGTGACGTTGACTATTGATATACGCTTCTAAATCATCTAGACGATAGCGCACAGCACGAGAACCCACTTTGACAAATGGAACTCTGGCACCTGCCCAGCGATCACGCTCTAAAAAAGCAATACTGACATTAAGAAATTTAGCCGCTTGAGGCGTACTAAGTAGTTGAGAGTTCATTTTCTATCTCCTTAAAGTGAATGGAGACAGAATATTGAAATAAGAAAAAACTAATTAAAAAAGGGTTAGGCTAAATAAAAAATTTAAATCGCCTATCCAATTGATTAATAAAGAATATTAATAACAATTTCAAACCCTATAATTTTCTGACAGAGCACCAGTTTCAAGATTAATTTTGTAAGGCACTTCTCTTGGACGCCCAGTTTTTCTCTCTTTGATCAAAGGGTCTAAATCAGAAATCCAACCTTTAATTGTATTGTCACGATACAAACGACCGTTACCATACATTTGGATCGCCCGCGATTCAGCTAAATGAGTGGGATGTATGTTATGGTCTATATCCCAATAAGCAGAGGCAATAGCACGACAAACTGCTTTATCTTCCAGCTCATTTTTTGGTCGATTATTTATTTTATGGTCTTCAGTAACTTGAGTAAGCACCCAAAAGTCTGAATTTGGATATTTTTCTTTTGCACACCAATCAAGAAAATTAGGTCGTCTTACATATAATGACTCGAGATAGTCTCTATTTATGGACTTACCTGATCTGCACTTCAATAACCTAAAAAAATGCCTGCTATTAAATAAATAATCAAAAAATGAATCCTCGAGAAAAATTGCACCATTCTTAGTTTGTGCTGCTAACGATCTTCTCAGAATTGCGGCAGCCAACCTTTTTAAATTTAACTCAACTGGCTTAGGTAAATTATTAGGATCTGTTTTTTCGGGAGTGTTCCCAGCCCATTCATGCGCTAACTGCCAGAGATTGCGATAATCTTCACTTTCAATGTACATAGAATTAAGCGGCTAATAGTTCTGCTGGCTTTACCTTAGCATTAAATTTGCTTCTTGCTTGCCATAGATCATAAGAAGCTTGTTCTGCTAACCATAAATCAGCGCTACCGCCATTTTCTACGCCCAGCCATTTCTCTATGCGTAACGCCATTTCAGGAGAGATAGCCGCATGACCGTTAAGCACACGCGATAAAGATGGGCGTGCGACACCAAGCTGTTCGGCAGCCTCGGTAACACTCAAGCCAAGCGCTGGGAGTATATCCTCTCTCAGAGTTTCGCCAGGATGTGGCGGGTTATATATTCTGCTCATATTAATTCCTTTCTAGTGATAGTCCTGATAATCCACCAGGATCGCATCTTCACCCTCAAACATAAAAGTCATGCGCCAGTTTCCGTTTACCGTGACTGAAAAATGGCCTGCTAACTCACCTTCTAACGAATGAAGCCTCCATCCCGGTAAATTCATATCCGCAGGCACTTTAGCAATATCTAAACGCACTAACTGGCGACTAAGCTTAGAAGCATGATCGGGTCTTATGCCCGCTTTGCTTCCATTCTCAAAGAAGTCTTTGAGTCCTTTATGTTTGAAAGTTTTAATCATTTTTTATTTACACTTTTAAATACTGTAATGCGTAACGTTACAGATGTCAATACAATTAGGCTTGCCGTTGAAGTGGCAAAATCAAAGCTGTCTCTTTAATACCAAATTGAGCTTTGATGTAATCCGTGATTTTTTGCATAGGAACTCGCAAACGCTCAACATCGGAAATAATATAGCCAGCGGTTACATCATTCGTCATTTTATGATTAAGCAAACGTTTTAAAGCATACGCAGAAATATCTAAGCTTTCAGCAATCGTTATAAATGTGCGCCTTAAGTCATGAGTACTAAAGTTGACACCACTTTCTTTTATAACATTTGCTATCTGCTTTTTAGGGTCAGTCATGTAACCCGTATTTGTTTCATTCGGAAAAACATATTTGGTTTTTGCTTCAGCTTTTCTTTTGGTCAGCAAGTCATGCAAAAAGTCAGTGAGTGGCAATGTGTGATCAGTATGATTTTTAGTGTCTTTAATCACGATAGTTTTATCTTTGAGATCTACACGGTTCCAAGTGAGTTTGGCAGCTTCATTTCTTCTAAGACCTGTAAATAATACGAGTAGCAAGAAATCTTTAACTACCTCTCGATTCGGTGCGATTGAGTCATTTGATAAATTCATAACAGCCTGATACCAGGGTGCAAGATCATAATGCTTAATCAACGTGTTTCTTCTGACTGCACGATGCCAAGCCCGCAACTGAGTAATTCTGATAACAGGATTATGTCGGAAGATAGAGTCACCGTTACTATCTTCATATTTCATAATTGCATAGTTCATGACCGCCCTGAAGTTACGCATGGTTTTATTCGCTTGTGATGGGCTGGTTTTACTTATTTTGCGAAATTTAAGCTCTACCATGTCTTTTGATATTTCGATGGCAGGCTTATTTAACCAATCGTGCAGATATGCATCAAAGGTGTGTCGATAATCTTGAATAGTGCTGCGCTTTAAATTACCACGCGCTTCAATATAGCTTTCTAGCACCTCAGACAAGGTAACTAATTTAGCTTTTCTGGCTTTTTCTTCATCATGAGGGTTTTTGCCTCGGGATATTTCAGCTAAGTAAGATTTAGCTTGTGATCGTGCATCATCCAAGGAGACAACGTTATGCCTTGCGATAGATTTTCTGACTGTTTTACCGTGAAGCTTGGCTTCAGCATAATAAACTTTTGCTGATTTACCTACGCGCAGCCCAAAACCCAGCAACTCTGAATCTCGATAGAAAATTTGACCTGATTTCTCAAAAGGTACTTTTTCTACAAAAGCTTTGGTTAATTTATGTAACATTTTTATACTCCGTTCTACTATTTTCTCGTTAAAAAATTAGTAGCCACGTAGTAGCCAGAATCGAGAAAAAGTACTTAAAACGCAGTATATCTATGTAAAAATTGGTAGCAATCATCTGGCTACTAAGTTAATGTTTCTTAAAAGAAAAACATACAATTTCAATTAATAAACAAATACTTACAGTCAAATTCATAATCCTGGGGTCGAGGGTTCAAGTCCCTCTTTCACCACCAATAAAGACGCCCCTTTCGAAAGATTGGGGCGTTTTCTTTTGGGCTATAGCCCAATCATAGCCCAAGTCAGGGAGCAGGTCAGGCGAAACGCGCACCACCTGACAATCTCATAAACTTTAGGCGTTATTTCTTGGGTAACGTAACCAGACATGCATGCTTTTCAATTTTTCCGTTAATTGACTGAACAATATCGAATTTCTTTTTAGGGTTAAAGCCAATATTAGAAAACCAGCCCACTTGCTCTTCTGGGGAATCCCATCGGGTAACAAATGGATTGCCAGTAAAATAATCAATGACTTCATCACCGCTAAACCGGTTTGAATTTATATCTTTTTCTGTAGATATAGGGAAAGGTCTATTATCTTGCTCTAAGGTATATTTGAGCTTATAGCTGATTTTAGTTTGTGAACTATCCCTATATTTTGCATGAAACACACCTTGCTTATCCCAACCAATATCTGCAACGACACTTTCACTAATCCCATTTTTTGCCTGAACATCATCAGACTTGAGTTTCACACTGCAAATTACGCTATTTCGTAACTCTTTAACACTATTTTGCTGTGCGTCACCTTGATTTTTATTCTTACCAACCAGGCTTAAAACCATATCGTTAACAAAATGCGTGTCAGCATAAACATTTGAATATAGTAGTGCGCAAATAATTATTACAACACTTTTCATTAGATAGATACCAACGCTTTCCTTACTATTTTTTTTAAACTTTGACCATTGCTTTGATTACCTTAGAAGCATGATCTCAAGAACTGAAGAAAATAATATGAAACCAAAATTATTTAATTTCTAAACATAAGGAATAGCGCCTAGGTTAGATTAACTACCTACTCCTTGTGAAGTGCAAAGTGGCAATAAACATAAAACCATTCATTGTATTGTTAACATAGCAACCAAGTCTCATGTCACTCTAATATTAACAAATACTTCATTAGCTATTTTGCAGACTAAAAGGCTTTAGCATTGTAAATATTAGTTAAGCTGATTGTGGCGCTATGGCGCGACAAAAAAACAAAATACAGAGATCGTGCGTTTAGCACCTATCCTCCTAATTTACAGGTTAGCGCGAATCCAGTACCACTCAATCTTGAAACTACGCATATGCGCTTAATCAATGTGGCTAAATTCCATTGGCAGATGCAGGCTATAAAAAATCAGCCATGAGCTAATATAAAACAATTAGTTAACCATTTGAAATACTTTATTAATGATTCTTTATTAATATATAAACTTGTATTAATTAGCAGTAAAAATTCTCCAAATTTTAAAAGCGCTTTTGCATAAAGGCGCTATTTTTTTACCTATTCATCCAAAGCCATTTCCTCAAGTAACAACTACCTTTTCTTTACCCTTTCAGATTGCAGGTTTTTATCTTTAAGCGCACAATAAAATTGTTGTTTTCAATTTAATAAAGGGATTTTCGAGATGGCTACGCCAAGCACAAAAAAAACTAAAGAAGATTTATTAAAAGAAGCTGAAGCTAAAGTTAAGAATATTAAAAAACAAATTAAAGCGGAAAAAGCCAAAAAAGATGCAGCTTTAACAAAACATAGTGAAGGCATGGAAGTAGCCATCGCCGCTGTTGAAGCAGCAGCAAAAGCAAATAAAGTAAAAGTCGCTGATGTGATTAGGGCGATTGCAAAAATAAAGCGTGCTGGTCTAAAAATTGAAAGCACTCATGAAACCGGGCATTACTTTTACGATTAATTTTAACGCATATCAAACAACATTCAAAACGGCCCCATTTCAGGAGGCCGTTTTGCTTTATGGTTGCGGGAACAATAACCACAACCAGACATCAATACATCAGGTGCACTTAAATATTGACCATCAATATCTAAAAGCGGAAGATAAAACAGGTGTTAAATTAGATATAAACCACAATGGAATTGGAAGAGCTATTTATGAATTCAAAGACAAAAAAATCTATAGTTTATTCCGCGACACTTGCTGCCCTTATATTCTTGTTTAGCAGCTTTGCTGTAGCAGATGAACAACCCGTAAATGATGTATCCAGGGGTAAACTGCTCTACTCTCTACACTGCATCTCTTGCCATAATGAACAGGTACATTGGCTTGCCAATAAAAAAGTTTCCGATTGGCCCAGCCTGATATTACAAGTAAGGCTCTGGCAGAGCATCTCCAACCTCAAGTGGGATGATAAAGATATTGAAAATGTAGCCAAACATTTAAACACCCAGTACTACCACTACCCTGTGCCTAATACCTTAGCACGTAAAAAATAAATTTTTATTTGCAAAAACTGAATATTTCACAGCTATATTTAGCAGAATGTTTCTCCACAAAATCTGTGGATAACTTTGTGATTAATTGTGTAACGAAACTGTAACTTACAGATTTATAACGTTTTTTTTGAATAGCACAAATTTTAAACTAAAAATTTATCGTTAAAAATCAATTACTTATTAAATTAACGTTGATTGGTAAGGGTTTTTTGGCTTTATTAAAGTGCTACTTTAACTGGTGTGCATAACTAAGTCAGTTTCAGCTATTGAAATTTGGCTTATAGCAAGTGTTTACGCCAATATTTCAATCTATTTCCTAAAAATAAAACAAGTACCATTCTTAAAATGATGCAATATTTCAATAATTGTTGTAGTATTGCTGCATGGATAAAAAAACAGCAACTACAATTTTTGAATCTCTTTCATCAGAAGTCCGTCTTGATGTGTTCAGACTACTGGTTAAAAAGGGCTTGGACGGCATGGTGGCAGGAGAGATTGCTACAGCATTGGATATCCCCAATACCAACTTGTCTTTTCATCTTAAAGCAATGACACATGCTGGCATGGTCACCGTAAAACAAGAGGGAAGGTTTCAACGCTACAGAGCAAACTTCCCTTTAATGCTTGAAACTATTGCTTACTTAACCGAAGAGTGCTGTTCCGGGAATCCGGATCAATGTGCAACGATACGAAGTGAATCTAGTTGCTCTCCCAATGTTCTGCCCACAATAAATCAATCTACAGAAGTGAATTAATATGAACGTATTGTTTTTATGTACTGGTAATTCCTGCCGATCCATTTTAAGTGAGGCTACATTTAATCATTTGGCACCGGCTGGCTGGCATGCAATGAGTGCAGGCAGCAAACCTACCGGTTACGTGCATCCGCGCTCACTGGCATTACTGGAACGCGAAGGCATATCAACTGAAGGCTTCCATAGCAAGTCTTGGAATAATCTGCCAACCACGCCAGACATTGTGATTACCGTATGCGGCAGCGCAGCTGGGGAAACTTGCCCAGCTTACCTTGGCCCAGTGATTCGAACGCATTGGGGCGTTGATGACCCTGCGCATGTGACCGGGACAGATGAAGAAATTGATGCCGCATTTGTAAAGGCTTACAGTATTTTACGCGCACGTATCGAAGCTTTTTTTGCTCTGCCGCTGGAGCAGCTTAAAAATGATAAGGCTGCTCTGAAAGCCGCGATGGATAAAATTGCCATTGAAATTGTTTAAAGGAGAATTAACATGAAATCCATACAAATATATGATCCAGCCCTATGCTGTAGCACCGGTGTATGCGGCACAGAAGTCGACCAGCAATTAGTCAACTTTTCTGCAGACGCAGATTGGGCTAAAAAAAATGGTGTGCAAATTGATCGCTTTAATCTGGCTCAACAGCCGATAGAGTTTGCCAATAATCAGGTAGTACGCGGATTTCTGGAACGCTCGGGTGCCGAAGCGCTGCCGCTAATTTTAGTAGACGGAGAAGTCGCTTTAGCCGGTCGTTACCCAAACCGCACTGAACTTGCACGCTGGGCTGGGCTAACAGCAGCGGTTGAAATTCAATCCGTTACCAGCTGCTGCAGCGGTAGAAAGTGCTGTTAATCACGCAAAAACTTCTTTGATATTCAGCTTAGGATAAACCATGCAATTTCTTGATCAGCCGCCACGTTTTCTGTTCTTTACCGGCAAAGGCGGTGTAGGCAAGACCTCTATTGCCTGTGCGACTGCAATCCAATTAGCAGAGGCTGGCAATCGAGTTTTGCTGGTGAGTACAGATCCAGCCTCTAATGTCGGGCAGGTGTTCGGCATTGCCATCGGTAACAATATTACTGCTGTTCCAGCAGTACCAAACTTGTCTGCTCTAGAAATTGACCCGCAAGCAGCAGCGCAAGGTTATCGTGATCGCATTGTTAATCCAGTACGCGGCATACTTCCAGATGATGTAGTTCGAGGCATTGAGGAACAACTATCAGGCGCCTGTACCACCGAGATTGCAGCCTTTGATGAATTCACCGCATTGCTCATTGATTCGCCGATTACCGAGAATTACGATCATATCATTTTTGATACCGCACCGACTGGGCATACGATTCGCCTGCTTCAATTGCCAGGCGCATGGAGCGGCTTTCTGGAAGAAGGCAAAGGCGATGCTTCATGCCTGGGGCCATTAGCCGGGCTTGAAAAACAACGCGAACAATACAAAGCAGCGGTTGATGCACTTGCTGACGGCAAACGTACTCGACTGATATTAGTCGCACGTGCACAGCAGTCAACTTTGCGTGAAGTTGCGCGTACGCATGAAGAACTCGCTGGCATTGGATTGAAACAGCAACATCTTGTTATCAATGGCATTCTGCCGAAAGTAGAAGCAGAAAATGATGGTTTAGCCGTTGCGATTTACCAACGTGAACAAACTGCACTAGATTCAATCCCAGATGTTTTGAAATTACTACCGCAAGATCAGGTTTCACTCAAAGCCTTTGACCTGGTTGGTTTAGAGGCTTTACGTCAGCTGCTAACTGACGCACCATATCAAGTCAGCGCTAATAATAGCTCACCGATTGACGTGGACAAACCCAGCTTGTCCAGCCTGGTAGATAGCATTGCAGCAGATGGCCACGGTTTAGTGATGACCATGGGCAAAGGCGGTGTGGGTAAAACCACTGTGGCAGCAGCGGTTGCTGTAGAACTGGCACACCGCGGGCTACCGGTGCACCTGACCACATCAGACCCGGCCGCACATTTGTCCGATACATTAAATGGTACGCTGGACAATCTAACTGTAAGCCGTATAGACCCGCATGAGGAAACCGAGCGCTATCGTAATCATGTTCTGGAAACTAAAGGTGCGAAGCTGGATGCGCAAGGCCGCGCCTTGCTGGAAGAAGACCTGCGTTCACCTTGTACTGAGGAAATCGCAGTATTTCAGGCGTTTTCACGCATTATTCGTGAAGCCGGTAAAAAGTTTGTGGTCATGGATACCGCACCAACCGGACATACCTTGTTATTGCTGGATGCTACAGGTGCTTACCACCGTGAAGTAGCCCGTCAAATGGATAAAGCGCACCTGCACTTCACAACACCGATGATGCAGTTGCAAGACCCGAAGCAAACCAAAATACTTATCGTAACACTGGCAGAAAAAACCCCTGTGCTGGAAGCTGCCAATCTACAGGCAGACCTTCGTCGTGCCGGCATTGAGCCTTGGGCTTGGATAATCAATAACAGCATTGCCGCAACAACAACTAATTCATCATTGCTGCATCAAAGAGCGCTTAACGAGCTGGTAGAAATCAGTACTGTGGCAAAACAGCATTCAAAACGTTATGCAGTTGTGCCAATGACAAAAAATGAACCTATAGGCGTAACCCGCTTACTGGAGCTGACTGCAGGCTAGCAATTCACAATTCTGATCAAATAATTTCAACAACAATGACTAAGTATGAATCCTGAAAAAACAACATTGCCCATGAGTTTTTTTGAACGTTACCTGACACTATGGGTAGCGCTCTGCATCGTTTTGGGAATAATATTTGGGCAGTTCTTTCCTGGACTATTTCAAGCCATAGGCAAGATGGAAATTGCGCGAGTTAATCTGCCTGTTGGTTTGTTAATCTGGGTCATGATCATCCCTATGCTGATAAAAGTGGATTTCACTGCTCTGCATGAAGTTAAACAGCACATGCGTGGTATCGGTGTGACCTTGTTCGTTAACTGGCTGATTAAACCATTCACAATGGCATTTCTCGGCTGGCTGTTTATTCGTAATATTTTTGCCCCCATACTGCCAGGTGACCAGATTGATAGCTATATTGCCGGGCTGATTTTGCTGGCAGCCGCGCCCTGTACGGCAATGGTCTTTGTGTGGAGCAAGCTCACCAATGGCAACCCGCTATTTACACTATCGCAGGTAGCACTGAATGACACCATCATGATTTTTGCATTTGCGCCAATTGTAGCGCTGTTACTGGGTATTTCTGCGATCACCGTACCCTGGGCAACGCTGTTTACTTCTGTCGTACTTTACATTGTTATTCCGGTATT
>Ga0208396_100045_pt1 | contig 59533 bp, 55 predicted proteins | sample LakWasMet64_LOW9_2_FD_183896 | JGI IMG/M metagenome (GOLD analysis project Ga0208396, IMG submission 183896) | Freshwater sediment methanotrophic microbial communities from Lake Washington under simulated oxygen tension - Sediment Metagenome... | ecosystem: Environmental > Aquatic > Freshwater >... | reverse complement strand
GGTTTCAGTATGAATCTTTATTTTTCAGGAGCCGATTTTATCAACGGAAAAATGAGGCTTTCAGCGTGTTTCAGTATGAAACTTTATTACTCGCCTACATTTCTTGGTCTTCCATCGTTCCTACTCCGTAACAACGCTCGTGCGGGACTTCGCGCAAAAAGCCGCGCACCGCCCCGCAGCTAAGCGTTAGGCGTCCAACAATTCCCATATCGGCGAGTCACTCATTAAGTCTGAATTAACCTCGGCAGCCGCTTCTGGGGTGTCTAGTCTCGCAATAATGTTGTATGGAGCTGGAAGTTTGCATCTACAAATTACGCTGTCACCAACTTTAGCTAATTTAGGTAATGTTGGACTAACGGGGCGCTCAACCGGAGCGCGGTAACAATCTTTTTTCATATTTCAACCTTCGGGCCGCGCCGAGAATGATGGTTGACTATGCAACATTTTTAGTGCTCATTGAGTTTTCCCAATCAGTCACCGCGTCGATAGACCACCGGTTTTGGCTGCCGCAGGCATTAAAAACAGGTCTGGGCAGTGGGTTAATATCTCGATTCATCCAGCGATTTAAAGTCATTCTTGATACTTTGTATCGATCCATTAAATCTTTAGTTGTCCAGTATCCGGATATTATTATTTTTTTCATAAACTTCTCTGTTTTAATGGGCGCTGCATTTTTGCTCATAAACCGCTTAATAGACGGAATGCTGTTGCGGCGGTAAGAGGTACTTGCCCGTTGCCAATAGCTCTAAGTCTGTCCACCCGAGCGGCCACCCCATGAGCCACTCGACCCACGTCGGGTTCAGTGGCCCACCAACCACGTCAGACCAAATCGGGAAAGGTTCGATGGCTCCGTCATTTTGTCTCTGTGCCAAAACTTGTGCGGCGTAGGCATCACGCTCAACGGCGCACACGGTCCGCCAGCCGAGCAGTTTTCCGCCGAGTATGCCGCCACCAGCGCCCGCGAAAAGAGCCAGCTCATTCACAGCTGCCCTCCGCAATAGCGATGATCTGCACCGCTGTGGCTTGATGGGGCCAATGCGGAATGCGGAGGCACATAATCATTACGCTCTTTTAGATGCACGACGGTTGTTTTTAGTCGCTGTTTGCTGTGCTTATTGGCTAAGTTAGTCATTGTTAAGGGCTCATTGCTCTCTGGCTTAGTGGTCAAAAAAGATAGTGCGAGCCCGTTGTCTAAGCCTGGTGGTTTTCTGGCTTTAGTGCTCTTGTCGGGCCGGCTTTCTAAGTCAAGCGGTTTTGTTTTTATCCAGGCGGCAATCTGTTCGGCATTGTAAAGATAAGTCGATTGCACTCTGCCTACCGGAGCCGGCGGCGAGATACGTTTTTTGCAGATCAGCTCGGTTAATAATTTGCTCCTGATCTGCATAAATTCGGCGATTTGGTCACGCGTTACGGTTTTTTTGGCGATAAATTCGGCGTATTGGTCGTCAGTAAAATCGGGTGATGCTAAGTTGTTGTTATCCATTATGCGGCCTGCCTAAATGATTCTGCACGGGACAGCCAACCGTCTTCAAAAACCGCTTGGCTTGGGTCATGCTGGATTATGTGCTTGTAAAATTCTATTCTTCGGTCGATCAGGTTATTGATAAGATCACCCCCTAAAGCGGCTGTTGCCCTGGTTACGGCATTAAGGGTTTTGGGGCCAATGCTGCCGTCTACGGAACCGATGTTGTAGCCGTCATGCAGTAGTGTCGATTGCAGTATTTTTATTGATTTATTCCGTCCATGATTAACCGCCATATCCAGCATTAGCGGTTTTATCAGTTCGGGTAGTAGCTTGATGTTAGGGCGGACGTAATAAATGCTGAAATAGATTTTTTCAGCCAGAACCGGAGTTATAGCTTTTATCTCGTCGATGGTAATACTTGCTGTCGGACGCCTAAAATACTCGGCATAGGCCTTGGCTGTGATGCCGTATTTTGTCGGCCCGCCACGGTCAGCAGGGTGATTGACGTAGCCGCCTTCTGTTTCGATTATTTCAGCGATTATTTGTTTTATTGTCATAGTCATTGTTTTGCTTCCAAGTTGTTGATGGCTTTTTTAAGCCGTTTGATTGTTCCTTTGCCTTGGCTGGCAAGGAAAAAACGTTCCATTATTGATAGCGCTAATTTAGCGGCGATGAGCAGTTCTTTAACTTCAACCAGCTGTTGACCGGCCATCTAAACTACCTCCACTCTTGGTTATTTTTACCGGTGTGCCTACTGGATGTTTTTCATTCCACTGGTCTACAAGTTCTTGCGGCGACATGGCTTAGGCTGCTTTTTGTTCTTGGGCGTAAAACGGCGGCTTCGTGCCGGGCCGTTGTAATGCAACGATTTGAAAATCGTGCAGTTGCCATTCGTCGTGCAGTCGGCTCTTCGCCGCTTTTATATCTTCGACTTCTTTCCGATGGCTTATCAGTACCATTTTTATGCCATTAAGCTCGGCATCGGCTTTTAGATAGGCTTGATACAGTCGCGGGCGGCATAACTCATATTTTTTATATGAGCTGTGATCGGTGTTTTGCACGTCAGTGATGGTTTGCTTAAGGCTGCGTGTCATGCTGTCGTGGATGTATTTAATGGTTTCGGTTATGTCGCGAGGCGTTATTTTGCACATTGTTATTGATCCAGTTGATTATTGCCGCCTGTTCCAGCATTACATGCAGTTCTGCCGGGTTTAATAGGAACGGCTCGGTAAGTATGAAAATGGTTAAATTTTTGAACCACATAGTTAATACCTTCTAGCTTAAGTTGCACTGGGTGCGTTGTGAGCACCCAGTGGTTTTGTCAGCATCCCTGTGATGTGTTGGCGTTGCCGCGTTTTTGCTCAGCTTGAGACGAGTCGAGCTTCTCGTATTCGGTTTGACTAGCGGGTTTTTAACCTATCGACGATGATTTCACCGTCTCCGGATAGGTCATTCCAGTAGCCTACTAATTTGTTATTTTCGCTTCTTCTTATCTCAAAATAATGGGGTCGCTCGATGGTTAACACCAAACTGAGCGCAATGAGCAGCTTGTTTATTTCGTCGAGTCCGCATGAAAAATTGATCATGTTTGTTCCATATTGCTGTGCAAGGCATTAATGCAGTCCTAAAAAGGCCCGCTATGTGAGCCGGGCTGAGGTAGGCTGCTTGGCAAATCGGTTATATTGCGCTGGATCTAGGTGTATTTATCAACGGCTTGGCTAGTTCCATTGTTTTTAGGTAGCGCCGCGAGCAGCAGACGTATGCCCGTTGTATAAGGTCTGATAGCCGCCAACAAAAATCTTTTCCCTCATCTTCGCGCTTGAGTTCCAGCTCACATAATTTCAGATGCAAGCGATTTGCTTGCTGGAGTAGGATTGATGCTTGAACAAACGGTTCCTGTCCTGGTGCAACATCTTTTGCATTTTCTGGGGTTAGTGGCGTCATGGTGTTTACTCCCGGTTTTTTGTGTGTTGCTGTAAAGGTGCGCGGTGCGCACCCTACTGGGCTTAGATTCAGAGTATAAACATTTTGTTTGTTATGTCAAACAAAATGTTTGCATTAGAAACAGGAAATTAATTTTAGGCAATAAAAAACCCGCCGAAGCGGGTTTAATTATTGATGTGGTGTCAGGGGCTCTGTGCTGTATTCAACAAGCGGCAAAGCGTTTCTTTAATGAGGGTTTTCTAAATCCGAATTTCATAGTGCCACCGATAGCGTTAAATCTTTTCTGTTTTGCAGGCGCATGATGAGCCGTTATTGCCATCGCAACAAGTTACTCTGCCTCCTTGGCATCCGCAAACCCCGCCATGTGATGAGCAGCATCCTTGTCTTGCAAGCTCATCTTCTGTTGCCGATTGTTTTTTTAGGGCTTCGCATGTTTGATTGTCGTTTTTTGGCACACTGGTTTTTTGCTTGTCGAGGGCGTGTGTTGTGCAAGTAAATAGCAGTAGTAGCATTATTTTAAATATTGTTGGCATATAAATTCCAGGCGTGTTGCTTAAATCAGTCATTTGTTAAGTTACGTTATAGTCTTCCTGGGCTTGCTTTAACATCAAGTACAGCGCCATCGCTGACTCTAATTTCGCAGTTATAAACGTAGTTTTCCCAGGCACCATAAGAGTTTTGTATTTCCAGTTTGTCGTCAAACGCGACGATTGAGCTGTGTTGGTTGTCTTTCCATACGAAGTGATTAAAGATTAGTTCTGTCCATCCATTCGTCCATTTGAAGCTGTAGCTGGATAGGCGCTCGATGCGTTGCTGACAAATAACCCCGGCATTGCTTGCCATCGGTGCAAGTCCAGTGCATTTGGCGTCTTGCTCGCAGTCTGCTTTGCGTTTTTCTTCTTGTTTTTTAAGCTCTTGTTGCTGCATTAATGCCTGAGATTTTGCTTGATAATCCTGTTGTTTTTTTAATTCTGTGGCTTTAATGCGCTCGGTGTACTGGGTGTTAATAGCGGTAACGATGCTCATAACAATGGCTATCGCCATCAGTTTTGGAGATATTAGATGTCTTTTGGTTTGTCTGGTTGCCGATGGTTCGGAGAGGGTTTGAGGAGGTCTGTATTTGTGGTAGACGATGTCGCAGGCAGGGCATTGATAAGCGGGTATTGTCGGATCGTCGTGATGAGTTCGTTCATGTCCGCATTTTGGGCAAATCATTGTGCTCTGTTACCTTTTAAAGTAAGTAATTGCTTACGCCGTAGCTGATGCGCCAATATTACGGCGGCTACGATTTGTTTTTATACTAATAGCCTGCGGCCTTTTTGTTGCTCATAAACTGCGACGCCAAGCAGGGTATAGGCTTTATTCTCTAAGGAGATCGAGTTGGGATAACCCGATTCCAAAGGCTCCACTTGCAGCTCACCGAAGCCTGGATTCCAGCGTACTAGAGTCGGTATTTTGTCGCCTATTGATAAGACGACTACGCTGTTTTTTGCGGGCGATACATCGGGATCAATTAATAATTGAGTACCTGAGGTAAAGCTTTTAAATATATCTTGATCTATTTCAATAATATAAGATTTCTCGGACGGTTTAATGTCGTTGGGTATGATCATGCTGCTCAACTCTCTTAGGTTGTTTAAGGAGTCGGTGTTTAAGCAATAAGCAGACCAGTTAACGAGTTTTGCTTTGATCAGTTGGTCCTGTGTTGCAAAGCGGTCCCAGTCGCCGAGTTTGTCGCTTACTTGTCCTGGGAGTGGGTAATGATTTATCTCTTTTTTAATTTCTTTGTATTTTTCGCCTTTGCCGGTGGCGATCCAGTCGGAGTTTAGCCCCAGTACCCCGCCGATTATTATTGTTTGCACGCTGGGTAAGCCCCGGTTTTTCCAGTTATTCCAATTTTGTGAGTCGATGTCTAAGGTTTTTTGAAAATCAGGCACGGCGATGCCTTTTGCCTTAAGTTCCTGTTCGACGCGCTTGAATGCCTCAATTTTTGCGGCAGTTTGCTCTTCTTTGCTTTTTTTAGTATTCACAAACAAAAAGTTTACAGGATTGACTTTATGGTGTGAACAAACATAATGTTTGTTATTTGCAAACATTTCGTGTATTGTTTGATTCATGACAAATTTACAACCTGCAATTGATTACTTTAAAACTCAAAAAGCCCTTGCTGATGCACTGGAGGTTAACCCTATGGCAATTACTCAGTGGAAGAAGCGTGGGATACCACCTAAGCGTGCCAAGGAAATCGCTAAGCTGACTAATGGCAAAGTGAAGGCGTCTGTTTTGTTGCCTGATTTTTTTGATGAGGATTGATGTGGACAACTTTGCAGTTAATTTTATCTACTGCAAGGCTGACGTGAATCCGCAGGATTACCTAAGTAGGACTGCCTACACTAACTAAGAGGAACCTAACATGAAAATATGCAAAGACTGTGTTTATCACAATTTCAAAGAAGCCAAATCTGAAGACGGGTTCACATGCACCCATAACGATGCGCGTGACATGGTTACCGGAAGCGCACTTAGCTGCCGTGAAGCAAGACTCAAAGGCCCATGCGGCGCGCAAGGTGCATTATTCGCTTCTACGCTCCTCGATAGCGCTACCGACTGATTCAATGGCCTCGCCGAGTACTTTTGCAATGACCGTTGCCGCGTCCTCGATAGAGGCTGTCAGCATAAATGCGCCGATCAGTTCAGGGTGCTCCTTGGCATATCCATCGCCCAAGTCTTCATCAATAGCGCGAATAGCTTTGCTTAAGAAGGTATGCGCCGTAAGCGTGGCATCGTTCATTAACCCTGAAAAATCTTTAGTAATTCTTGTCATGAGTATTATTTCTGTAGGTTTGTCTAAAAAAATAAGCATAGCAGGCGGTTGGATTTATGGCTATTGAGGGTAATCAAGCGCTGCAAAACTGGCTAAATGAGCTGCGTGATGAGGCGATTAACTGTGGCTACGAGGGTGATATTGTCGCTGCCGCCGGCGCTGAGGAATGGTCGGAATATTACTATGACGGTTATTCGGTGTTAGATGCGCTGTATGTGTGGGTGATGTTTGAATCAGCTGCGGAAAATTGGCTGTCCCGGCACCGTGTCGGTGCTTCAATAATGATGAGTTAGGTTTTGTATGACGACGATTAATGCTCAAATTATTGATCTAGGTCCGCTAACGGCGCGGGAAGGGGAGATTGTCGCTCTTTTCGCCGAGGGCTATGCGGATAAGGTGATTGCCGATAAGTTGGATATTAGTATCCGGACGGTTAATACCCATTCGGCGAATATTTGCGCCAAGCTGGATATTCATTCGGCATCAATCGGTGCTAATACGGCGTCAATTAATAATCGTTGTTGGGCTGTGTCGGTGATGATTGCTCGGAAGCTGTTGCAGGTGTCTGTCAGTGGTGGGGTTAAAACTATTGCGCTGGTGCTGATTTTTAATGCGATGCAATTGGATGATCAGGCGTTACGGACACGCAGCGCGCGCGTTCGCGGGCATCATGTGTCTAGGTTTAAGCGTGATGTATAGGATTTTACGTGGGTTATTTTGCTTGTGCATTGCCGCGCTGATGTGGTTGGGTTTTGTGCTTGCGCTGGGGCCGATGTCGTTCTGCGATTGGTTCAGCGGTTGGATTAATCGTAAGTTTGATGAGTTGTTTAAGGATTTTTGATGACTCAACAACTGCATAACTACCATGTCTATCAATATTACTGCTGGTTAGAGTGGGTAACTGAACAGGATCATCACTATATGGCGCAATTACATTTTTATACCTTGGCGGAGCTGGAGCTTGATCCTGATTGGCAGCCCGAGCATTTAGCTGAGGCTATAAATGATTAATAAAACTCAAAAGCTGGAACGCCCTCTAATGAGGGCTATCAAAATGCCGGGGCCTGCTTTGAGGTATCACGGCGGAAAGTTCCGTTTGTCCAGCTGGATCATGCAATTTTTCCCAGACCATACTTGTTATGTTGAGCCGTTCGGCGGCGCTGCCGGTGTACTGTTACAAAAACCTCGTTCTTATGCAGAGGTTTATAACGACCTGGATGGTGATGTGGTGAATTTCTTTCGCGTGCTGAGGTGTCCTGTTCTTAGGGCGGCGCTGATAGAAGCTGTCTCGCTGACTCCTTATGCTCGTAGCGAGTTCGATATTGCGTGGACTCCAACGGACGATCCTGTAGAACGTGCGCGTCGGATAGCTATACGGGCACAGATGGGATTCGGCTCAGCGGGTGCGACTAAAGGCAAAACAGGATTCCGTATCGATACAAAACGTCCATCTAGTACAGCTCAGCATCTTTGGGAACGATTTCCGTTAACTTTAGCAGCAGTAGGATCTAGGTTGCAGGGTGTTCTGATAGAGAATCGGCCTGCAATTGATGTCATGAGACAGCACGATGCTAAGTCGACTTTGCATTTTGTAGACCCACCCTATATGCCCAGCACAAGAGTTTTACAGTCTGGTAAATCAGGATATTACCGTCATGAAATGACGGAAGATGATCATGCTGTTTTGTTGTCTACTCTACTTAACCTTGACGGGTTGGTGGTAGTTAGTGGGTACGCATCTGACTTATACCTTGATTTACTTAGCGATTGGAAGAGTCATTCAAAACCTAGCCGAATATCAGCTAATAGGGGTACTAAGGTACGTAATGAAATGGTTTGGATTAACCCTGCATGCTCCGAAGCAATTCACGAACACTGATGATTAATTTATATCGATTGAACGGTTTGCTTTATGGGTTTTGCCGCCCATTTCCCCGCTCCCCTTTATTGATAAAGGCGCTTTTAGAGTCGGCGTTGCCACTTGTTAAGTTAGCGATTGGCTGCCAAAAGCCGGGTAAAAGGTACTTCCCAGCGTCCCCCACTGCGGGTAATTCGAGCCCCGTTTTTTGTGTAGGTAGTGGGTTTTAATGTTACTAAACAATTATTTATCAGGTGTGGTTTATGGCCGCTATTGAAATTCGCGGGATGGATGAGTTACTGCGCGGCTTGAACGATTTGCAAAGGCAGCAGCTGCCGGGGGCGCTTGCCAAGACGTTGACTGAGCTGGCATTTGTCGCCAAAAACAAAATCAGCTCAGAAATGCAGTCTGTATTCGACCGGCCGACGCCGTACACGCTCAACTCAATGAATGTAGTTAAGGCGCATCAATTAAGTCTGCAATCTAAGGTGACGCTGAAGGATCCGATGCGCCGTAATCCAGATCAGCACTATCTCAACCCGCAAGTTGAGGGCGGTCAGCGCTGGTTTAAAAAATTTGAGGCTCGACTCTACAAAACCGGAATCTTGCCTGCTGGATATTTCACCGTGCCAAGCCCTGCCGGTGCAAAAATCGACGACTACGGCAACATGTCCAAAGGACAGATAGTGCAGATATTGTCCTATTTTGATGCCTTCCCCGAGGCTGGTTTCCGGTCAAACATGGGCGGCTCCGGCAGATCCAGATTAGCAAGAGGCACCCGCAACCAGCTTGGCTACGCCTATTTCTCCGTGCAACCCAACAGCCGGAGCCGACTGCATCCTGGCATATACATGCGCATCAATCTGCATGATGGCAGCGGACAAGGAGCCGCTACAGTGATAAGGCCAGTCTTGCTGTTTGTTGTATCTACCAGCTACCGCAAGCGCCTCAACATCGAACGCATAGCCCAAGAAACCTACGACCGCTATTTCGACATGTATTTCACCAGCAATTTAAGGCACGCGGTTAACGCCGCCATGAATCGATAACAATGGCATCCAATTACGATGACGTAAAACTTCAGCTGCTCGGCTTTGGGCTGCAAGTCGACCGGCTGGAAACCGGCCGCATGGTGCGCTGCCGGGTAGAGGGCGACCGCGAAAAGCGCGGCTGGTACATCCTCCATGAAATCACCCTGAGCGGCGGCGACATCGTCTTTGTCGGCTCCTTTGGCATTTGGCAGGGAGCCGACAACAACGCGCAAAAAATAGAAATCACCCGCACCGACCTCAGCGCCGAACAAAAAGCCGCCATAAAACAGCGGATGGCTGACGACAAAAAGCGCTCGGCTGCCGAACAAAAACGCAAAGCCGAACAATCCGCCGCCAAAGCCAGCGCCGCCTGGCGCAAACTCGAAACCGACGGCGATTGCGACTACCTACACCGCAAAGGCGTCATCGCCCACGGCGTAAGATTTACCGAAAAAGGCGCCTTGGCCGTGCCGATGCTCGACGTACAAGGCCGCATCCACGGCCTGCAACTCATCCTCGATAAAGTCAAACAAAAAGACCTAATCGACAAACACAACGGCCGCGACAAACACTACTGGCCGACCGGAGCCGTAAAAAAAGCCCACTTCCACCTGATCGACACCCCGACCACCCTGATTATGGTGGCCGAAGGCTACGCCACTGGCGCAACCGGCTACGAAGCCACCGGCTTTCCGGTTGCCATTGCCTTTGATGCCGGAAACCTGCCAACCGTCGCCCAAGCGCTAAGAAAATACTACCGCGAAGCCCAGATCCTCATCTTGGCCGACGATGACGCTTACTCGCGCTGCAAACACTGCCAAAAACCCGTCAAAGTCAACCTATCCGCGACTTGCCCACATTGCAACCAGCCCCACGGCAAGAAAAACGCCGGCAAAGAATACGCAGAACTTGCCGCCCTGGCCGTCAATGGCCGCGTCGTATCGCCAAAATTTGCCGACGAAGACGCCCGCTACGATCACTACTGCCGAAACCAAGGCAAACTGACCGACTTTAACGACCTGCACCTGACCGATGGCCTACACACGGTAAGGATTCAGATTGAGGAAGCCATCAAGCAAGCAGGATTTACCGTCACCGCCAAAACGCGGGACGCGCAACCACAAGGGGGCGGGGAAAAAGCCCCTCTACGGCCTATCGATGATTGCAACGATGCCATTGAGCGCTATGCCCTCGTCTACGGCATGGGCGGCATGCTCTTCGATGCGCAAGAACACATGCGCGTCGCCCTAAACGATTTCAAACAAGCCTGCGTCCACTACGACATACCCAAGCGCTGGCAAGAAAGCAAACAGCGCCGCATCGTCAGACCTGAAGAAGTTGGCTTTGACCCGACCGGCACCGATAAAAACATCACCTGCAACACCTGGGACGGCTGGCCGACCACAGCCAAAGAGGGCAATTGCGACAGCCTGTTAGACCTGCTCATGTACATGTGCGCCGAAGAAAAAAACAGCAACGACATCTACACCTGGGTGCTACGCTGGCTGGCTTACCCACTGCAACATCCCGGCGCCAAAATGAAGACCACCATCGTCATCCACGGCCCGCAGGGGACGGGGAAAAACCTGTTTTTCGACATCATTTTGGGCATTTACGGCAAATACGGCCGCGTCATCGACCAGTCGGCCATTGAAGACAAATTTAACGATTGTTTTGCCGGCAAACTCTTTATGTTGGCGGACGAAGTCGTGGCCCGGTCCGACCTGTACCACATCAAAAACAAGCTCAAGGGGCTGATCACCGGCGACCGCATCCGCATCAACCCCAAAAACATGACAGCCTACGAGGAAACCAACCACGTCAACCTCGTGTTTCTGTCCAATGAGCGCATGCCAGTCGTCCTCGATCAAGACGACCGGCGGCACCAAGTCATCTGGACGCCGGAAAAACTCAGCGAAAGTTATTATCAGGAAGTCGCCGCCGAAGCCAAAAACGGCGGAGCCGAAGCCTTGCATCACTACCTGCTCAACTTGGATTTGCAAGGATTTAGCCCGCATACAAAACCGGTCATGACAACAGCCAAGCAAGACCTGCTGGACCTCAGCAAAGACAGCATCGTCCGCTTTTACGACGAATGGAATGGCAAAGAAATCACCGGAGTGCCGCCCGTGCCCGCGCTCTCAGATGACATCTACATCCTCTACACCCACTGGTGTCGGCGCGAAGGTGTCAGATCAGCGCCAAAAAACAAAGCCATCGACGCCATCGCCAAACGCCCTGGCGTCAAAAAAGGGCGTAAGCGCTACCTGGACGGCATAAAAATGGTCGATAACCCAAAAACCATCATCATCCCGGCCAACGCCGAAGAAATGTCACCCGGCAATTCCGAGACCGGCTGGCTGGGATCAAACATCAGAGCGTTTAAAGATGCGCTCGATATGTACCGAGAGGATAGCCGTGCTTAACGTTGTGCAGGGTGTGCAGGCAGTTGTGCAGGGTATTGTGCAGAGTCAAAGCCGCGCCGCGCGTGGCCTGTGCAGGGTGTGCAGTACCGCGCCTTACGTGACGCGCGAGAAAACAACAGCAATAATCAAAAAACAAAACCGCCCTCGCGTATATAGATGCCTGCACACCCTGCACACCCTGCACAGGCCACGCATATCAACGCCTCGCGAATTTTCGCACCCTGCACACTCGCCCGCACACCCTGCACAACCATAATTTATTAAAAAAAATGAAAAAGATAGTTTGTGGATATGAAAACGCAAGAGATTTTAATCAGCAGATGAGAGCAGCTGTGCCTGAATTCCACGCCCTGGCTAAACAGCTCCACGCTGGCGGCTTAATAACCGGCCTGCGCGGCGCTACGCTGGATTTCACGATAGACAGTGTCGAGTTGATCGAGGATCAACCGCCATTACCGCACGAAGGGCATTATTGCCAAGAGTGCGTTAGCTGGCACCGACTGTATGCCGCCTCTAAAGCCGGTCATTGCTTAGTAACGCCGGGTTATCCAGGCACTACGCTTTTTGATAAAAAAGCCTGCAAAGAATTTGAGGGGGCGGGATGTTAATGAGCCAGTCCGATTTTGCCGCTCACATCGGCGTCAATCGCAGCCACATAACCCAACTCAAAAACGCCGGCCGCTTGGTTATGGATGGCGGCAAAGTAGACGTCGAGGCCTCCATCAAGCGCATAGAGGACACTAAAGACCCATCCAAGGAAGGCGTGGCCGAAAGGCACAGTAAGGAGCGAGCGCAAAAACAACCGACAGTCGAGCTTGCCGACGGGCAGGTGGGCAGCAAATCCGGCAGCGTCTACCAAAATGCGCGGGCCATGAAAGAGACCTACAACGCCAAGCAAGCAAAATTAGCCTACGAAAAAGAAATTGGCTTATTGCTGGTCGCTGACGAGGTCAGAATGGCCGTAGCCGATGGCGATACCGTCATCCGTAACCGCCTGGAATCACTGCCCGACATCCTAGCTCCTCAGCTGGCAGCGGAAACCGACGAGCAAAGAATCCGATCCCTGTTGATGGATCATATCGAAACACTGCTTAGCGACTTGTCGCGGAGCTTTAACGACATGGCAAAAATATGAGCATAACCCAGCAAACCCTAGAGTACATCGATACCGCCTTACTCATACCTTATGCCCGCAACAGCCGCACTCACTCGCCGGAGCAGGTCAGGCAAGTGGCCAACAGCATCAAAGAGTTTGGCTTCACAAATCCTGTGCTGATTGACGCCGGTAACGGCATCATTGCCGGGCATGGTCGCGTCATGGCGGCAGAAAGCCTTAGCATGGAGCAAGTGCCTTGCATCCGCTTGTCGCATTTAACTGAGGCCCAAAAACGAGCCTATGTTATTGCCGATAATCAGCTGGCGTTAAGCTCAGGCTGGGACGAGGATATGCTGCGTGCCGAGCTTCAAGACTTGCAGCAGATAGAGTTTGATTTGGATTTGATTGGATTTGATGCCGATTTTTTAGAAAAATTGTTGATTGAGGATGAGCATCCAGTCAAATCAAAAAATGCCGATATAGTTCCCGAGCCCCCAGTTGTCCCAGTCACCCAATTGGGTGACGTATGGCTACTAGGGGGGGGGCATAGGCTTATGTGCGGAGATAGCACCAACATTGCCGCAGTCAGCAAGTTATTGTCCGGATCTAAACCTAATCTCATGGTTACAGACCCCCCGTATGGAGTTGAGTATGAGGCCGGGTGGCGTGCCGATGCAAAAGATAGAGTTAAGACTGACCGCGAAGCAGCATCAAATCTGCTAAATGACGACCGTGCCGATTGGTATGACGCATGGGCTTTGTTTCCGGGCGATATTGTTTACGTTTGGCATGCCAGCGCTTTTACAGACGTTGTTATGGATTCTCTCCGGAGAGCAAATTTCCAGGTAAAGCAGCAAATTATTTGGAATAAAAACGTCCATGCTCTAAGCCGAAGCCACTATCACTGGAAGCACGAGCCATGTTGGTTTGCTGTAAAAAATGGGGCAAGCGCAAATTGGATGGCTGGACGAGATCAAATGACAGTGTGGGACATTCCTAGCGTCATTTTTGAAAAAGATAAAACCGCTCATCCAACCCAAAAGTCGATAGGCATTTATGAAAAGCCTATCGAAAATCACACTCGCAAAGGCGACAGCCTATATGATCCCTTTGGTGGATCGGGCACACAGATAATCGCCTGCGAAAAACTAGGGCGCATATCCTACACTATGGAGCTTGATCCTAAGTTTTGCGATGTCATCGTGAAACGCTGGCAGCAATTCACCGGAAAACAAGCCAAGCTCGAATCTACCGGCCAAACCTTTGACGATCTAGTCAACAGCTAAGCCATGCAAAACGCCGCCCAAGTCATCAACGCCGCCCGCGCCCGAGCCTACGCCCCGCGCAAAAAGCAAACCGTGTCCGAATGGTCCGATAAAAACATCATTTTATCGCGTAAAACCAGCCCGGAGCCCGGTCCGTGGCACACCGACAGAAACCCGATCCTGCGCGAGCCGATGGACTGCCTGTCGGCACGCTCGACGATACACGAAGTCGTCATAAAATTCCCCATCCAAATAGGCAAAAGCGAAATCGGCCGCAACGCCATCGGCTACTGGATGGATCAAGCGCCCGGCCCAATCATGGCCGCGTTCCCGGCAGAAGTCAGCATGAATAAGTGGATTAACCAAAAACTTAATCCCATGCTCGACGATTCTCCGGTGGTGAAAAACGTGCTGGTATCGACCAACAGCCGCAACGCCGCCAACACCAAAGAATTTAAAGACTTTTTAGGCGGCCAGCTCTATGTCGAGCATGCCGGCGCACCGGCCCGTTTAAAATCGACCTCAGTCAAATACCTGGTCGTTGATGAATTAACCGAATTCGCCAATTCGTTCAAATCCGGGGACGACCCCATGGTGATGCTCGAAGACCGCTATTCCGCCTTTACCTCGACCTATAAGCGCCTGGACATCTCATCGCCCGGCACCAAAGGCATTTGCCGAATCGACGAACGCTACGAGCTATCCGACCGGCGGCGTTACTACATGCCATGCCCGCATTGCCTGGAAGAAATAATCTTCGAGTGGTCCGGCCTGCACTGGGACAAAGGCGGCGTCCGTGTCCGCTACGTCTGCCCGGAATGCGGCTGCGAAATCGAAGAGCATCAAAAAACCGCCATGATCAAAGCCGGGCGCTGGATACCGCAGAATCCGGAATCAAAAATTCGCGGCTATACCGTCAATTGCCTGTACTACCAAATCGGCCTAGGCCCGCGCTGGGAAAAACTGGTCGAGATGTGGTTAAGCGCACAAAACGACCCGGCCAAACTAAAAACCTATGTCAACAGCCGCTTGGCCGAAGCCTGGGAAGATCCTTCCATGCGCGCGGTCAAACTCAACGTCATCGCTGATCGTGCCGAATCGTATCGCCTGCGCCTGGCTCCGTTGGGTGTGTGCCAAGTGACCGCCGGCGTCGATACCCAAGACGACCGGCTCGAAGTGCAAATCGTCGGCTGGGGCAAAGGCATGGCGGCTTGGGTACTGGATTATGTCGTACTCTGGGGCGACCCAGCCGACGATGCTGTTTGGGTAGCGCTGACCGACCTGCTCAACCGTCCTATCGAGCACAGCAACGGCCATGCCCTACCGATCCAAGCCACCGCGATAGATGCCGGCGGACACCGTACCGAAGCCGTCAAATCCTATGTGCGCAGTCGCATGATCCGCCGCCCGATGGTCATCTTCGGCGCTGTGCCCAACAATGCGCCGGTGCTGTCCAGGCCGAAAGCGCAAGATGTCAACTTTCGAGGCCAATACAACAAGCGCGGCGTCATGATCCAGCACGTCGGCACCGTGGCCGTTAAAAACGTCCTGTTCGGTCGCATGGGCACCGATGGCGACAAGCCCGCAGAATCCCGCCTGCTCCACTTTAGTGATGAGCTGCCCAAAGAATACTTCAACGGCCTCGTGTCCGAGACCTTTAACCCAGCAAAAAACCGCTTCGAGAAAAAACGCGGAGCCCGTAACGAGCCGCTCGATACCCTGGTATACGCCTACGCCGCTGCGCATCATCACGAATTGCGCCTGCACCTGCATACCGCCGCCAAGTGGGATGAGTTGGGCGCAAAGCTGGCGGTGGTGTCGAGTGATGAATATAGGCGATTGCAAGCAGAGTCTGTTATACCTGAGCAGCAGCCAGCGCCGCTTCCTGCACCTAAAAAGCCAGCAAAATCCAACCAATTAGCATCAAACGCATGGAGTTCCAGACTATGAGCGTATCAGATCATATTGCCGCAGCATTGCGGCGCGACGTCCATGAGGCGCTGCAAAGCTCAATCGGCTTTAAGGACGACATCGCCGAATCGCTGGCTACGGCGGTAGTCGGGAAAATTCAACAGCGCTGGGGCGGCCAGAAAATTTACATATCAGTGAATAATGATAGCGTTGAGCGCAACCAGGCGATAAAGCAGGAGTTTACGGGGGATAACCATGCTGAAATTTGCCGCCGGTACAACATCAGCTTGAGCACGCTGTATCGTATAATCAAGCAATCAAAATTATGAGCACGCCCGGACGAGGTACTGGATATTAGATAATTCTATCCTTGATCCTCTTGGTTTTTAGCAAAAAAAGTTCCCAGAATGCTGGGTCCATATTGCGATGGCCGCTTGATCCGTTAGCGGATTCCCAGCCTTGCCAAGTACGCAAGCCCTTATAAATAAGCTCTGCCGCCTGGGTTTGGGTGAGTCCCGCGCTTTCTCGGGCCTGTTTTATTTGCTCCGGTGTCGGGCAGTCGGGGAATATCATGATGTCACCCTGTTGTTGGACGATGATAATTTAGACCGGCACCGGTCTGAGCAGGTTTTCGCCGCCTCGGATTTGGCCGTAAACGGCTGTCCGCAGAATGCGCAAATCTTACCGATACTAGCAGGCTCAGTGGGCTGGCGCGGGTATTCTCCGTCGCGCTCAGTCTTGACGCGCAAGAAAGCCAGCACTCGCGCCCGGTCAAATACGCCCCAGTCCTCGATAGTGTATTCGCCGGCGCTTGGCATGTGGCCGTCCTTGCGCCAAGTGATGATGACGCCGTATTGTCGCCGGGAATTAACGATTAGCCGCGACAGGCTAGCGCGAGATAGACCGATGACATCTTGCAGTTCGGGGATAGCCACTCCACCATGGCTGGCGATGTGATATAGCGCTCGCAGCAGCTTATCAGCATCCACGCGGGATATGCCGGATGTTAGTTTGTTGTTGCTCATAATCGATAGCCGGGGTATAGTCGGCCCTGAGATCGTCAGGGCCTCATTGAAGTATGGGTAGAAAATTTTTAGCTTTCCTTGGCGATCTCAAATTAATTCATTTTCTTCTAGCCACTCAATGTGCGCCAAATGCTCATTAAATTGAGTTTCGGTAGCTGTATCCTGAATTTTAATTCGCATAAAATCTGGGTATTTGCATAAATACCCAGATCGTGGCATCGAATGCTTTCCGTATTCACCAAAATCTTCTGTCACTTCGTAATCGTAGGGAGCTGTCAATATTGCTCCGCCTGCGGAATATACAGACATCCCAAGGTATTGAGCTTCTTTATTTGAGATTACCGCAAATTTAAATTCGTTCATGATTGCTCTCCAATAATTCCGGCTTCGTCCGGTATCGCTGTAGGCGAGTAATAAAGTTTCATACTGAAACACGCTGAAAGCCTCATTTTTCCGTTGATAAAATCGGCTCCTGAAAAATAAAGATTCATACTGAAACCGATCTAAATGGCGTAGGCCTATTAAATTCGAGTAATAAAGTTTCATACTGAACACCCTCCGGATCCAACATAGACATTGATCGCTATGTTGGCCACCAGTCCGGCGATATCGCATAGACAAGATTAACTATGCTCGATAGCTACCGGCAGATATAGACAGAAATAGCTATGCGGTACCGGAAGCAAGGATCGCGGCCAGGACAGCCTGGCGCTCATCCGGATGAAGTTCGGCATAGTTATCAGCCCACCGTTTCGCTTTGCGTTTAATGCGTTGCCGGTCGGTAAAATCCTTACCCGCATAGCTCGACCAATAGGCCGCGTTGGGCGCAAAGTTGAACCAGAGTTGTTCCGTTCGCACTCCGCCGCGCGTCATGACCTGGAACTGGAATGTCCGCCAGTCTGATAGCAGATCGTTGTACAAAGCTGAGGGGTATCCGCTGAGGATCACGTCGGCGGGAACCCGTTTTAACACTTCGATAAGCCGTACATGGTCGGCTTCGGTGAAATCGTGTTTATATCGGGCGCTCGATGTTCGAGTTTGCAATAAATAAGGAGGGTCGGCATAAATTAACACACGTCCGGATCCAGCATAGTCGAAACTGTCTATGTAACCAGGTGCATCCGTGCAGTACAGTTCAACGTCCGGATAAAGAGAAGAATCCAACAACGGCAGATCCAGATCGATGCCAATGGATCGGATAGCCGCCGGTTTCCTGCGAATCACCGCACCGGAACCCAGAAACGCCTCGATGTAAACATCATGTGGCGGCATACTGGCGATAATCGCCTGGTAAGCGCCACTCCCCGCCTTGGAACCCAAATAACCCATGACCGTCCACCCTAGTTGAATTTAACTATGCTGCAGCATAGACAGCGCCGTCTATGTTGTCAAGGATACAGCGCTGAAAGGTGAGATGTGGCCAACATAGCGATCAATGTCTATGTTGGATCCGGAGGGTGTTCAGTATGAAACTCTATTACTTAGTATGATTCTTTAATACTTGGTATTGAACTTTATTACTCTCCCACAGCTTCAGTATGCAACTTTATTACTCAGTATGATACTTTAATACTTAGTATGAAACTTTATTACTCTCCCACAAGAAACAGGATTTACCCCGGACGAATTGACCCTCGGCTATACCGAATGGTCGCGGCTGGTAGAGAGTAGAAAAAGCAAACTTGCGCCAGAGGTGCGGGAGTGGCTTTGGGAGTGGCAGTCGTGGGACTTTGCATGTTCCCCGATGGACGACAACGAGAGGCGGCACATTCGTTACGGCCATTACCTTGGATGGTGGCACCGAGAAAGACTGACGCAGAACCCATTAGCTAGCCGGGCGCGGCCCGAAGGATAAAAAATGAACGAAGATTATAACCGCGCTCCGGTTGAGCGACGGGTTATACACAACAACAAGGTATTTATGAACTGCGAATATGTACAACAGTATTATAACGTTCCTGCCTGCATTGGCCGTCGAGTAACGGTTGACGGCAAGCCTGGAGTTATTGCAAAGGATTGCGGACATTACATCGGAGTTAATTTTGATGCCGACAAACCCGGAACAGTTAGCCATTGCCACCCAACATGGAAAGTTGAGTACGGAGACATGGGAAATGTGCGCAAGCCCTCAAAATATGCGTCCAGATACCAGCGGTATCTTGAATACGGCGACGGTTTTAATTCATTCATCGACTATTGCCGGTGGGATGCCGATCCAGAACGAAGCTGGAATGGCAGTGTATAACGCCTGAAATAACCAGCGCCGTGAGCAGCCCTAAAATCGAACCACAGCCGCTTAACCGGCGTCTGGTTGATTGACGGGTTAGCCGCTTTAGCACAAAATATTTTGATTTAAGTGGTTACTTTATTTTATTTTAGTATATACTCTATTCAACGTTAAGGGACTGGCCTTTAGCGAAACCGGAGATAGTAAAATGAGAGAATTAATCGACATAGCAACAGACTCAACTAAATCAGTTATGGAACGCGAAATGGCTAATTCCATGTCAATTTATGACGACAGACAAAAGGCCGTTAAACACCATGCTGAAAAAATGGATATAGATGAATCAGAGTCAGAACAATACTATGATTTCGTAATTGAATCGCAATACGAAGACGGCGATGAATAAAGGCGGAAAACGCGAAGGAGCCGGCAGGAAGCCGGCTCACCCGCTTTTAAAAAAGGAAATGATCAGCTTAAAATTACCGCGTTGGCTTATTGATCGACTGGACGAAGAGGCGGAAAGCCGCGCAGTAATGATTGAGATAGCTTTAAGCGAAAAACATGGATGGACACCGCCGGATGTAGGCGGCTAACGCTTAGCTGTGGGGCGCTGCGCGGCTTTTGCGCGCAGCGTCCCGCACGAGCGTTGTGTTATGCCCTATTTTAAAAACCGGTAATTATTTGCTTGACTATTTATATCCAATGGATATAATAAAGCCATCAAAACGACAAACCAACCGGAGCAAGAAAATGGAAACTATTTTAAAAATAAAAGAAATGTTAAATACTGTAAAAAATAGACATCTAGCGCTAATAAACCAAACTGGAAAGCCTTACGATTACAAGATAGTTGAGTATGTCAGAACATCAAAAGGAATCGAATCTTTACAGTGCAAAATGGGCGGCTTGGAATTAATGCTGGATTATGCAGAGCACATTGTAAATGGTTGAAAACGAAGCGAAGGCGGCAAGGATAGCCGCCGGACTTTCGGCACGGGAAGCCGCCGATGTTGTTGGCGTTGCAATGGTAACTTGGCAGCGCTGGGAAGGCCAAACGGGACGAGCAACTGAAATACCGGCGGGATACCTGGAACTTTTCCAGTTAAAAACAGGCACTCACCCCACGCATGTTTTAAGTGAACGTAGGGTATAACGCCGAACTAAGGCGCGCCGCCGACAAAATTTAAACAACACGCGATGCTTAACCGGCGTCGCCTTGAGTGCCGTGTTATGCGGCGACCTTGGATAATGATATGGAAATAAAAGAAAAGCTACTACAAGACAGGCCGTGGAGAGATTACCCGGAAGGCACAAAAGCCCATGCGGTCATGGGCGGCGCTTGGTTTAAGACCGCCATCGGGTGGAAATGGAACGGGCCGGACGGGAGCGGCGGAACATTCCCGACACCGGGTGGCGATGCATGTGGACGGTGTGTCGAATTGCCGTATAACGCTTAGCTGTGGGGCGACAGCGGCTTTATCGCTGGCGTCCCGCACGAGCGTTGTGTTATGCAGCAAACTAAAATTGAAACGATATGACAAACATTACGAAACTACCGCCAGGAATTAAGCGGAGAAAATGCCCAGGATGCGGATATATTGAAGCGCAAGTGCTGATTGACGCGGCACGCTACAATTTCACATGCGTGAGATGCGGAAAATACAAATTGAGCGATTTTGTACCGGACTCTGACCCAGAGCCGCCAAAGCCTAGAAAACGTAGAGCGGCATAACGCCTGAATTAACCAGCCCGCCAGCTGGATTTAAAGCAACACCACGACTCGCGGCGGCGGGTCTGGTTGAATGACGTGTTATACATTTTTAGAGCAAACTATGAAAAAATATTTTAGCTATTACCCTGAAGAAGGGTTTGAATTACACGACACTGCCGAAGAAGCCCAAAAATCCGCAGAAGACGCGCTTGATTGTGAGCGAGGCGAGGCTTGCGAGGGCTGGTCTGATTATGTTGATCAAATTTGCTGGGGAGAATTAAAGCAAATGACCGTAGAAACGCTGAACCGCCCAAGAACCGACGAGGATACGTTTGTTTCTGCTGATTGCGACACGATAGTTGATTATGGATTGGTTGATGTATAACGCCATGCTCAGGAGCGCAGTGCCGCGCGACTGAATCTAAATTTAACAAAAAACCGTGACGCGGCACTGCGTCGCCTGGAGCTATGAGTTATGCGTGGTAATACGACAGAATTTGAGAGCATGACTAAGCAAGAATTTTTGAGTTATCAGATTAGAGAAACTGTTAATCAATCCTTAGCCAAAGTGCCTGTCAGGCTCGCAACCATTACGTGCCGCTGTGGATGGACGCGAGGGATAATGCTGATGTATCAGTGCCTGTATTGCAGAGAGTGGTTTTGCCAAGACTGCGCTGAAAATCATTTTGGAAAAACGGTTGCGCAATACCGCGAAGAGAATCCACAAGAGAGCGCATAACGCAATATATACGACAAAGTAACAAGTAGGCTGGGCTTATCAACCCAGCCCCATAACGCCTGATATACACATAAAACGGCGTATATATCGACTTAAAGCGTAAAGTACACCGATCAGTCCACTATTAAAAGCCCAAACCCTCGCAAGCGCTCAACCCACTTGACCAAGCACTCCGCCTGCTCATCCAGATAAAGATGCTGGTCATAAACCTGCCACTGCCCAGGCAATTTATGCCCTAGCATAATCTCGGCAATATGTGGCTGAGTCAGCGTCGAAAAATTAGTCCTTGCCGTCTTTCTCAGGTCATGGATTGACCAATGCTCCATCTCTACACCTTTGTTTTTGCGTAGCCACTGCATAACACCGTAGGGTATTGGCAAGGGTGAATTCTTGCCCATCGGCTCATTAGTGCCAATATTGTTAAATAGATACTCGCTATCGCCGCCCAGCAAAATACACCGCTCAATCAATACTTTTATTTCACCAGTAATAGGCCTGATCAACGGCTTACCGGTCGACATGCCGATTTTATGATTCTCCGGCGGCACCGTCCAAAGCATCTTATCAAGATCAAAATGACTGCGCTTGCTGACTCGCAACTCGCCATTTCGGCAACCGTAGATCAAACACAACAAAGCAAACAGCTTATTTTTCTCCGCAATCCTGGAGCCATAAAGCGCCTCCATTAATAATGCAATTTCGGTATGACTCAAATACCGCGATTTGGGTATGCTAACAATATTTAGGTCGCGCTTTGCCTCAATGTCCGATAATTGATTATGCTCAATCAGTTTCCTGCGCACCGCCCAGCCTAGCATCTGCTTAGTATTAACCAATATGCGCGTAGCGATAGCAGGCTTTGTTTTGGTTAAGCCCTCGAGCAGACTCATCCAGTTATCAGCCGATAATTTATCAGCCGGCATAAAGCCAAACTTCGGCAGCACGTATATTTCAAATGACCGCCTGATTTCTTTGCCTATTTTCTTTTTGCAGCATTGCGACGCAAACCATTTATCAAAAATAGCGCCTAAACTTAATGCCTCGATATTTTTCACCTTATCGATTTTTTTGACAACGCGCGGATCATGGCCTTTCTCAAGCTCCGTTTTTAGCCTTAGCGCCTCTTCCCTCGCCTGCTTTAGCGATGTGAGTGGATAAGCCCCAATATCGACACGGCATTGTTTCCGATCATGCCGGTAGCGCAGCTGAAAAACGATCTTGCCTTTGGGCGATATTCGACAGCTCAACCCGTCCCGATCCGTCTTCTCTTCGACAGTGCTGCGAGCCTTGCCGCTGTTGGCTTTAAGCCATGTGTCAGTAATTGCCATGTGACATAATTTTAGTAAATCAAGATAACTTAAAAATCGCTGATTTATGTACGCAATTGTGTACATAAAAAAACCGATTCAGCTTGATATACTATGTTACAGGTTGATACCGCGAAATGGAATAGATATAACTAAAGATACTGTTTTTTAAAGTAATTTAGCTTAAAAATGTTACAAAACGATACTACTTGTTACTTAGTCTATTGTCCGGGTGGGAAATGATTGCAAAAGTGCGCCGCCTAGCCATTTCTGCGGCCTGTAAGGATAATAATGATTCAGTCATGCTATTTATGTACTCAATTATGTACTTAATTTTAAATTTACCCATGTGCTTGGGTATGTTATTTAAAATTATACATTACATAGCTAAACCAGTGGCTAAATAACAACAGATTTTATTTTTGGGAACAAAAATCACCTCAGCCTCCACGCGGGCTGATATAAGTACACATCATAATCCACAACTTCATTAACCTGCCCAGCATACGTCGGGTCATTAATTGTCGCTAAAAATCCGTACAAGTACGCTCCCACTGTACCCGCAATTGGCGCTTCTGCGACTCCGGTTGTTGTGCGGCTATAGAGAACGCGATTATTTACATAATCCTCATCGCCAGTATAGCTCCTAACTGCACTCACACCACCATTTGAGCCTACCTGGAGTTGCTTGGCTGAAACCGTCGCACTACGTGTGACTGACTGATGAGGGTCCAATATCCACGGCGCACCGGATCGTGGTGTATATGTTGTTGCTAAACTGAGCTCGCGCAGGTAGCTATATACCGACCCGTATAGCACTCCATTTATAACCAAATTTATATTGATCTCCTCATGCAGCACATTGGTGTGCAAAACATTAGTTTCGTCATAAACCGTCGAATTGCGCTTAAATGTCCATATATATTGGAGCATTACGCCGGACGGCAACGTTGTTGTCGCGGACGCCTTTGTGTAGCCTAAATCAGTTTCGGCGCCCGATAGACTGGACCCACTCTTTGTAAATGTCGCGTGAGATATTGGCCCGAGGCTCGTAAAACCCGGCGGTATACCGAGCCCTGACGGTTGCCCGTTGGTGTCGTAAAACCCCCATGCAGTGGTGTTCCAGCTGATGCATTGCCGAGGGTTTTCGTAAAAACCAATCACTGTCGGCACACCCTCACCCTTATGCAAATCGACAATCACCTTGTCGCCATTTACGAAGGCCTTGGCGTTGCAACTACCATATATAATGCTAGCCCCGGTGTAATGTATTTGCTGTCCAGCGGGCAAGCCAGCGCCTTGCTGGAAGTTAGGCAATAGGGGCTTGTCGCCAATGATTTTGCTTTGATATTTATCGACGTCATACCGGCCGATAAAATCCAGGTCGCAGGTGTTAGCCGACTTATTCAGGTTAGATAGGGTCGCTATGCGGTACATCGGTTTATGCCGCTGCATAGCCGGTGCCATGCAGAGATTGAACCAGGTAGCAAATGACGACGTTGCTAATACGTGCTGTAGTTTTGCTGTCGGTGCGCGGGGCGTACCGGGCAACCATACACCGGTATCGTTGCGGATCTGGTCGGTGATGTTATCGCGCTCCAATAGATAATCGACCTCGATGCTCTCAATGGTTCCTGTCAAATTTTCTTTGTACTCGACACACCAGGCCGTGGCGTCTATGGTACTTGGGCAGTTTTTTTGCAGGTAAGCCTTCTCTTTTTCTAGGGATATTTTTTTTAGTTTCAGCATCGCGATTTCTTTCGCTTGAAGCTCAACGGCGACTTGGGCTTTAAACACCTGCTCAACCAACCCATTCATGACAGATGGATTGCTGACCAGGTCGTAAACGGTCGCGACGGCGGTGTAATCATTCAACGCTGTTTTTGCCCATTGCAACGCTTCGTCCAACGGCACTTTTTTTTCCTGCAATTCGGCGAGTTTATCGGCAAATCCGTCCAGTTCTGCCTGGATTGCCACAATGCGTTGATCTACACGCGCATTGTCAAAATTAATTCGCACACTGTAATGACCAGCACCCAGGCTGGATAAAATCGTTACACTGCCCATTTTATGCCTCAGCAATTTCCATCATTTCAAAGCTGGTATCGACGATATGGGTAATGCCGCCGACAACAAAGGTATCGCCGTTAATCGTTACCGTGTCGCCGGGCCTTAAGCGTGGGTCCAGCTCGCAGCGGTAACGGTGCTTACCGCCGCTCAGTCCAAAATAGGACGGATTTTGCAAGGTCATCGACTTAGCAGTGACCGGCACCATGTTGCCAGTGCCGGATAGCTGCGCTGTTACTCCAGATCGACCGCCGGTTGATAAATCCATTTGCTCTAATAGCACATTAGCCATTAGATAGGTTGACTCGGCCCCGTCGCTTAAAACATAGACCCTGAACACGCGTAATTGACCGGCGGCGCGTAATGCAATATCGTCCGTATAACTGTCTGCGCCCCTTAATACACACGACAGATAGGACACACTATCACTGTTGATGCGGGTCTGGAACGAACTGATCGGTAACTCTAAATCGGGCAGTCCGGCAGCGCCGGTTAGGTAACAGCGGTAGCGGGTAGCGAGCCAAACCGGCGGTATCGGCGTTAGGACGCGATCGGCGAAAATCGACACCTGCCCGACAACAGAGATGATGCTTTGTGTTGGAGTGAGGACCTGCCCTAATTTAAGAGCCGGAACCTGACCGATAACAGAGATACCCCCTTCTTGCGGCCTGGCAAAAACAACATCGTTGGAATGTTTTGCAATTTGCCCGATAACAGAGATGGTGCCTTGTGTTGGTGTGAGAACCTGCCCTAATTTAAGAACCGGCACCTGACCGATAACAGAGACACTGCCCTCCGTGGGCGTTAGGACCCACCCTAATCTAAGAGTCGGCGCTTGCCCAATAACAGAAATACTCCCTTCTTGCGGCTTAGCGAAAAAAACATCGCTAGAATGTTTTGGCACCTGCCCAATAACAGAGATGGTGCCTTGTGCAGGATAAATTTTTGCGCCAGCTTTGATAGCCGGAGCCTGTCCAGTAACAGAAATAGCGCCCTGATTAGCGGTAACAAAAAACGGGATTTGGTTACTATGGGGAAACGGGGTGTTGGGTACTGTGAAATTTTCGGTATACCGGGCAACACCCTTAGTTATCCGAAATTCCTTCAAATATCCGCTAAACGCTGCATTGGCTGGCTGCCCCGTTGCATAACCAATGACTAACGGTTTTGCCCCGCCATACATTGCTGCAGCAGATGACGACCATTGCAAGACACCATCAACAAACCCCAAGCACAGCGCCCCATATTTGACCAGAGCTAGATGATGCCACGCTCCAGTTGAGATAGTTGTAGTCCCCTGGTATGACAATCCTGTTGGACTGACCCCATTGCCGTTGCCTAAAAATGCCCATAACTTACCAGTCGAAGTAATCGATAGGTTGTATTGGGGATAACTGGATCCGCTGACGCCGTCCTTATCAACGATGACTATCGGATCAGCCGACAAAGATGAGACATACGCAAATGTCTCTATGGTCCAATCGCCGGACGTTAAATTAAAGTCAGCGTGATTAACGACGGATAAAAAATCGCCCGTACCATCAAATTTACCGCTATTGCCTCCAAATAAAGTTTGGGCGCTGCTGATCTGTGCATTACCATTTGCCGTTACTGTTTTTGGCGCCGGTGCATTATCAGTAAATACCGTGCTGCCATTGCTGTCGTTAAAATGCAGCAGCAGCGATACATTATTGTAATACTGCTCAGCCATTAAACGGTTTTAATCCAACCGTTAGCCGGCGTATAAACAACAAAATCGGACGCCGTGCTAATGGCCGTTGCGCTGCCGCTGGCCGTATTGAGGTTGAGATAAAACAATAATTTGCCGGTCGTGGCGCTGTAAGTGCCTGGTGTCACCGGCTGTATTGCGATCAAGTACTTAGCCTCTATCGTAACAGCTGATCCGAAATTGACATCGGCGGATTTGTAGCACGTGGTTCCGGGCGTTGTCGTGTTATCGATAGTCAATCCGGTTGCTGAGATAGGCGCACCATCGCCTGCTGTGATGACGTTAGTCAAATCCGTCGTGGTGCTGTGTGTGGCTATGGGTGTGTATCCAGCCCCCGCCAAAACGAACATAATATTGCCGGGGGTAGCATCGTCCCAATCCCGGTTGTCTGTAGAGGTTAGTGTTTTTTCCAAACCGTTGTATTTTACTGCTGAGCCTGCGGCCATAATCCACCTATGTATTGAGTTGTGTTTTAACTAAAAACCTGATTTTTAATCCCTGAGACTCGTCGACCTGTTCGACAACGCCCAGGTAGCAGCCGGTTTTGCAGCTCAATGTTATCAAGCTGTGCCGCTGTAGGGTTGCGAGCAATGCCAAGCGAGACTCAGCGCTTAAATCAGGCACGGATATGATGTACGTGGCATCGCTGACGCTGTAGCCGTTATCGACAATCAGCGCACCGCCGTCGAGCGTGGCGGTGCGGGATACGCGGCGGGTTAGACTCGAAAAGTCGCTTTTGCCCATATCGACCTCCAGGCGATGGTCACCGGAATAATCAAAAAGATAGCTGCATAGACTCACGATCATAGACCCACCAACATCGACAAGCCTTGTTGCGAGGCTTTGATTTGGGTAAATTTTAGGATTTTGTCAAATACCAGCTCCAGCTCAGGAGCCAGGTTGCCGCCGTCAATGCTGATTAACGGCGCACCGGACGAGAGCCGGGCTGTCGTAGCGTGGGCTTGCTCGATGACGGCGTTAGTGAGCTTTTCCTTTAGCTGCAATTCGGTATTAAGCCGCTCTTCCTGCCTTAGTGCTGCGTCTCGTATTTCATCCCTCGCGCCATCCCAGGTATCTGTTTTTCCAAATAATTCCCATAGATCGGTAACGCCGGAAGTTAATGAACTGATGACATCACTAGCGGCGGTGAATGCCGATGCGATACGCTGGGTATCGGCTTCGATTTGCGCGGTTTGCAGGTCGACGTTAGCCCGGACATCGATCTCGTATTTATGATCGGCCAGCTTGGCCATTTCGATGCTGTAATCATTCATCTGTTTTTGCGTTTGCAATAATACGTCTTGGATATTTTTCCATTCTTTCGATCCAACACCTGCGGCTATAGCTGCTTCATTGGTCGCTGCCGCCGTCTTTTTTGTTGAATCGGTAACGGAGGTCAAGCCGTCGTGGACTTGCCACAAGCCATCTTTATAGGTAATCGTGACGTTGTTGCTAGACGCCATTTCCCTGGCTGCATAAGCCTCGGCTTCAGCCAGTGTGCTAAAGCCTTTTTGCGCTTCTTTGGCCGTATCCGAGGCCAATCCCAGCGACTTGGCGACATCATTAACTGCATCGGCAAACCACGATCCTGATTCCGATGCGGACTTAACTTCGGTGTCGTAGTCGCGCACGCCGGTTCCGGCAGCTTCATAAGCGCCGGTTGCGTCATTGAACACCAAGCGGCCTTCATCAACCGCTTTATTGAGCTCATCCATGCTAGATACAGCAATACCGGTGCGGTCGCTTATTTCCGCCAGTCGATCTTTTATTTTTATTTGATTTTCGGCGAGATTAGCAGTCGATTCGGCGACGGTATCCTGTCTATTCTTGTAGTCGTCCCATGCCAATACATTTGCAGTAATCCCGTAAGTAAGACCACCAACGGCGATCAATATAGCCCACAAACCCTCTGCCAGAACAGCGGCAGGAACTGCGCCCACTCCAAGCGCAGAGACTAAAGAGGTTACTGCTGCCGCTGCTTGGGTTCCGGCAATCACAGATAATGCGCTACCGATTGTTTGCAGCGCATCAGCGCCACCGGTAACCGTGCCTTTCAGTGTCTCAAATATTTGCGACAAACCGAGTAAATTACCGACCGTTTTTTTGCTGCTATCGTCCAAGTCATTAAATGTATCGATACCAGCCACAAAACCTTGCACGACAGGCCCCCAGGCATCAATAATGCCGGAGACAACGCGAGTCAATGACTCGAAGGTATCGACCAAGAATTGTATAGCGTGAGCCAGCCCCTCTGGAGTCGATAAATCGATCCCCCCGAACAAGTCGCCAATTTCAAAACCGGCATCCTTGAGCGAGGCGATTAAGCCGGTAAAATCTACTTGCGCCAGCGCCGCCGGCAGGTTTTCGCCGATGCGTTTTAGCAAGGCGGAAATATCGCCATAAAACTCATTAAATGCGGCAAAAACCGGATCGAATGCCCCCTGATCGATTGACAGAGAATAACCGTGCATTATGGCTGTCAAACCATCAAGAATATCGGCCCAGCCGTCTTGCAACGGCTCGCCGACTTTTTGGAGCAGGATTTTAGTGTTGTTTTCTAACCTGATCGTTGAATCTTCAACGCCGCCAACCATGTTTTTATAGTTGTTGTTGAAGTCCTGGACACTGGTGCCCATAGCATTGATAGTGCCGTCAAATTTACCGGCACTGTCGTTAGCCAGAATCAATGCGCCTTTTGCAGCTTCCGAGCTGCTGAACAACGCATAAACTTTATCCGCGCTGCCGCCGGTCGATTCTTTCAATTTATCCATCACGGCCGGCAAGCCGTTAGCTGTAACCGACAACCCGCCCAGGGCTTTAGATAAATCATCGGACGGGCTTAACAGCTCTTTCAGCAGCGCATTAAGCAGCGTCATCGACTGATCGGCACCGACACCGGCGCCGGTTATAGCAGCAATTGCCGCGCCGACGGTCTCAATAGGCACACCGGCAGCGCTGGCCGTGGAGGATACTTTGCCGATGTTATCGGCCAGCGCTTGCATATTAATGTCGCCGTTTTGCACGGTGGCAAACATAGCCGCCATGACCTTTTCGGCGTTGGCGGTATTGGTCGCGCTATCGTCCGTTATCAGGCCGTAGGCATTCATGGTGCGGGTCAGCAACGCGGCTGACGAATCCAACTGAGTGGCACCAACGACTGCGCCTTTTTCCGCGATAGTCAAAATATCCAGCGCTTTAGAGGTGTCGCCAAGGTTTGAGGTGGCGACATACATCGCCTTTTCGATTTGCTCGAAATTGCTCGAATTGGACTGAGCCGCAAACTCTTGAATAGCGGTTTTTAGTGCGGCGACCTTTTCCGGGGAATCATTAACCAAAGAGCCGATTTCTTCGATTTTTTCGCCGAAGCGCGAGGCTTCGTTAACCGAAACAGTCAGCAATGTAGCACCCAACGCCAGCACAGCGGCCTCGGCTGACAACGCTCTTTCGGCCACGGCAGCTAAAGGCGCGGTGACATTTGACGTTTTTTCGACAATATTATTGAGTCCATCGGTAACGCTGGATATACCTTGCCCAGTATTGTCGATAGCGCCAAAGATGATCTCTATTGTTTGTTGTAAATCGGCCATTAACTTAACTACTCCGCTCGTTTTTATCCCGGTAATACAGTTCCCACAGCAGCATTTCCGTTTCGCTCAGCCCGCCCGCCGGAAATTCCGACGGGCAAACCTCGTAAAGCAGCTTGCCGCGCAGGTCGCATAAGGTCATTCGGCTGCGGAATGCACTGCTATTCCACAGCCGGGCTACTTTTTTAAATCGGCTCCCAGCCCGGTCAGCTCGATAATTTTGTTAGTGAGCTGATAAAACTCGACCGGGTAGTTTTCGGCCAGCTTAACGGCCAACGGCTTATCGATGACCGGATCAACCGAGGCTATCACCAGCTGCTCCAGGCGCTTGACCAGCTCCGTTGCTACATCATCGCCAATACCCAACGATGCGCGTATCTCGTCGATTTGCTCGTTTTGCGTTGCAAGGGCTTGGATGATGGTATCGATGCTTTTTTGCCGATTGCTTGCTTCCATCGACTTGGCCAGCTCGTCGCCGGTCAGGTTCCTGACAGTCCAAACTGCCAGAGCGCCGTCGGGGAAAAATGCCTGCAATGCTGGAACAGGGACCTCAGCCGTCCGTGGCTGAAATTTGGCCCGCATGAATGCTTTATCGTCAAACATAGCTATATATCCTGTTTAATTAGTTGACGTCAGTCCGATGAGCAGCAAGACGATCCGGGATCACAACTACTTGAACCGCTGTCGTAGCTGCTGCCGGACGAACTCCAATCGCTACCGCTGTGGTGGCGATTTAAATGGTCGTCATCGTTTCGGCGTGATTCGGTCGACCGCACCCGGATTGAATGCGCGGGTACAGCATGAAGGGAAGCTCGCGAAAAGCAGTGCGGCGCTCTCGGCGTTGATTGAATGGGGTTATCAGGCTTTTGGTTGCGGCCCTTGTAATCACGCCAATACCACCAGCGCACACCAAAGACATAAACAGCCAAAATACAAATAATCGCAATAACGTAGTTCATGATTTATTTTCCTTTAGCTGGACCGGTTAACGCTGGCAGTTTGGGCCGATATAGTCACCTTAACTTTCGGGTGATCGGCAGCGCCAAAGGTGCGCGAGGTGCCGATTTTGCCCTGCGTCAGTACGTAGGGCGCTTTATTGCTGTCCTGGAAATACTTAATCCAGCGCACATCATTAGCAGCCGACAGCAGCGGATCGGTAATGCCGTCTTTGAGGATCGCGGTAAAACCGCCCTGCCCTAATGACTCCGACGAGGTGCCGACCAGGCCGCCATAGACCTTGGTTGATGAGGTCGAGTGCGTGGTTTCGGCTGGCACAAAATCGTTTGCAAACGATTGTTTTGTAAAGATTGGCTCGGCATAAGACGCGTAGACGGCTTTGGCGACGCTACCGGTGTGGATCAACGGCAGGGCCGCATCAAACACAACGGTGCCGTTGGCGTTGTCGGTGTCGAAATTAGGGTAATCGTAGCGCTCCAGGTACGTGCCGACGGACTGGAAGATTTGCGCAGCGGTAATGGGCGCGGCGGCACTGGTGGCGACGCGCACTTGGGCTATCTCGATGCTGCCGACTGGGATTAACGGTGGTCCGCCCGCTGCGGCGCGGGTTTCGGAAAACGCCGTGGTCGTGCCGTCGGTACCGGCGACAACGGTTACCGCGCCGGAGCTGTTGATGGTGATCGAGTTAACCTTGCTGACGTTGGTTGCCGGGCGGGTGATGGTTTTATCAACCGCCACGCTGACGGCGGTTTTTTCGCCCGCCAGGTAGCAGGTCAGCGCGGCGACATCGACGCCGTTATCGACTGCCGAAGCCGCCACCGTTACCGCACCGCCGGTAATGACGCCGTTAGGGCGCACGTCCGGCGAGTTGCCGTCCGATCCGGAAAATATGTCGGCCGATGAGGCAAATATAAGGTGATCGCCGGAGTCGGTCAGCGCCGACATGGCATAGGGCGTTACGCCGGATTCGTAGTAAACGGCTGAGTTTGCGTTAGACATGGTATTGTGCTCCAGTTAGTCAGTGGGGAGGGTATAAGGGTCGCCGGCCAGCGTTGCATAGCTGACGATAAAAACGACGGATGTGGTTGTGTATTCGCTGCCGGATTCCGGGTATTCGGGGGTTGCTGACTGCCGGGTAATGTCGGTCGCCAAGCCGCCGAAGGTTTTATCGACCGTCGGGCCGATCATGGTGGTGATGATTTCCCCGATCAGCTCGTTTGCCGAAGTACTGGGGTTGTCGGTGCCGTGCTGCCAGATGCACTCCAAATTGATGGCAAAGCGGCTGCGTTCGATGCCGTAGATGATTTCTTCGACTTGGTCGGCCCCGTCCCAGACCGAGATAAAGCGCTCTTTAGTTTCGCCGACCGAACGCTGCACGCGCTGGACCGGTAAATTGGATAGCGCTGCCGCGCGGTCGGTAAAGGCGGCAATGATCTGTTCTCTGATGGTCTCGCTCATGATTTTTTAAGGATGCAGGTGGCAAATTGACCGTCGTTGTCGACGATGTCGTCAACGGTGTACTTGATGCCGTCGATGGTAAATTTTGAGCCGTTTTTTAGGCCGGGCGCATCTTGCAGCGCAACGCTGATTTGTTTGCGCTTGGCTGATATATGCGGCTCATTGGAAAAAACCGGTTCGACATCATCGTTAACCATCGCCTTTATTCCGACCGGACCGGACGGGGCGTGATAGGTCACGCTATCACCGAGGGCAGCGGTAAAGGTACTGGCGGGCATTAGGTCGGCGAAGTTCATGCCGTGATGACCAGCTCGTCAGTCGTGCTATCACTGGTCGTATTACCGGCGGCATCTGTCACCGCGGCGGTAACAGGGTAAGTACCGATTGCCAAGGCGTCACCGGACGGAATAACCAGCGTCCAGTCAGTGCCGGACAGCGTTAGATCGGCTCCGCCGGCGGTGTAAGCAACGCTATTGACTACGACAGTCAGCACCTCGCTGGCACCGACAGTAGCGGTGCCGGTAATGGTCGGCGTCGTATTAGAGGTAGTCAGAGCATTGACGGTTGGCGCTGCCGGTGCGGTCGTATCAAGCGTATAGGCTTGGCTGGTAACTGTGCCTTCATTGCCGGCCAAATCGACGACTTTTAGTTTCAGCGTATTGCTCGCCGTTAGTGTAACGGCCCAGGATAGGGATGTGTTAAATACGCTGTCGGTAATATCAGTCCAGGTTGCGCCATTATCCAGTGACCCGTAGGCGCGTTCTGTTGCCGACAGCGCCCCGCTGAGCGTTGCCGTAATGGTTTGCTCGGCGGTTTTGGTAATAAAATCGGTCGAGCTGGAGCCGGTGTCGACGGATAATGCCAACGCGCTGAAGGTGCTGGTCGGCGCAACGGTATCAACTGTTACATTTACCATTGATGAGGCGCTCAAAACAGCGTCAATACCGCCACTTGACAGTGTTGCCCCGTTAAGGTTGATTGTTGCCGTGACGTCGCCATTGTCGCCGGACTGCACAGTGTAATCGGCAAACACCCACTCTGTTGCGGTACTGCTAACCAGGGCTAACGAATGAGCAGTACTGCCGATGTCAATATCGAGTTTGACAGGTCCGCCGGTAACGGCGATGCCGTCGAGCAGCTGAGCCGAAAACGACAACGCTTCGGCTACTTTGTAATAGCCTGGAATAGGGCCATGGATGGCCGCGGGCACTGTCACTTGCTGTACGACTTGCGGATGCCGCCCGGTAAAAATAATGCTCCGGATTCCGCTACCGACCAGTCGCTTTGCCGGAAGCTTAAAATTAGTCACGCCGTCGCCGCCGTAAACATTGCCAATGACGGCAAACAGTTCGGCGTAGTCAGCTACCAATAACAGCTGTCCTTCGCAAACCGCCCAGCCGGTCGGCGCGGATGAGCTGCTATAATCGCTGATTTCTCCTATATTGGCACTAATAGCAATCTCTGCACCGCTCGAGTCCATAAAGCACCAGCCGCCGTTTTTAGGGTACAGAATGCTTCTATCGGCCGCCGGTGGCGTCGGCGTTCCGGATTCTTTTTTTGCGTTATAAATGCTCATAGGACGTACAAGACTCCGTCATTGTTGATAGTGCCTGAGTTGTTAATCTGGGTTGCAATGATTAACTGATAGTGCTCGGGTATGGTTACGATTTCATCGGCGGCTATAGTGTCGCAAACCATCGGCCACTTGGACGTCGGAGCGTCAATCGTATCGCCGGACGGTAGTTGTTGTACCTGACCATCGATAACGACAAGTGGCTTTCTGACTGGCATTTTTTACGACAGCAATACGCCGCCGCGGTCGGTGTCGATTTCAAGCTCCGTCGTTGACAACGCCAAGCCGACTTTCATCACGTATTGCCCGGCTCCGGTCGGCGCAGTTGTCGTTAATTGCCCAGCTGTCGTCGACAAAAAGTAAGTCGAGCCTGCCGTCAAACCACCCGTGCCGCCGGTGACTGCGTCCCATTCGGTGGTGGTCGCGACAATCACCCCATCTGTCTGGATAAATCCGGAACCTGCTGCTGCAATTGATGCGTCTTTAACCAAACCCAGGACCTTGCAGGTTCCGGCAGCACCGGCTCCGGCTTTATTGACGCTACCTGACGCCGATACATAAACAGGTGTGCCGATGACTAGCGATCCGGCATTGGCATTGGTCATCGATACGACATCGACCTCTGAGGCCGCCGCCGCTATTGTGTCGCCCGATGGGAGTTGTTGAACTTGACCATTAATGATTACAAGAGGTTTTTGTGCCGCCATGATAGTGTTCCTTATTCAGATTTTTGGTTGGGTTTAGTTGGTAGTTCCTGTTTTTCTATAACTGCTGTTTTTTCATCGGCAGCGATAACAGGATCTGGTTTTATTTCCGGCGCTTGAGTATGAGCCGGTTTATTTCTTAGATCGTTAGGAGGCTGCTTATAGATGCCTTTTCTGTGTTCTGTCATTGGACGTTCCTGTTTAATTTAAAAGTATCGGCTCTTCGATTCTGACCACAAATAAGGCGCTAGTGATCGCCTGCCCTACCCTGATAACAAACCCCGCTGTAGGTGCTGTCGACGTAATAACCCCGTCGCCTAAAAAATAAGGTGCGCCAGGTGTAAGGCCGTTTAAAACAATTTGCCCGCCGATCCCTGCACTCCCTAAGTTGGTTATCGCCGCATCAGCGGACAGCAGGCCGACGACGTTAAAATTGACGACGTTATCAGCTAAATAAAATTTGTTGTTAATCACACAGATCGGAGCGCCTTTTTGCAGCGTCTCGCCCATCTCCAACTGCAAAGTGTTTGTTGCCGATCCTGTCCCTCCAGATACTCCTTCCGGTCCCTGCACACCCGCGGCGATAACAACTTTAGCCGCAGGCGTCGCGGAAACCGTTACTGCGGCCGGGTCGGCGATCACAACATGATTATTGCCGTCGCTGATAATCATCGGGTTGTCTCGTTGTCCGGGGTTAAAGTGCCTTTGATAAATGGATACACCGCCCCGCTTGGGCCGATCAGCTCAATATCAAACGTTGCACTGGCCCAATCAATCGCGGCCGTTGTTGTCGCCGAGACGTTGACTTGGACGCCGTAAGCGCCGGTTACGTTGACGCCATCTTCCGGTGAGCAATCACCGGTTACGATAGCCAAGCCGCTGTTTTCGGTGTTCAAGTCAAACCCAGACAAGACCGTGGCGGCATTAACCGTTGCTCTGGCTTGCATCCGAGCCGTCCACCCTGTTATGTTGATGACGGAGTAATCGGGTGCCAGGTAATAAAAGATCGGCGCAAAGGTTTTGCCTTTGTCGAATTTGACAACAATACTAGGCGCTCTTAGGTCTAGTGTTTTTGCGGCCATTACGATTCGACAGCTATATGCTGCTTGCCAATGTCGCAATCTCCGCACTGCTTACGCCGACGCTCAAATGCATCTAACTGCTCTTTCATCAGATTGATGGTGTTATGCAGTTTTGACACCTTATCGAGCAAGTCCAGATTAGTTTCGCGGAGCTTCAGATTATCGTTATGGCTCTGCTCAAGCTCTTTTAGCACTCGCCCAAAACTCAACGATATGCGCTCAAGTTCCGCTTGCAGATTGGCGATGATGGCAGTTTGCGCTACGGCTGCCGCTACGCTGGTGTCGTCAACCGCAGTCTTGACTTTTTCGCTGCTCAAAAAGCGCTTCAGCCATAGCGATAAGCCCAAGATGCCTACAACGGAGCCACCAACACCTTCAGGAGTAACGCCAGGGATTTCCATTGTTCCGCCTTATCCAATACTTAAGCGATGGTTGAGTGCATCAGCACCCAAGCGGTACCGGTTAACACAAACTGCGCCAGGTCGTTTGCGGCATCAATCGTCGCAAAGGTTGCGCCACCGGCAATGGTTTCGCTGGCTGCCGGGTCAAGCGTTACAGCCTGAGCATCGGCTGATGTTTTTCGCACAAACAGCTTTGACCCCGGAGGAATAGCGGCCACGCTCGGAAGATTGACTGTTTGGGCGGCGGTATTCGGCGCGAATAAAATCAAGTCGCCGCCGCCAAAATCTCCGACATTGAGCGTTTGCGCACCGGTTGCGGACAACGTTAATGCCCGCGGACCCTCCTCATTAAATTCCTCAAGGTCAACCAGTACGGTTGCCGTTGCAGCCAACTCGGCTTGATCGGCATAGCCGATAAAATACGCATTGATCGCCGGGGCGTTGATGACTTCTGTTGCAGCTGCATCCCACCAGAGCTTTTGCCCTTGCACGACCGCATCACTGGTGTTTTTAGGTAATAAGAAAATGCCTTCTTTTGCAACCGATCCAGTGCCAGTGGTTGCAATACCAACCAAGGCAATGCCCATTTGTTGATTACCGATAACGACCGGATCGCCGCTTAAAACGGCGGCTCCGGTACCATTTGCCCAGTCGACTACATCGCCGGGTTTGATATAATTTTTAGCCATGTTGACTATCCTTTAATTTGTAGGTTGATAATGGCGGGGTTTAAGCGCCTGCGTTTTTGTAAGCGCCCTCAAAACCTATGGCACCGATTGCCGACGGATGCTCTACCCGGTAGCTTAGGCCTGCGGTGCTAAAGTCTTCTTCCATCGCCAGGACCGGCTCGGATTGACCATCCAGAAATGCAACTTCAATAACCGGAGCAACGGCAGGGTCGGCGAACAGATACCACTCATTGCCATCAATACGCGGAGTATCAACAACGTCGCGCACCATGCCTCTGATCTTGTTGGGCCGCTCCAACTTGTTAGATGCATCGGGATCATATTTGGCATCGATCAGCACACGCACTTCTTCGGCGTCATCGATACTACCCAGCCAAATTGCCGGGCGGATGTCTAAAAATTCCTTATCGCTCAGGTCTTTTTGTTTCATCATTGCCGACTTCCCGGCCGATAATGCCGCAACAGATGGCCCGGCCCCAGTGCCCGCGAGGTTTTTATGGGTCTCGTGGAATAATGCCACGCCATCTTTTAGCGCCGGGTTAGAGGCCAGCAGCGCATAGACGCGATTTTCAATGGTGCGCTTTGCGGCGCGGCCCATCATTGTTGTGATGTCGCTGATAAAGCCGATGTCGTCATTGATGATGATTTCCGGCGTAATCTTGATGATGCCGCCGCGACGTTTGGCCTGAATTCCCTCCTTTGCGGCGTCTGGAATGGTCATATTTTTGTATTCCCCCGCTTCGTTGACATCCTCTATATCGCCAATTGATCCGGTGCGCAAACGTAGCCACTCGCGGAAATCAGAGACGGTGCCCTGTTTGCAAAAGCGCGTCCAGGTATCGGGAGTAATGTCGTAAGCGGTTAACACCATTTTATGCATGACGTTTTCCAGCAATACCGGTAGGTCGCTGGTGGTTTGTCCGTATGCGGCCGGGCGCATTGACAGCGCGGATTTGACCAGCTGGATGCGGTCCATGCCTTTAATATTCCGGCCGGATAATTCAAGACTTGCTTTGGCAATATCTTCCAGACGATGACGGCGATATTCGTTTTGTGGATCGTGCTTTTCGACGCCGCAGCGGGCCATGATCGCTTGGCCTACGCCCTTAGCAAATTTCTCATGATCGCTTTCGCCGTTTTCAATGCGTGATACAAATCCACCGGCAGAGGGTTCAATGCCTTCGCCGAGCTTTGCCATTAACTTATCGGCAGCCGCTTGAGGGCTGATTTTGTGGTCATCAAGGCATTGATTCATGATCTCATCAACGCCGGCCATCTTGGCAAAGGGTTTAAATCGTGCGCGGATGTCGCCGCGGCGCTGGACGTCTTCGGCCAAGGCTTGAGCCTTGATGTCTTCGGGGCTTTGGGCAGCTGGGGCTGGGGCTGGGGCGGCTGGTGGGTTAACGGTCGCCGCCGGTGCGTTTTCGCCTGGTTTTGGCATGGTGCTCTCCTGTTTTGGAGGTTTATTAAAAATTCCGGCGGCTGCCGGGATGGTTTTGAAGCGGTTTAAATTAAATTGCGCGGCAATGGGCAAGGCATCAACTACGGTATCGATCAGGTTTTCGGCTTGCGCTTCGGCAGCGGTAAACCAGTGATCTTCGCCGTCAGTTAACCAGGACATGACTTCATCCTGACTTTTTCCGGTTTTGTTGGCGTAGCTGGTTGCCATTGCTGCCGCAAAGGTATCCAGGACATCGGCGGCTTTGCGCATGTCGTTGGCATTGCCTTCAGTCCATGACCACGGCGCATGGATCATCATTAGCGCGTTTTCGGCCATTTCGACACTGTCGCCAGCCATGGTAATTAATGAGGCGATGCTGACCGCAACGCCGTCGACAGCTATAGTGACACGGGCTTTATGGCGCTTGAGTGCGTTGTAAATAGCGATGCCGTCGGATACTGAGCCGCCGTAACTGTTGATACGGACGGTCAGTGTTTCGACGCCGAGCGCGGCAATATCCTGGACAAATTTTTTAGCGGTAATGGATTCGTCATTCCACCAGCTCTCGCCGATGTCGCCATAAATATTGATTTCGGCGGCTTTTTCACCTTTGGCTTTTATTGCATACCACTGATTAGCCATTTGCTGCTCCTGGGTTATCGGCGGCAGCAACTGCCCCCGGTTGTTTGTCGTTAGCCGGATCGCTGGAGCTGATTAGTTCCGCGTCTCTGAGTTGCCGACGCCAGCGCTTTTCCTGCTCCAGTACGTCGCGTGGGTTGCCGCCGCGTTTACGGATAATTTCGGGGCCGGTGATGTAAAGTGAGCGCTCGCCTTCAGTGTTGCCTTTGACTTCTTTTAATGGGTCTATCCACGGCATGGAGGGGCCGATAAATAAGGCGTCGGCCAGCGTCAGCGGATCGACGTCGACAGGGATTTTTATTTGTCCGGATAACATCGCCATCGATACAAAAGTTTCCCAGTTTGGCTGGGACAGTCCATTGATAAATGCCGATGTTAAGATGCTGTAATTAACCCAACCCTCAATGAGTTCTTGGCGCTGGCTGGAGTAGCTGCCGTCGTAATCGCGGGCGATGGTTGAGTAATTAACACCGGCACCGGCAGCAACGGCACGGAGCTGACCGTTACGCCAGTTGTAGGCGTTTGGGTTTGGCCGGTTGGTGTCGATCATGCCGATCTCTTCGCCTTCAGCGAGATCATCAAAGACCATGCCGGGCGAAAATCTTAATGTGCGCGGCTGTCCATTAGGGTCGGCTTGGTAACCATCGGGCTGGCCTTTTTTGATGTAAGCGGCCATCGATGCGGCAATCTTGGCGGCAATGCGCTCGGACTCCTCGTAATCTTTGATGTCATCCAAGCGGGTCATGACGGTGGCAAAGATCGACACGCCGCGCATTTGGCTTAGGCGATCACGCATGCGCAAATGATTGATTAAATCTGCGCTGACCGGGATTAAATCCAGGGCTTTAGCGGTAAATACGTTGTAGTCGCCGGGATGATTGCGGTACAGGTGATAAATTTTAGGCTGGCCCCAGCCGTTGCGCTGGATGCCCTGCACGATGTTTTTGGCCGGATCGTCATAGATCAGCGGCAGCATGTCCGGCTCCAGCATTTCTAACGTAAACGGTACGGCGGTGCCGTGATCCAGATAAGGCACTGTGCCGAGCAGGTTTTTTGTCAGCACTTCGCCGTCACGTAGCCATGTGCGGCACAATAGGCGCTCCATGCCGGCGAGGTTTTCGGTAAAGGTGCATTCGGGTTTTTTTGCCCAGTCTTTGTGCAGGCGTAACAGCTGGTCGGCTAGATCGTCGTGGATCTCTCCGGTAAAGGTGCGCGGCTGCGGCTCGATGCCGATGCCGTTGGCGCCGATGGTGTTATTGACCAGGGCGTTTAAAACGCCTTTAGCTAGATCGTGGTTAGCGTCTAAAAAACGGGCTTGGTTGCGTAGATTGGGACCGGCCTGAGCAACCCAGCGGTCGCCGCTGCCGGAGTCCCGGCTTTGTTTGCGGAGTGTGGTCGGTTTTGCGGCTTCGTAAGCGGCCATCGCGGTTAATGCACGGCGGGCTTGCATCCGGCGTAGGGCTTTTTCCGGGGATATGGAGGCAATGACCGAGTCCAGGATATTCATTAGCTAAAATCCGGGGTTTGGTAGCGCGGCGATGTGCCGCCGCGTGCGATTCTTTGTTCAGCGGCAACGCGGCGCTCCCACTCTTTGCGGCCGTTTTGCACTTCGATTAGATTGGCTCGGGTTAATTGGCGCTCACCAAAGCGCACGATTTGGCCGTCCAGGATGGCGGCTTCGGCGGCGGTGTATTTTGCGAGCATTTCAGCTGATGTAGTCATGGTTAGATTACATCAGTTTGTTTGTGTCAAGTATTCCCAAAACGTGACAATATTTTTTAGGTGGTGTCTATCCGTTCGATTACCTATGCGCTTAGCCGGACTGGGCATACTGCCCCATCGGAAAAATATTCTTTTTTACATTTAGCGCTTGACGTATGCGCTCAATGAGCGTATTATTTATTACCAATGGAGCAGCAAAGCTCCAGGCGATTGTGGGAGAGTAATAAAGTTTCATACTAAGTATTAAAGTATCATACTGAGTAATAAAGTTGCATACTGAAGCTGTGGGAGAGTAATAAAGTTCAATACCAAGTATTAAAGAATCATACTAAGTAATAGAGTTTCATACTGAACACCCTCCGGATCCAACATAGACATTGATCGCTATGTTGGCCACATCTCACCTTTCAGCGCTGTATCCTTGACAACATAGACGGCGCTGTCTATGCTGCAGCATAGTTAAATTCAACTAGGGTGGACGGTCATGGGTTATTTGGGTTCCAAGGCGGGGAGTGGCGCTTACCAGGCGATTATCGCCAGTATGCCGCCACATGATGTTTACATCGAGGCGTTTCTGGGTTCCGGTGCGGTGATTCGCAGGAAACCGGCGGCTATCCGATCCATTGGCATCGATCTGGATCTGCCGTTGTTGGATTCTTCTCTTTATCCGGACGTTGAACTGTACTGCACGGATGCACCTGGTTACATAGACAGTTTCGACTATGCTGGATCCGGACGTGTGTTAATTTATGCCGACCCTCCTTATTTATTGCAAACTCGAACATCGAGCGCCCGATATAAACACGATTTCACCGAAGCCGACCATGTACGGCTTATCGAAGTGTTAAAACGGGTTCCCGCCGACGTGATCCTCAGCGGATACCCCTCAGCTTTGTACAACGATCTGCTATCAGACTGGCGGACATTCCAGTTCCAGGTCATGACGCGCGGCGGAGTGCGAACGGAACAACTCTGGTTCAACTTTGCGCCCAACGCGGCCTATTGGTCGAGCTATGCGGGTAAGGATTTTACCGACCGGCAACGCATTAAACGCAAAGCGAAACGGTGGGCTGATAACTATGCCGAACTTCATCCGGATGAGCGCCAGGCTGTCCTGGCCGCGATCCTTGCTTCCGGTACCGCATAGCTATTTCTGTCTATATCTGCCGGTAGCTATCGAGCATAGTTAATCTTGTCTATGCGATATCGCCGGACTGGTGGCCAACATAGCGATCAATGTCTATGTTGGATCCGGAGGGTGTTCAGTATGAAACTTTATTACTCGAATTTAATAGGCCTACGCCATTTAGATCGGTTTCAGTATGAATCTTTATTTTTCAGGAGCCGATTTTATCAACGGAAAAATGAGGCTTTCAGCGTGTTTCAGTATGAAACTTTATTACTCGCCTACAGCGATACCGGACGAAGCCGGAATTATTGGAGAGCAATCATGAACGAATTTAAATTTGCGGTAATCTCAAATAAAGAAGCTCAATACCTTGGGATGTCTGTATATTCCGCAGGCGGAGCAATATTGACAGCTCCCTACGATTACGAAGTGACAGAAGATTTTGGTGAATACGGAAAGCATTCGATGCCACGATCTGGGTATTTATGCAAATACCCAGATTTTATGCGAATTAAAATTCAGGATACAGCTACCGAAACTCAATTTAATGAGCATTTGGCGCACATTGAGTGGCTAGAAGAAAATGAATTAATTTGAGATCGCCAAGGAAAGCTAAAAATTTTCTACCCATACTTCAATGAGGCCCTGACGATCTCAGGGCCGACTATACCCCGGCTATCGATTATGAGCAACAACAAACTAACATCCGGCATATCCCGCGTGGATGCTGATAAGCTGCTGCGAGCGCTATATCACATCGCCAGCCATGGTGGAGTGGCTATCCCCGAACTGCAAGATGTCATCGGTCTATCTCGCGCTAGCCTGTCGCGGCTAATCGTTAATTCCCGGCGACAATACGGCGTCATCATCACTTGGCGCAAGGACGGCCACATGCCAAGCGCCGGCGAATACACTATCGAGGACTGGGGCGTATTTGACCGGGCGCGAGTGCTGGCTTTCTTGCGCGTCAAGACTGAGCGCGACGGAGAATACCCGCGCCAGCCCACTGAGCCTGCTAGTATCGGTAAGATTTGCGCATTCTGCGGACAGCCGTTTACGGCCAAATCCGAGGCGGCGAAAACCTGCTCAGACCGGTGCCGGTCTAAATTATCATCGTCCAACAACAGGGTGACATCATGATATTCCCCGACTGCCCGACACCGGAGCAAATAAAACAGGCCCGAGAAAGCGCGGGACTCACCCAAACCCAGGCGGCAGAGCTTATTTATAAGGGCTTGCGTACTTGGCAAGGCTGGGAATCCGCTAACGGATCAAGCGGCCATCGCAATATGGACCCAGCATTCTGGGAACTTTTTTTGCTAAAAACCAAGAGGATCAAGGATAGAATTATCTAATATCCAGTACCTCGTCCGGGCGTGCTCATAATTTTGATTGCTTGATTATACGATACAGCGTGCTCAAGCTGATGTTGTACCGGCGGCAAATTTCAGCATGGTTATCCCCCGTAAACTCCTGCTTTATCGCCTGGTTGCGCTCAACGCTATCATTATTCACTGATATGTAAATTTTCTGGCCGCCCCAGCGCTGTTGAATTTTCCCGACTACCGCCGTAGCCAGCGATTCGGCGATGTCGTCCTTAAAGCCGATTGAGCTTTGCAGCGCCTCATGGACGTCGCGCCGCAATGCTGCGGCAATATGATCTGATACGCTCATAGTCTGGAACTCCATGCGTTTGATGCTAATTGGTTGGATTTTGCTGGCTTTTTAGGTGCAGGAAGCGGCGCTGGCTGCTGCTCAGGTATAACAGACTCTGCTTGCAATCGCCTATATTCATCACTCGACACCACCGCCAGCTTTGCGCCCAACTCATCCCACTTGGCGGCGGTATGCAGGTGCAGGCGCAATTCGTGATGATGCGCAGCGGCGTAGGCGTATACCAGGGTATCGAGCGGCTCGTTACGGGCTCCGCGTTTTTTCTCGAAGCGGTTTTTTGCTGGGTTAAAGGTCTCGGACACGAGGCCGTTGAAGTATTCTTTGGGCAGCTCATCACTAAAGTGGAGCAGGCGGGATTCTGCGGGCTTGTCGCCATCGGTGCCCATGCGACCGAACAGGACGTTTTTAACGGCCACGGTGCCGACGTGCTGGATCATGACGCCGCGCTTGTTGTATTGGCCTCGAAAGTTGACATCTTGCGCTTTCGGCCTGGACAGCACCGGCGCATTGTTGGGCACAGCGCCGAAGATGACCATCGGGCGGCGGATCATGCGACTGCGCACATAGGATTTGACGGCTTCGGTACGGTGTCCGCCGGCATCTATCGCGGTGGCTTGGATCGGTAGGGCATGGCCGTTGCTGTGCTCGATAGGACGGTTGAGCAGGTCGGTCAGCGCTACCCAAACAGCATCGTCGGCTGGGTCGCCCCAGAGTACGACATAATCCAGTACCCAAGCCGCCATGCCTTTGCCCCAGCCGACGATTTGCACTTCGAGCCGGTCGTCTTGGGTATCGACGCCGGCGGTCACTTGGCACACACCCAACGGAGCCAGGCGCAGGCGATACGATTCGGCACGATCAGCGATGACGTTGAGTTTGACCGCGCGCATGGAAGGATCTTCCCAGGCTTCGGCCAAGCGGCTGTTGACATAGGTTTTTAGTTTGGCCGGGTCGTTTTGTGCGCTTAACCACATCTCGACCAGTTTTTCCCAGCGCGGGCCTAGGCCGATTTGGTAGTACAGGCAATTGACGGTATAGCCGCGAATTTTTGATTCCGGATTCTGCGGTATCCAGCGCCCGGCTTTGATCATGGCGGTTTTTTGATGCTCTTCGATTTCGCAGCCGCATTCCGGGCAGACGTAGCGGACACGGACGCCGCCTTTGTCCCAGTGCAGGCCGGACCACTCGAAGATTATTTCTTCCAGGCAATGCGGGCATGGCATGTAGTAACGCCGCCGGTCGGATAGCTCGTAGCGTTCGTCGATTCGGCAAATGCCTTTGGTGCCGGGCGATGAGATGTCCAGGCGCTTATAGGTCGAGGTAAAGGCGGAATAGCGGTCTTCGAGCATCACCATGGGGTCGTCCCCGGATTTGAACGAATTGGCGAATTCGGTTAATTCATCAACGACCAGGTATTTGACTGAGGTCGATTTTAAACGGGCCGGTGCGCCGGCATGCTCGACATAGAGCTGGCCGCCTAAAAAGTCTTTAAATTCTTTGGTGTTGGCGGCGTTGCGGCTGTTGGTCGATACCAGCACGTTTTTCACCACCGGAGAATCGTCGAGCATGGGATTAAGTTTTTGGTTAATCCACTTATTCATGCTGACTTCTGCCGGGAACGCGGCCATGATTGGGCCGGGCGCTTGATCCATCCAGTAGCCGATGGCGTTGCGGCCGATTTCGCTTTTGCCTATTTGGATGGGGAATTTTATGACGACTTCGTGTATCGTCGAGCGTGCCGACAGGCAGTCCATCGGCTCGCGCAGGATCGGGTTTCTGTCGGTGTGCCACGGACCGGGCTCCGGGCTGGTTTTACGCGATAAAATGATGTTTTTATCGGACCATTCGGACACGGTTTGCTTTTTGCGCGGGGCGTAGGCTCGGGCGCGGGCGGCGTTGATGACTTGGGCGGCGTTTTGCATGGCTTAGCTGTTGACTAGATCGTCAAAGGTTTGGCCGGTAGATTCGAGCTTGGCTTGTTTTCCGGTGAATTGCTGCCAGCGTTTCACGATGACATCGCAAAACTTAGGATCAAGCTCCATAGTGTAGGATATGCGCCCTAGTTTTTCGCAGGCGATTATCTGTGTGCCCGATCCACCAAAGGGATCATATAGGCTGTCGCCTTTGCGAGTGTGATTTTCGATAGGCTTTTCATAAATGCCTATCGACTTTTGGGTTGGATGAGCGGTTTTATCTTTTTCAAAAATGACGCTAGGAATGTCCCACACTGTCATTTGATCTCGTCCAGCCATCCAATTTGCGCTTGCCCCATTTTTTACAGCAAACCAACATGGCTCGTGCTTCCAGTGATAGTGGCTTCGGCTTAGAGCATGGACGTTTTTATTCCAAATAATTTGCTGCTTTACCTGGAAATTTGCTCTCCGGAGAGAATCCATAACAACGTCTGTAAAAGCGCTGGCATGCCAAACGTAAACAATATCGCCCGGAAACAAAGCCCATGCGTCATACCAATCGGCACGGTCGTCATTTAGCAGATTTGATGCTGCTTCGCGGTCAGTCTTAACTCTATCTTTTGCATCGGCACGCCACCCGGCCTCATACTCAACTCCATACGGGGGGTCTGTAACCATGAGATTAGGTTTAGATCCGGACAATAACTTGCTGACTGCGGCAATGTTGGTGCTATCTCCGCACATAAGCCTATGCCCCCCCCCTAGTAGCCATACGTCACCCAATTGGGTGACTGGGACAACTGGGGGCTCGGGAACTATATCGGCATTTTTTGATTTGACTGGATGCTCATCCTCAATCAACAATTTTTCTAAAAAATCGGCATCAAATCCAATCAAATCCAAATCAAACTCTATCTGCTGCAAGTCTTGAAGCTCGGCACGCAGCATATCCTCGTCCCAGCCTGAGCTTAACGCCAGCTGATTATCGGCAATAACATAGGCTCGTTTTTGGGCCTCAGTTAAATGCGACAAGCGGATGCAAGGCACTTGCTCCATGCTAAGGCTTTCTGCCGCCATGACGCGACCATGCCCGGCAATGATGCCGTTACCGGCGTCAATCAGCACAGGATTTGTGAAGCCAAACTCTTTGATGCTGTTGGCCACTTGCCTGACCTGCTCCGGCGAGTGAGTGCGGCTGTTGCGGGCATAAGGTATGAGTAAGGCGGTATCGATGTACTCTAGGGTTTGCTGGGTTATGCTCATATTTTTGCCATGTCGTTAAAGCTCCGCGACAAGTCGCTAAGCAGTGTTTCGATATGATCCATCAACAGGGATCGGATTCTTTGCTCGTCGGTTTCCGCTGCCAGCTGAGGAGCTAGGATGTCGGGCAGTGATTCCAGGCGGTTACGGATGACGGTATCGCCATCGGCTACGGCCATTCTGACCTCGTCAGCGACCAGCAATAAGCCAATTTCTTTTTCGTAGGCTAATTTTGCTTGCTTGGCGTTGTAGGTCTCTTTCATGGCCCGCGCATTTTGGTAGACGCTGCCGGATTTGCTGCCCACCTGCCCGTCGGCAAGCTCGACTGTCGGTTGTTTTTGCGCTCGCTCCTTACTGTGCCTTTCGGCCACGCCTTCCTTGGATGGGTCTTTAGTGTCCTCTATGCGCTTGATGGAGGCCTCGACGTCTACTTTGCCGCCATCCATAACCAAGCGGCCGGCGTTTTTGAGTTGGGTTATGTGGCTGCGATTGACGCCGATGTGAGCGGCAAAATCGGACTGGCTCATTAACATCCCGCCCCCTCAAATTCTTTGCAGGCTTTTTTATCAAAAAGCGTAGTGCCTGGATAACCCGGCGTTACTAAGCAATGACCGGCTTTAGAGGCGGCATACAGTCGGTGCCAGCTAACGCACTCTTGGCAATAATGCCCTTCGTGCGGTAATGGCGGTTGATCCTCGATCAACTCGACACTGTCTATCGTGAAATCCAGCGTAGCGCCGCGCAGGCCGGTTATTAAGCCGCCAGCGTGGAGCTGTTTAGCCAGGGCGTGGAATTCAGGCACAGCTGCTCTCATCTGCTGATTAAAATCTCTTGCGTTTTCATATCCACAAACTATCTTTTTCATTTTTTTTAATAAATTATGGTTGTGCAGGGTGTGCGGGCGAGTGTGCAGGGTGCGAAAATTCGCGAGGCGTTGATATGCGTGGCCTGTGCAGGGTGTGCAGGGTGTGCAGGCATCTATATACGCGAGGGCGGTTTTGTTTTTTGATTATTGCTGTTGTTTTCTCGCGCGTCACGTAAGGCGCGGTACTGCACACCCTGCACAGGCCACGCGCGGCGCGGCTTTGACTCTGCACAATACCCTGCACAACTGCCTGCACACCCTGCACAACGTTAAGCACGGCTATCCTCTCGGTACATATCGAGCGCATCTTTAAACGCTCTGATGTTTGATCCCAGCCAGCCGGTCTCGGAATTGCCGGGTGACATTTCTTCGGCGTTGGCCGGGATGATGATGGTTTTTGGGTTATCGACCATTTTTATGCCGTCCAGGTAGCGCTTACGCCCTTTTTTGACGCCAGGGCGTTTGGCGATGGCGTCGATGGCTTTGTTTTTTGGCGCTGATCTGACACCTTCGCGCCGACACCAGTGGGTGTAGAGGATGTAGATGTCATCTGAGAGCGCGGGCACGGGCGGCACTCCGGTGATTTCTTTGCCATTCCATTCGTCGTAAAAGCGGACGATGCTGTCTTTGCTGAGGTCCAGCAGGTCTTGCTTGGCTGTTGTCATGACCGGTTTTGTATGCGGGCTAAATCCTTGCAAATCCAAGTTGAGCAGGTAGTGATGCAAGGCTTCGGCTCCGCCGTTTTTGGCTTCGGCGGCGACTTCCTGATAATAACTTTCGCTGAGTTTTTCCGGCGTCCAGATGACTTGGTGCCGCCGGTCGTCTTGATCGAGGACGACTGGCATGCGCTCATTGGACAGAAACACGAGGTTGACGTGGTTGGTTTCCTCGTAGGCTGTCATGTTTTTGGGGTTGATGCGGATGCGGTCGCCGGTGATCAGCCCCTTGAGCTTGTTTTTGATGTGGTACAGGTCGGACCGGGCCACGACTTCGTCCGCCAACATAAAGAGTTTGCCGGCAAAACAATCGTTAAATTTGTCTTCAATGGCCGACTGGTCGATGACGCGGCCGTATTTGCCGTAAATGCCCAAAATGATGTCGAAAAACAGGTTTTTCCCCGTCCCCTGCGGGCCGTGGATGACGATGGTGGTCTTCATTTTGGCGCCGGGATGTTGCAGTGGGTAAGCCAGCCAGCGTAGCACCCAGGTGTAGATGTCGTTGCTGTTTTTTTCTTCGGCGCACATGTACATGAGCAGGTCTAACAGGCTGTCGCAATTGCCCTCTTTGGCTGTGGTCGGCCAGCCGTCCCAGGTGTTGCAGGTGATGTTTTTATCGGTGCCGGTCGGGTCAAAGCCAACTTCTTCAGGTCTGACGATGCGGCGCTGTTTGCTTTCTTGCCAGCGCTTGGGTATGTCGTAGTGGACGCAGGCTTGTTTGAAATCGTTTAGGGCGACGCGCATGTGTTCTTGCGCATCGAAGAGCATGCCGCCCATGCCGTAGACGAGGGCATAGCGCTCAATGGCATCGTTGCAATCATCGATAGGCCGTAGAGGGGCTTTTTCCCCGCCCCCTTGTGGTTGCGCGTCCCGCGTTTTGGCGGTGACGGTAAATCCTGCTTGCTTGATGGCTTCCTCAATCTGAATCCTTACCGTGTGTAGGCCATCGGTCAGGTGCAGGTCGTTAAAGTCGGTCAGTTTGCCTTGGTTTCGGCAGTAGTGATCGTAGCGGGCGTCTTCGTCGGCAAATTTTGGCGATACGACGCGGCCATTGACGGCCAGGGCGGCAAGTTCTGCGTATTCTTTGCCGGCGTTTTTCTTGCCGTGGGGCTGGTTGCAATGTGGGCAAGTCGCGGATAGGTTGACTTTGACGGGTTTTTGGCAGTGTTTGCAGCGCGAGTAAGCGTCATCGTCGGCCAAGATGAGGATCTGGGCTTCGCGGTAGTATTTTCTTAGCGCTTGGGCGACGGTTGGCAGGTTTCCGGCATCAAAGGCAATGGCAACCGGAAAGCCGGTGGCTTCGTAGCCGGTTGCGCCAGTGGCGTAGCCTTCGGCCACCATAATCAGGGTGGTCGGGGTGTCGATCAGGTGGAAGTGGGCTTTTTTTACGGCTCCGGTCGGCCAGTAGTGTTTGTCGCGGCCGTTGTGTTTGTCGATTAGGTCTTTTTGTTTGACTTTATCGAGGATGAGTTGCAGGCCGTGGATGCGGCCTTGTACGTCGAGCATCGGCACGGCCAAGGCGCCTTTTTCGGTAAATCTTACGCCGTGGGCGATGACGCCTTTGCGGTGTAGGTAGTCGCAATCGCCGTCGGTTTCGAGTTTGCGCCAGGCGGCGCTGGCTTTGGCGGCGGATTGTTCGGCTTTGCGTTTTTGTTCGGCAGCCGAGCGCTTTTTGTCGTCAGCCATCCGCTGTTTTATGGCGGCTTTTTGTTCGGCGCTGAGGTCGGTGCGGGTGATTTCTATTTTTTGCGCGTTGTTGTCGGCTCCCTGCCAAATGCCAAAGGAGCCGACAAAGACGATGTCGCCGCCGCTCAGGGTGATTTCATGGAGGATGTACCAGCCGCGCTTTTCGCGGTCGCCCTCTACCCGGCAGCGCACCATGCGGCCGGTTTCCAGCCGGTCGACTTGCAGCCCAAAGCCGAGCAGCTGAAGTTTTACGTCATCGTAATTGGATGCCATTGTTATCGATTCATGGCGGCGTTAACCGCGTGCCTTAAATTGCTGGTGAAATACATGTCGAAATAGCGGTCGTAGGTTTCTTGGGCTATGCGTTCGATGTTGAGGCGCTTGCGGTAGCTGGTAGATACAACAAACAGCAAGACTGGCCTTATCACTGTAGCGGCTCCTTGTCCGCTGCCATCATGCAGATTGATGCGCATGTATATGCCAGGATGCAGTCGGCTCCGGCTGTTGGGTTGCACGGAGAAATAGGCGTAGCCAAGCTGGTTGCGGGTGCCTCTTGCTAATCTGGATCTGCCGGAGCCGCCCATGTTTGACCGGAAACCAGCCTCGGGGAAGGCATCAAAATAGGACAATATCTGCACTATCTGTCCTTTGGACATGTTGCCGTAGTCGTCGATTTTTGCACCGGCAGGGCTTGGCACGGTGAAATATCCAGCAGGCAAGATTCCGGTTTTGTAGAGTCGAGCCTCAAATTTTTTAAACCAGCGCTGACCGCCCTCAACTTGCGGGTTGAGATAGTGCTGATCTGGATTACGGCGCATCGGATCCTTCAGCGTCACCTTAGATTGCAGACTTAATTGATGCGCCTTAACTACATTCATTGAGTTGAGCGTGTACGGCGTCGGCCGGTCGAATACAGACTGCATTTCTGAGCTGATTTTGTTTTTGGCGACAAATGCCAGCTCAGTCAACGTCTTGGCAAGCGCCCCCGGCAGCTGCTGCCTTTGCAAATCGTTCAAGCCGCGCAGTAACTCATCCATCCCGCGAATTTCAATAGCGGCCATAAACCACACCTGATAAATAATTGTTTAGTAACATTAAAACCCACTACCTACACAAAAAACGGGGCTCGAATTACCCGCAGTGGGGGACGCTGGGAAGTACCTTTTACCCGGCTTTTGGCAGCCAATCGCTAACTTAACAAGTGGCAACGCCGACTCTAAAAGCGCCTTTATCAATAAAGGGGAGCGGGGAAATGGGCGGCAAAACCCATAAAGCAAACCGTTCAATCGATATAAATTAATCATCAGTGTTCGTGAATTGCTTCGGAGCATGCAGGGTTAATCCAAACCATTTCATTACGTACCTTAGTACCCCTATTAGCTGATATTCGGCTAGGTTTTGAATGACTCTTCCAATCGCTAAGTAAATCAAGGTATAAGTCAGATGCGTACCCACTAACTACCACCAACCCGTCAAGGTTAAGTAGAGTAGACAACAAAACAGCATGATCATCTTCCGTCATTTCATGACGGTAATATCCTGATTTACCAGACTGTAAAACTCTTGTGCTGGGCATATAGGGTGGGTCTACAAAATGCAAAGTCGACTTAGCATCGTGCTGTCTCATGACATCAATTGCAGGCCGATTCTCTATCAGAACACCCTGCAACCTAGATCCTACTGCTGCTAAAGTTAACGGAAATCGTTCCCAAAGATGCTGAGCTGTACTAGATGGACGTTTTGTATCGATACGGAATCCTGTTTTGCCTTTAGTCGCACCCGCTGAGCCGAATCCCATCTGTGCCCGTATAGCTATCCGACGCGCACGTTCTACAGGATCGTCCGTTGGAGTCCACGCAATATCGAACTCGCTACGAGCATAAGGAGTCAGCGAGACAGCTTCTATCAGCGCCGCCCTAAGAACAGGACACCTCAGCACGCGAAAGAAATTCACCACATCACCATCCAGGTCGTTATAAACCTCTGCATAAGAACGAGGTTTTTGTAACAGTACACCGGCAGCGCCGCCGAACGGCTCAACATAACAAGTATGGTCTGGGAAAAATTGCATGATCCAGCTGGACAAACGGAACTTTCCGCCGTGATACCTCAAAGCAGGCCCCGGCATTTTGATAGCCCTCATTAGAGGGCGTTCCAGCTTTTGAGTTTTATTAATCATTTATAGCCTCAGCTAAATGCTCGGGCTGCCAATCAGGATCAAGCTCCAGCTCCGCCAAGGTATAAAAATGTAATTGCGCCATATAGTGATGATCCTGTTCAGTTACCCACTCTAACCAGCAGTAATATTGATAGACATGGTAGTTATGCAGTTGTTGAGTCATCAAAAATCCTTAAACAACTCATCAAACTTACGATTAATCCAACCGCTGAACCAATCGCAGAACGACATCGGCCCCAGCGCAAGCACAAAACCCAACCACATCAGCGCGGCAATGCACAAGCAAAATAACCCACGTAAAATCCTATACATCACGCTTAAACCTAGACACATGATGCCCGCGAACGCGCGCGCTGCGTGTCCGTAACGCCTGATCATCCAATTGCATCGCATTAAAAATCAGCACCAGCGCAATAGTTTTAACCCCACCACTGACAGACACCTGCAACAGCTTCCGAGCAATCATCACCGACACAGCCCAACAACGATTATTAATTGACGCCGTATTAGCACCGATTGATGCCGAATGAATATCCAGCTTGGCGCAAATATTCGCCGAATGGGTATTAACCGTCCGGATACTAATATCCAACTTATCGGCAATCACCTTATCCGCATAGCCCTCGGCGAAAAGAGCGACAATCTCCCCTTCCCGCGCCGTTAGCGGACCTAGATCAATAATTTGAGCATTAATCGTCGTCATACAAAACCTAACTCATCATTATTGAAGCACCGACACGGTGCCGGGACAGCCAATTTTCCGCAGCTGATTCAAACATCACCCACACATACAGCGCATCTAACACCGAATAACCGTCATAGTAATATTCCGACCATTCCTCAGCGCCGGCGGCAGCGACAATATCACCCTCGTAGCCACAGTTAATCGCCTCATCACGCAGCTCATTTAGCCAGTTTTGCAGCGCTTGATTACCCTCAATAGCCATAAATCCAACCGCCTGCTATGCTTATTTTTTTAGACAAACCTACAGAAATAATACTCATGACAAGAATTACTAAAGATTTTTCAGGGTTAATGAACGATGCCACGCTTACGGCGCATACCTTCTTAAGCAAAGCTATTCGCGCTATTGATGAAGACTTGGGCGATGGATATGCCAAGGAGCACCCTGAACTGATCGGCGCATTTATGCTGACAGCCTCTATCGAGGACGCGGCAACGGTCATTGCAAAAGTACTCGGCGAGGCCATTGAATCAGTCGGTAGCGCTATCGAGGAGCGTAGAAGCGAATAATGCACCTTGCGCGCCGCATGGGCCTTTGAGTCTTGCTTCACGGCAGCTAAGTGCGCTTCCGGTAACCATGTCACGCGCATCGTTATGGGTGCATGTGAACCCGTCTTCAGATTTGGCTTCTTTGAAATTGTGATAAACACAGTCTTTGCATATTTTCATGTTAGGTTCCTCTTAGTTAGTGTAGGCAGTCCTACTTAGGTAATCCTGCGGATTCACGTCAGCCTTGCAGTAGATAAAATTAACTGCAAAGTTGTCCACATCAATCCTCATCAAAAAAATCAGGCAACAAAACAGACGCCTTCACTTTGCCATTAGTCAGCTTAGCGATTTCCTTGGCACGCTTAGGTGGTATCCCACGCTTCTTCCACTGAGTAATTGCCATAGGGTTAACCTCCAGTGCATCAGCAAGGGCTTTTTGAGTTTTAAAGTAATCAATTGCAGGTTGTAAATTTGTCATGAATCAAACAATACACGAAATGTTTGCAAATAACAAACATTATGTTTGTTCACACCATAAAGTCAATCCTGTAAACTTTTTGTTTGTGAATACTAAAAAAAGCAAAGAAGAGCAAACTGCCGCAAAAATTGAGGCATTCAAGCGCGTCGAACAGGAACTTAAGGCAAAAGGCATCGCCGTGCCTGATTTTCAAAAAACCTTAGACATCGACTCACAAAATTGGAATAACTGGAAAAACCGGGGCTTACCCAGCGTGCAAACAATAATAATCGGCGGGGTACTGGGGCTAAACTCCGACTGGATCGCCACCGGCAAAGGCGAAAAATACAAAGAAATTAAAAAAGAGATAAATCATTACCCACTCCCAGGACAAGTAAGCGACAAACTCGGCGACTGGGACCGCTTTGCAACACAGGACCAACTGATCAAAGCAAAACTCGTTAACTGGTCTGCTTATTGCTTAAACACCGACTCCTTAAACAACCTAAGAGAGTTGAGCAGCATGATCATACCCAACGACATTAAACCGTCCGAGAAATCTTATATTATTGAAATAGATCAAGATATATTTAAAAGCTTTACCTCAGGTACTCAATTATTAATTGATCCCGATGTATCGCCCGCAAAAAACAGCGTAGTCGTCTTATCAATAGGCGACAAAATACCGACTCTAGTACGCTGGAATCCAGGCTTCGGTGAGCTGCAAGTGGAGCCTTTGGAATCGGGTTATCCCAACTCGATCTCCTTAGAGAATAAAGCCTATACCCTGCTTGGCGTCGCAGTTTATGAGCAACAAAAAGGCCGCAGGCTATTAGTATAAAAACAAATCGTAGCCGCCGTAATATTGGCGCATCAGCTACGGCGTAAGCAATTACTTACTTTAAAAGGTAACAGAGCACAATGATTTGCCCAAAATGCGGACATGAACGAACTCATCACGACGATCCGACAATACCCGCTTATCAATGCCCTGCCTGCGACATCGTCTACCACAAATACAGACCTCCTCAAACCCTCTCCGAACCATCGGCAACCAGACAAACCAAAAGACATCTAATATCTCCAAAACTGATGGCGATAGCCATTGTTATGAGCATCGTTACCGCTATTAACACCCAGTACACCGAGCGCATTAAAGCCACAGAATTAAAAAAACAACAGGATTATCAAGCAAAATCTCAGGCATTAATGCAGCAACAAGAGCTTAAAAAACAAGAAGAAAAACGCAAAGCAGACTGCGAGCAAGACGCCAAATGCACTGGACTTGCACCGATGGCAAGCAATGCCGGGGTTATTTGTCAGCAACGCATCGAGCGCCTATCCAGCTACAGCTTCAAATGGACGAATGGATGGACAGAACTAATCTTTAATCACTTCGTATGGAAAGACAACCAACACAGCTCAATCGTCGCGTTTGACGACAAACTGGAAATACAAAACTCTTATGGTGCCTGGGAAAACTACGTTTATAACTGCGAAATTAGAGTCAGCGATGGCGCTGTACTTGATGTTAAAGCAAGCCCAGGAAGACTATAACGTAACTTAACAAATGACTGATTTAAGCAACACGCCTGGAATTTATATGCCAACAATATTTAAAATAATGCTACTACTGCTATTTACTTGCACAACACACGCCCTCGACAAGCAAAAAACCAGTGTGCCAAAAAACGACAATCAAACATGCGAAGCCCTAAAAAAACAATCGGCAACAGAAGATGAGCTTGCAAGACAAGGATGCTGCTCATCACATGGCGGGGTTTGCGGATGCCAAGGAGGCAGAGTAACTTGTTGCGATGGCAATAACGGCTCATCATGCGCCTGCAAAACAGAAAAGATTTAACGCTATCGGTGGCACTATGAAATTCGGATTTAGAAAACCCTCATTAAAGAAACGCTTTGCCGCTTGTTGAATACAGCACAGAGCCCCTGACACCACATCAATAATTAAACCCGCTTCGGCGGGTTTTTTATTGCCTAAAATTAATTTCCTGTTTCTAATGCAAACATTTTGTTTGACATAACAAACAAAATGTTTATACTCTGAATCTAAGCCCAGTAGGGTGCGCACCGCGCACCTTTACAGCAACACACAAAAAACCGGGAGTAAACACCATGACGCCACTAACCCCAGAAAATGCAAAAGATGTTGCACCAGGACAGGAACCGTTTGTTCAAGCATCAATCCTACTCCAGCAAGCAAATCGCTTGCATCTGAAATTATGTGAGCTGGAACTCAAGCGCGAAGATGAGGGAAAAGATTTTTGTTGGCGGCTATCAGACCTTATACAACGGGCATACGTCTGCTGCTCGCGGCGCTACCTAAAAACAATGGAACTAGCCAAGCCGTTGATAAATACACCTAGATCCAGCGCAATATAACCGATTTGCCAAGCAGCCTACCTCAGCCCGGCTCACATAGCGGGCCTTTTTAGGACTGCATTAATGCCTTGCACAGCAATATGGAACAAACATGATCAATTTTTCATGCGGACTCGACGAAATAAACAAGCTGCTCATTGCGCTCAGTTTGGTGTTAACCATCGAGCGACCCCATTATTTTGAGATAAGAAGAAGCGAAAATAACAAATTAGTAGGCTACTGGAATGACCTATCCGGAGACGGTGAAATCATCGTCGATAGGTTAAAAACCCGCTAGTCAAACCGAATACGAGAAGCTCGACTCGTCTCAAGCTGAGCAAAAACGCGGCAACGCCAACACATCACAGGGATGCTGACAAAACCACTGGGTGCTCACAACGCACCCAGTGCAACTTAAGCTAGAAGGTATTAACTATGTGGTTCAAAAATTTAACCATTTTCATACTTACCGAGCCGTTCCTATTAAACCCGGCAGAACTGCATGTAATGCTGGAACAGGCGGCAATAATCAACTGGATCAATAACAATGTGCAAAATAACGCCTCGCGACATAACCGAAACCATTAAATACATCCACGACAGCATGACACGCAGCCTTAAGCAAACCATCACTGACGTGCAAAACACCGATCACAGCTCATATAAAAAATATGAGTTATGCCGCCCGCGACTGTATCAAGCCTATCTAAAAGCCGATGCCGAGCTTAATGGCATAAAAATGGTACTGATAAGCCATCGGAAAGAAGTCGAAGATATAAAAGCGGCGAAGAGCCGACTGCACGACGAATGGCAACTGCACGATTTTCAAATCGTTGCATTACAACGGCCCGGCACGAAGCCGCCGTTTTACGCCCAAGAACAAAAAGCAGCCTAAGCCATGTCGCCGCAAGAACTTGTAGACCAGTGGAATGAAAAACATCCAGTAGGCACACCGGTAAAAATAACCAAGAGTGGAGGTAGTTTAGATGGCCGGTCAACAGCTGGTTGAAGTTAAAGAACTGCTCATCGCCGCTAAATTAGCGCTATCAATAATGGAACGTTTTTTCCTTGCCAGCCAAGGCAAAGGAACAATCAAACGGCTTAAAAAAGCCATCAACAACTTGGAAGCAAAACAATGACTATGACAATAAAACAAATAATCGCTGAAATAATCGAAACAGAAGGCGGCTACGTCAATCACCCTGCTGACCGTGGCGGGCCGACAAAATACGGCATCACAGCCAAGGCCTATGCCGAGTATTTTAGGCGTCCGACAGCAAGTATTACCATCGACGAGATAAAAGCTATAACTCCGGTTCTGGCTGAAAAAATCTATTTCAGCATTTATTACGTCCGCCCTAACATCAAGCTACTACCCGAACTGATAAAACCGCTAATGCTGGATATGGCGGTTAATCATGGACGGAATAAATCAATAAAAATACTGCAATCGACACTACTGCATGACGGCTACAACATCGGTTCCGTAGACGGCAGCATTGGCCCCAAAACCCTTAATGCCGTAACCAGGGCAACAGCCGCTTTAGGGGGTGATCTTATCAATAACCTGATCGACCGAAGAATAGAATTTTACAAGCACATAATCCAGCATGACCCAAGCCAAGCGGTTTTTGAAGACGGTTGGCTGTCCCGTGCAGAATCATTTAGGCAGGCCGCATAATGGATAACAACAACTTAGCATCACCCGATTTTACTGACGACCAATACGCCGAATTTATCGCCAAAAAAACCGTAACGCGTGACCAAATCGCCGAATTTATGCAGATCAGGAGCAAATTATTAACCGAGCTGATCTGCAAAAAACGTATCTCGCCGCCGGCTCCGGTAGGCAGAGTGCAATCGACTTATCTTTACAATGCCGAACAGATTGCCGCCTGGATAAAAACAAAACCGCTTGACTTAGAAAGCCGGCCCGACAAGAGCACTAAAGCCAGAAAACCACCAGGCTTAGACAACGGGCTCGCACTATCTTTTTTGACCACTAAGCCAGAGAGCAATGAGCCCTTAACAATGACTAACTTAGCCAATAAGCACAGCAAACAGCGACTAAAAACAACCGTCGTGCATCTAAAAGAGCGTAATGATTATGTGCCTCCGCATTCCGCATTGGCCCCATCAAGCCACAGCGGTGCAGATCATCGCTATTGCGGAGGGCAGCTGTGAATGAGCTGGCTCTTTTCGCGGGCGCTGGTGGCGGCATACTCGGCGGAAAACTGCTCGGCTGGCGGACCGTGTGCGCCGTTGAGCGTGATGCCTACGCCGCACAAGTTTTGGCACAGAGACAAAATGACGGAGCCATCGAACCTTTCCCGATTTGGTCTGACGTGGTTGGTGGGCCACTGAACCCGACGTGGGTCGAGTGGCTCATGGGGTGGCCGCTCGGGTGGACAGACTTAGAGCTATTGGCAACGGGCAAGTACCTCTTACCGCCGCAACAGCATTCCGTCTATTAAGCGGTTTATGAGCAAAAATGCAGCGCCCATTAAAACAGAGAAGTTTATGAAAAAAATAATAATATCCGGATACTGGACAACTAAAGATTTAATGGATCGATACAAAGTATCAAGAATGACTTTAAATCGCTGGATGAATCGAGATATTAACCCACTGCCCAGACCTGTTTTTAATGCCTGCGGCAGCCAAAACCGGTGGTCTATCGACGCGGTGACTGATTGGGAAAACTCAATGAGCACTAAAAATGTTGCATAGTCAACCATCATTCTCGGCGCGGCCCGAAGGTTGAAATATGAAAAAAGATTGTTACCGCGCTCCGGTTGAGCGCCCCGTTAGTCCAACATTACCTAAATTAGCTAAAGTTGGTGACAGCGTAATTTGTAGATGCAAACTTCCAGCTCCATACAACATTATTGCGAGACTAGACACCCCAGAAGCGGCTGCCGAGGTTAATTCAGACTTAATGAGTGACTCGCCGATATGGGAATTGTTGGACGCCTAACGCTTAGCTGCGGGGCGGTGCGCGGCTTTTTGCGCGAAGTCCCGCACGAGCGTTGTTACGGAGTAGGAACGATGGAAGACCAAGAAATGTAGGCGAGTAATAAAGTTTCATACTGAAACACGCTGAAAGCCTCATTTTTCCGTTGATAAAATCGGCTCCTGAAAAATAAAGATTCATACTGAAACC
>Ga0208396_100041_pt1 | contig 62034 bp, 57 predicted proteins | sample LakWasMet64_LOW9_2_FD_183896 | JGI IMG/M metagenome (GOLD analysis project Ga0208396, IMG submission 183896) | Freshwater sediment methanotrophic microbial communities from Lake Washington under simulated oxygen tension - Sediment Metagenome... | ecosystem: Environmental > Aquatic > Freshwater >... | reverse complement strand
CGGCATCGCTCAAGCGAGAGCAATCTCGGAGCAGACGATTATTAATATGAAGCAAAACCTTACCTTTGCCTTCGTTTACAATTCACTAGGTGTACCTTTGGCGGCTGGCCTGCTTTACCCACTGACAGGATGGTTACTATCACCGATGATTGCAGCTCTAGCCATGAGTTTGAGTTCTGTATCTGTGATTACCAATGCATTACGTTTGAGGTAATACAATTATTTAATCAATATCTAGTGTATTTTGAACGTCTGCTTTGGATAGTCTATAGAGATCAATTCACAAAAATGGAATAGCCACTTTGTTTGTTGAGCGGACTCATGCTCCAAGATTCTGTTCGGTTGAGATAGGGAGGCGACACAAGATAAATTGATTTAATACTAATAAGCGGATTGTTGATTAAATCTTTAATTTGAGATGACATTGATAATAGGTAGGTTGATGTGACTGTATCGACACCATCGGTCAATTTGCAATCAGCATAAAACCAACTGGAGTTAGACGCAACCATATTTTTACCAACACCAAAACGGGCTATTGCGGCTTCATCTAAAAATACTTCTTTGTGTACAATGTTGTCTGAGTCTTTTTGGTTAAAAACCTTTTTAAGCCACAATTGACGAAGTGGAAAGGTTTCATGCCCAGAAAAAGATGGGGCATACAATTTAGATTCGATTATTTGTGTCATTCAATATCATACTGGAGAGTATCACCAGTGCACAATAGCGGCACTGGAGATATCCACCAGTTCCTTATATAAATAAAACAAATAATAATTTATTACCCTTCTTTGTCAAATTTAGGTCATCATTAATGTAAACATTGATGTGAAAATTTACCGAAAGTTAACATTTATATTAATATGTAAACATGTATATCTATTTTCTATATGATTTTATAGAGTTTTTTGCAAAATTAGCTTACAGAGTTATGCTAATAAGTAAAGACTCTCATGCCATGCTGATGATTCTGCTTGCATTGCAAGAGCGCGCTCCTATCAACTTTAAACTGATTGCGATGAATCTTGATCAAAAGCAACCAGGTTTCCCCGCAGATATATTACCTGCCTATTTTGAAAAATTAGGGATTGATTACAGGATTGTAGAAGCAGACACTTATTCAATCGTTAAAGAAAAAATTCCAGAAGGCAAAACCACATGCTCGCTGTGTTCACGCCTGCGTCGTGGTGTCATCTATACCACCGCTAAAGAATTAGGCGCAAATAAAATTGCACTGGGCCACCACCGTGATGATATTGTTGAAACCTTATTCCTGAATTTATTCTTTGGCGCAAAAATGAAAGCCATGCCGCCAAAACTAGCCACCAATGACAAACAAAATATTGTGATTCGTCCGTTAGCTTATTGCAGTGAAAAAGACATTGCCAGCTACGCGCGTCAAATGGAGTTTCCAATTATCCCTTGCGATTTATGCGGTAGCCAAGAGAATCTACAGCGTCAAAAAGTGAAAGACATGCTACAAAACTGGGAGCGTGAGCAACCTGGGCGGATTAATAATATTTTCCGCGCCATCACCAATGTAGAACCATCGCATTTAGCTGATACTAATTTATATGACTTCAAAAATCTCAGCCAAGCTAAGGCGGATGATGAGGATCCCTTATTTGGTGACATTGCCAATGAAGGCGCTGCATTGAGCTTAGCCAACACCGAAGGCAGCAAAATTGAGTTTATTCGCAACAAATAAGGTAACAGGCAAAATTTTTCACACTATATCGCTTAAGTTGTTGTATTTTAGGCAATGTCCTTGTTATCATCCAAAATGTTACAAAAGCAAACTCCTTAATATTAGGCATTCATGTCCAAACTACTTATTGTTGAATCTCCATCTAAAGCAAAAACGCTCAAGAAATATCTCGGGAGCGATTTTGAGGTGCTTGCCTCTTATGGACATGTTCGTGATTTAATTCCTAAAAATGGTGCGGTAGATACCGAAAACCAATTCGCCATGAAGTACGACATCATTGAGCGGAACAGTAAGCATGTGGACGCGATTGCAAAAGCCGTTAAAAGTGCCGATAGCATTTACCTAGCAACCGACCCGGACCGTGAAGGTGAAGCTATTTCCTGGCACATTGCCGAGATTTTAAAGTCTAAGAATCTCCTCAAAAACAAACTCATGAAACGTGTCGTGTTTCATGAAATTACCAAAGGTGCTGTAGAACACGCGATTGCCGAGCCACGCGACATCTCCATGCCAATGGTCAATGCACAACAAGCACGCCGTGCGCTAGATTACCTTGTTGGTTTTAATTTATCGCCATTACTGTGGAAAAAAATCCGTCGCGGGCTATCAGCTGGCCGCGTGCAGAGTCCAGCCTTACGCCTGATTGTTGAGCGCGAGTTAGAAATTGAAGCGTTTAAATCACAAGAATATTGGTCTATCCATTTAGATGCATTAAAACATCAACATGGTTTTAAAGCTAAACTGGTACAACTCAACAATCAAAAAGTAGAGCAATTCACGGTCATTAACCATGACCAGCAATCTGACATTGTAGGTAAACTACTTCTAGCAAGTGCGGGCAAAACCACAGTGTCTCGGGTTGAAAAGAAACAACGTAGCCGTAGCCCTGCTGCGCCGTTTACCACCTCAACTCTACAACAAGAAGCGGTCCGTAAATTGGGGTTCACCACCTCACGTGCGATGCGTGTGGCACAACAACTATACGAAGGTGTTGATGTAGGTAGTGGCACCGTAGGCTTAATCACTTACATGCGTACTGACTCATTTAGCTTGGCTGCTGAAGCTGTCATGCAGATTCGTGACTACGTTAAAAAGAATTTTGACGCCGATTACTTACCAAAATCACCCGTCATGTACAAAACCAAGTCTAAAAGTGCACAAGAAGCGCATGAGGCGATTCGGCCTACGGACATCTCACGTACACCAGCCAGCGTTCGCCAATACTTAAACGACGAACAATTCAAGCTGTATGAAATGATTTGGAAACGTGCACTTGCTTGTCAAATGGCACCCGCTAAATTTGATGCAGTCAGCGTAGATTTAAGCGTGGGCAGCGATGCAAACTTGTTCCGTGCAACAGGTCAAACACTTGTATTTCCTGGCTTTATTGCGGTATACATGGAAGGCTCAGACGACGAAGAGGAAGAAGATGAAAGCAAATTGCCTAATCTCGAAACAGGCGAAGTCCTCACTGTCGAGAAGATTTACGGTGACCAACACTTTACCGAACCACCTCCACGCTACTCAGAAGCTAGCTTAGTGAAAGTGCTAGAAGAGTACGGCATAGGCCGCCCTTCTACCTATGCGAGCATTATTAGCACCCTGCAAGACCGCGAATATGTATTGCTGGATAAAAAACGCTTCACACCAACAGACGTTGGCCGCGTTGTAAACAAATTCTTAACAGAACATTTCACCAAATATGTGGACTACGACTTTACAGCGAATCTTGAAAACGCGCTGGATAGCGTGGCCGAGGGGGAGCGCGAGTGGATTCCACTCATGGATGAGTTCTGGAAAGATTTCAACCAGCAAATTCACGACAAAGCGGATGTTGATCGCCCAGGCAATGAACTGATTGATGAAGCGTGCCCGAAATGTGGAAAGCCCCTACAAAAACAACTAAGCAGATTTGGTAGCTTTATCGGATGTACAGGTTATAACGACACACCAAAATGTGACTACAAACGTAGCATCGACGGCACAGCAAACGCAGGTGCAGATCCAGTAGCAATTGGTGTAGACGCAGCGACAAGCAAAGAAATCTACTTGATGAATGGCCCTTATGGTCCATACCTACAAGTAGGCCTTGCTATAGAAGGCGAGAAAAAGAAACCAAAACGGGTGAGCATTCCAAAAGAAATATCGCTAGCGGATCTCAACCTAGACACAGCAAACATGTTGCTATCTTTACCACGCGACCTAGGCTTACACCCAGTCACTAACAAAAAGATTATTGCCAATATTGGGCGTTTTGGTCCTTACATCAATCACGATGCAAAATTTAAATCAATCCCTAAAAACCTTAGTGTATTTAGTATTGATTTAGACGGTGCAGTAGCCCTATTAGCACAAGCGAACACTGGCCCTGCTCCACTTTGCTCACTTGGTAGTCATCCAACTGAAGATGGTCAAATTGAAGTATTTGCGGGACGCTACGGTCCTTATGTGCAACATGGAAAGATTCGTGCAACCTTACCAAAAAGCATAGAGCCTGAATCTCTAACAATGGAAGAGGCGCTAGAACTATTGAGCGCAAAAGCAGCGAAAGAAACACCTGCGAAGAAATCAACTGCAAAAAAAGCTACCGTCAAGAAAACAACAGCTACAAAACCAGTGGCGGAGAAAAAGGCAAGCTCAGCCAAAGCTAAACCTGCAACAAAGAAAGCAGCACCCAAGAAAACTACAGCGAAAAAAACCAGCACTTAAAAAATACCATCTAATTTGCAGTCCTGCATTGAGACAGCAACATCGATTGATTAGGCAAATAAAAAAGCGGTTTTAAAACCGCTTTTTTATTTAATTCATACAATGCCTCAAGTACCTCAATACCGTTTTACTCAAATACTAAGGTTCAAACGTTTCTCTTTCCATTTCTTGGACTGAGATATGGCGAACGTCTTTACCCTTCACCATATACACGACGTATTCAGCAATATTCTTAGCATGATCACCGATACGCTCAATTGCTTTAGCAACAAACAACACTTCAAGCGACATAGAAATCGTACGTGGGTCTTCTAACATAAAGGTAATCAACTGACGCATCGCAGAGCGAAAGTGCTCATCCACTTGCTCATCTTGTCTTGCTACTTCTACAGTTTTGCTCACATCCAATCGAGCAAAGCCATCTAGCGCTGTGCGCAACATCTCTCGAACCAATGCCACCATCGATTTAATTTCATTAAAGCGTGGCTTGTACATTCGATCTTCATCAAAAATCTTTTGTGCAGTACGGGCGATTTTAGTTGCTTCATCACCGATACGCTCAAGATCCGTGATGGTTTTCACCATCATCATCACCATGCGCAAATCACCTGCAGCAGGCTGGCGGCGCGCGATAATCTGGCTACATCCCTCGTCGATCTGCACTTCGAGTGCATTAACAAGATGATCGTTACCCATCACTTCTTTAGCTAGATTTGAGTCTAGCTTCACCAAGGCTTCAAGTGCTTGTACGATTTGCTGCTCAACTAAGCCGCCCATCTCAAGCACTTTGCCTCGTAAAGCCTCTAACTCTGCGTCATATTGCTTAAAGGTATGTTCAGAATGCATTTTTTAATTTCCAATATCTGCTAATCAACACAGTCTAACTAGACAATATGACAAAATTATTACAATTCAATGATTAACGCTTTATTTCTGATAGGTTTTTACACCTTCAGCAGTTGCAAGCAACAATACATTAGCTGGGCGAGCAGCAAATAGACCGTTAGTCACCACACCCACGATTTGATTGATTTTCGCTTCCATCGCAACCGGATCAGTAATCGTTAAGCCATGTACATCAAGAATTAAGTTGCCGTTGTCAGTTGTAAAGTCGCGTAATTGCGGCTGACCACCTAGTTTCACTAATTCGCGTGCAACGTGGCTTTTTGCCATTGGCAACACTTCTACAGGCAATGGGAATTTACCTAACACTGGTACATATTTAGTCGCATCACAGATACAAATAAACTTTTTCGCAACAGCAGCAACAATCTTCTCACGAGTTAAAGCGCCACCACCACCTTTTAGCATATGCATGTGTTCTGTAATCTCATCAGCACCGTCTACATAAATCTCTAAATCATCTACAGAATTCAAGTCAAATACTTCAATACCATGACCGCGTAAGCGTTGTGCAGTTGCTTCAGAGCTCGCTACCGCACCGTCAATTTTATGTTTCACTTTTGCCAACTCTTCAATAAAAAAGTTAGCTGTTGAGCCGGTACCTACACCAATGATGCCACTTTTTACATACTCCACTGCCGCTTTTGCTACTTGCTGCTTTAATTCGTCTTGTGTAAACGCCATTTACTTAATTCCTTATAAATTCTTTATAATGTCAATCAAACCATAACTATACACCGCTACTTACTAATACAAAATAACGCATGCCTACTAACTATCTAGAAAAAATCAGAAACTCTCGCGTTTACGACGTGGCTAAAAACACGCCATTGGACTTTCAGCCAAACTTATCTGCACGTATTCACAACCGCGTACTACTCAAACGTGAGGATATGCAGCCGGTGTTTTCCTTTAAGCTTCGTGGCGCCTACAACAAAATGGCAAATCTGCCAAAAACAGCACTAGACTCTGGCGTGATTGCTGCCAGTGCAGGAAACCATGCACAAGGGGTAGCACTATCAGCGCAAAAGCTAGGTTGCCGCGCTGTAATTGTGATGCCTACAACTACGCCACTCATTAAGATTAATGCTGTAAAAAGCCGCGGCGCTGAAGTAGTGTTGTTTGGTGACAGCTATTCAGATGCCTATGTACACGCACTAGAGTTAGAACAGTCTGAAAACCTGACATTCGTGCACCCTTATGATGACCCTGATGTGATTGCTGGTCAGGGCACGATTGCGATGGAGATTTTAGATGCACACCCAGAACCAATCGAAGCAATTTTTTGCTGTGTGGGTGGAGGAGGTTTATTAGCTGGTATTGCAGCCTATGTCAAAGCGGTTCGTCCAGAGATTAAGATCATCGGCGTGGAAGCGCGTGATGCGGAAGCGATGACCGAATCCTTACATAAAGGTCACCGCGTCATGCTGGATCAAGTCGGCTTATTTGCTGACGGCGCAGCAGTCAAACAAGTGGGTGAACATACATTTGCGCTTTGCCAACAATATGTTGATGAAATGATTGTGGTTGATAACGACGCTATTTGCGCAGCTATTAAAGATGTGTTTGAAGATACACGCAGCATTTTAGAGCCAGCTGGTGCGCTAGCTACGGCCGGACTCAAAGCCTATGCCGCACGAGAAAAACTGGAAGGTAAAACACTCATTGGCATTGCTTCTGGTGCCAATATGAACTTTGACCGCCTACGCTTTATTGCTGAGCGTGCTGAACTGGGTGAAAAACGTGAGGCAGTACTAGCTGTGACCATTCCTGAAAAGCCAGGTGCATTTAAAGCTTTTTGTCATTTACTTGGTAACCGCAATATTACAGAGTTTAACTATCGCTACTCTGACCAGAAAGAAGCACACATTTTTGTTGGTGTGGCAGTAAACGATCCGACAGAATCAGCGCAACTAGTAAAAGACTTAGAAGCAAAAGGCCTTCCCGCGCTTGATTTGTCAGAAAATGAAGTAGCTAAGTTACACTTACGTCACTTAGTTGGTGGCCATGCCCCTCAAGCAGAAAACGAAGTTGTGTTCAGATTCGAGTTTCCTGAAAAACCTGGCGCACTCATGAAGTTTTTAGACACCATGGGGCACGATTGGAACATTAGTCTGTTTCATTACCGCAACCATGGAGCAGATTTTGGTCGTGTATTAGTCGGAATGCAGGTACCGCCAAATGAACTATCTGAGTTTTCTGATTTCCTAAATAATCTAGGCTATCCGTACTGGGATGAAACGCAAAACCCTGCTTACAAATTGTTTTTAGGCTAATTACGCTATCAATACCATAGCAAGGAAAATTGGTTATTATCAGCCAGAACTGTTGGTTGATAATAACCAATTCGTCACTTCTCAGCATTTAACCTTTTGTTTTTAATTGATTATACTTATTAGTATAGTTCTTGCTTGCTTTATACAATTAAGGTCTTACTTAATAAAAAGACCCACATGTCATTGTCAGAAATCAATTTGGAGAGAGCGTATGAAATTTACACCTACATTTAGCAAAACGCGCATTAGTTTGGTTCTAGTATCACTAATCGTAGGAATTAATGGTTGTAGCAAAGAGCCAGCAACCGAAACACAAGCCATTACAGAGGAAAAATCTCCTGCTAGCAGCGTTGCCTATGTAACACGTCAAGACGCAGGTGTGAGTGTGATTGACCTTGCCACCATGCAAGTGATTAAAGAATTTGATGTGAAAGCGGTATCTCCACGCGGCCTCGGTGTGACTGATGATGGGAAAAAACTGATTGTAGCAACACGAGAAAATGAAAGCATTTCAGTGATTGATACGGCCACAGGTGAAGTTTTACAACAAATTGCCGTGGGTAAAAATCCTGAGTTTGTTCGCATCAGCGGCAACTATGCATTCATTTCATCCGAACCCAGTGCAGTGGGTGGCCCACCACCAAAACCAGGTGAGAAACCAGCTGAGGAAGAGGATGACGACGAGGACGCAGAACCTGCAAGAATTGCGGTCGTAGATCTAGCGCAAGGCAAAAAAATACGCGATATCGTTGGTGGCCCAGAAACTGAAGGGATTGAGTTCTCAGCTGACGGAAAAAATCTTGTGATCACCAATGAAGCTGACAACACGGTTACTGTGCATAACATTGAAGATGGTAGCTTGGTTAAAACCATTCACACGCATGAGCACGGTGACCGCCCACGCGGTATCAAAGTATCACCTGATGGTAACACTTACCTCGCAACATTAGAGTACGGCAACAAATTCATGGTACTAGATAAAGACTTTAATTTTGTGCGGACTGTTGATACAGGCGAGACTCCTTACGGGATTGCATACGATACAAAAGGAGAGCGTATTTTTGTCGCCACCAACAAACAAAAAGCATTACAAGTCTTTGACGCAAAAACTTACGAAAAATTAAAAGATATTCCAACTGGCAATCGTTGCTGGCACTTTACTTTTACACCCGACGATAAACAAATCTTGTTAGCTTGCGGTAAATCGGATGCCGTTTTCGTGATTGATGCGGAGAAACTGGAAGTGACTAAACAGATTGAGGTAAAAGATATGCCTTGGGGCATCGTGACTTATCCAAAATCAATGGGTAGCCTCGATAAAAAATAAAGATGGCAATTACGTTGCTAACTAGCTTAGTGACGTAAAAAAATATTACTCCAGAAAAGCTCCTATTACGATAGGAGCTTTCTTTATTTAAGCTTATCGATAATAAAAGCCCAGTCTCTTGGGTCTACAGGTGTAATTGATAAACGATTACCACGCTGTAAAATACGCAAATTTTCTAACTCTGGTATATCTCGCATTTCTTTCAAACTTAACAAGCGCGTCTTGCGCACCAACTTCACATCCACATTAAACCAACGTGGGGTCTCTGGTGTGGCTTTGGGATCAAAGTACTTATGGCCTTCTATAAACTGCAAGCGATCAGGGTAAGCCTGTGTGGCAACTTCCGCAATCCCAGCGATACCCGGCTCATCACAATTTGAGTGATAAAACAAAACACCATCCCCTACCTGCATCTGGTCGCGCATAAAATTACGCGCCTGATAATTGCGCACACCGTACCAATCTACGGTTTGATTCTCGAAGCCAGCTAGATCGTCAATTGAAACATCAGATGGCTCGGACTTCATTAACCAATATCGCATTACGTTTTCCTGTTAAAAATGATTGACTATGATAATCTATATCCAATCCAATTTAATAAATCTTATGATGACAAAACCACAACAAAAAAACGTAATTGGTACCGCATTACAAACTTGTAGCTTGGATCCAATCACAGGCTTCACACGCTCAGGCTGTTGCGAAACCGGCATTGATGACCTTGGTAGCCACACCGTATGTGCACAAATGACTGAAGAGTTCTTAGCATTTTCAGTATCCAGGGGGAATGACTTAAGCACTCCACGCCCTGAATATGGGTTTGTGGGCCTAACAGCTGGGGACCGCTGGTGTTTATGTGCAAGCCGCTGGCTGGAAGCATCAGAGGCTGGATTTGCACCACCGGTGATTCTAGAGGCTTGTCACGAAAAATGCTTGGAGATTGTTAGCCTAGCGGATTTGAAATATCACGCATTAAGATAATATGGAATGAAGTGCGGCCAGTCTACATTCACCCATAAGGATGATGGGAGTTCTCCACGGACATAGCCTAAGCCAGCATCCTGAACCAAAAAGGCTCAAGTGGTAACAGCCTAGAGTGCATTAGGTACACCCGCCACAAGTGCTCTAAGAGCACCCATTAGGGCGCGCACACAACAACTCGAATGACTAAAACCGATGCTATAAACTAGTTCAAGGAATTATTAGCCTAAACCACGCCGCAGAGAACAAACTGTATAACCTGACGTTTTATACTTAACGATAAAACGATTGAATTGATTCTACTCTACTTACAAAAAAATTCTCACCTATTTAAATATATTATTTTTATATATTGTTACTTGTCACAAGCTTGATCGATTTGATCTTGCATCATTAAAATTCTACGCTTGATATCACCTACATTCACTTCGCCGCTTTTACTATTGAGCAACTCATACGATAAGTTAAGTGCGGTCATAATAGCAATACGCTCTACTCCAATGACCTTACCGCTATCTCGGATATCACGCATTTTCTTATCTAAATAATTAACCGCATTAAGTAAGCCTGGACGTTCCTCATCCGTACACGATACGGTAAAGTCACGCCCCATGATATTGACATCAACGCCTTTAATTTCACTCATTAGCTTTTACTCAACAATCATCATTTATTGAAACTCAAGGCAGGGTTTGCATTAATGCTTCGATGCGCTCACTAGCTTTTGCCATATTTGCTTTTAGCAATGCTGCGTCAGATTCCATCGCACCTAGATCAAGGCGTAGACGCGCATTTTCATCACGCAACTCGTTATAGCGTGCGATTAATTGCAACAGTTTTTGTTCCAGTGCGGTTAAGTCTGCGTCCATACACTCACTATAATTGAAAAAAATGATTGTAGTCAATAGTTAACAGTGATTTTTAAAAGTATTACAACACATTAAGAAAAAATTTATTATCCATAATTAACTTTATGGAATTTTTAGGCGCTATAATTGTCGCTGTTGATAGGTGCCAAGTTTGTGATTAAACAAACGAGGTGAAACTGGGAAATAGGTGCGTTGACGCTTTAATTACTTAAAGCAAACAATGCCTATGCTGCCCCCGCAACGGTAAGTGAGCATGATTTTTAATCATATTGTTTTGCAATAAACCACTGAACAGCGCTATTGAGTAGCACAGTTTGGGAAGGTGTAAAACATAGCACTCACAAGCCCGGAGACCGGCCTCGCAACAATTAGTTGGGAATACCGCGGGGTGACGGTTTATCAGAACGTACTGCATAGGCCAATCACCTTGATGCAGTTGCCTTTCGTTTCGATGCTTAAACTCCACAGTATTTCCTTTTTCACAGTTGCATGCGGGGTCGCATGTCACAAAAGGAAATCGAATGAATAAGAAAGTCATCGCAGGGCTGATCAGCCTTGCATTTCATCACTCTATATCTGCTACAGAAAACATCAACTTAGACGAAGTTGTTGTGACCGCATCTAGAACATCTCAAGCCCGTGAAAATGTCATCGGCGACGTTACCGTGATTGACCGCCAAGAAATTGAGCGTATGGGTGCAGGTTCTGTGACTGACTTATTGCGCATGCAGCCAGGTGTGCAGGTCAACACAAACGGCGGCGCTGGCACAGAGAGCAGTATTTATTTGCGCGGCACAAACGACCAGCATGTTGTGTTATTGGTGGACGGCTTACGCATCAACTCTGCCACATCCGGTACCACTGCATATCAAAATATTCCATTAGCTCTAATTGATAGAATAGAAATTCTACGCGGACCAGCTTCCAGCCTTTATGGAGCAGATGCCATTGGTGGTGTGATTCAAATATTTACACGCAAAAATCTATCTGAAAAGCCATTAATCAATGCTGCTGTAGGAATGGGTTCTTATAATACTAAAACAGCCGAGTTTGGTATTAATGGTGGATTTAATGCACTGAAATACGGCTTGAATATCAGCAGCATGGATACTGACAGCTTTTCTGCCAAACGCATTCGTACAGGTGAGGATGATGACAACGACGGGTATCACAATTTAAGTGCCTCAGGCTTTTTAGAGCTAGAGCTAAAAGAAGGCCACTCCTGGGGACTTCAATATTTTGAAAGTAAGGGTCGCAATCACTTCGATAGTGGCTACAACAACTACGGCAATCAGACACTCCAAAGCTATGCTTTTACCAGCAAAAATCAGTTTACTGACTTTTGGCACAGTACGTTTAAACTGGGCATGGGTGTAGATGATTCCGACAGCCACGCACTACCAAATACCAACCCAGCTAGTTCGACCTACAACCCCAGCGGCGTAAGCTTATTTCGTACAGAGCAGCAACAACTTACTTGGCAACATGATATTAAGCTGCCGATTGGTGCACTAACTCTGGCCTACGATAGATTAGAACAGGACGTAGATGCTCAAAGTAATGTTAAAACTAGAGTGAAGAAGCAACGTAACAACGACAGTTTTCTAGCGAGCTATTTGGCGGATATTGACCAACATTCGTTACAACTCTCATTGCGCGAGGACCATAACACTCAGTTTGATAGCTATACCACGGGCGGTGCTGGATATGGTTACCGCCTCACACCAAATTGGAGAGTGACGGCCAGTTACGGCAAAGCATTTAAAGCACCGACCTTTAACCAATTATATTTCCCAAACTTTGGTGATCCTACTTTAACGCCAGAAAAGTCGGATAACGTAGAAGCTGGTGTTAAATATACGGGGAAAAACTTTAACGCAGGCATCACTATTTTTGAAAATAAAATTCGTAATTTAATTGCAAATGTAGGCCCTGCGACTGCTGGTTGCACCCTAGGCGGATTTTGTCCTATTAATGTTGGAAAAGTTGAAATACTAGGAGCAACGATAGACGGAAACTGGAGCGTCACTGACAATTTAGTATTGAGCGGGAACCTGACCTTGCAATCCCCTCGCGATGAGGAGTCGGACCAGCTGCTCGTCCGCCGCGGGAACCGGTACGGTACCATCAGCATGACACACACATGGGGAAACCTACAATGTGGTTCTGAAATGATAGGGTCATCCACACGCTACAACGACACAAGCAATACAAAGGCGATGAAAGGCTACATGCTGGTTAATTTCACCGCCAACTATAAACTCTCACCCGAATGGAAACTAGAAGCACGTGCAAATAACGTATTCGATAAGAATTATATTCTAGCTTACACAGGCAACACAGCGACAGCAGTTCCTTACAACACAGCTGGCAGTAACTTATTTGTAGGATTACGTTATCAAATGAAACACTAATCTCCAACTAGCAATGGGCGAGTGAAAACTCGCCAAAATAAATACTTAGGCAAAACACATTTACGCTAAAATCTTGTTCTATTTAAACATACTTTTTTAATGATCCAATTGGAGGCCACACCGACTATGCTAACACTCTCTAAAACACAACAAATTATCATAGGTGTTACACTTGCTGCGCTTATTATTGTGACACGCGGCCATCACTTCGCTTCAATCAACAGCCTACCAAGTGCCTCGCTAGCAGTGTTTTTTCTAGCAGGCCTGTACTTGCGTCCTGGCCTTGCGTTTCCGGCTCTGCTTGCGCTATGTGCTGGCTTAGATTTTTATTCAATTACATTTCAGGGCGTTAGCAACTTCTGCGTAACACCCGCTTATGGCTTTTTATTACCAGCTTACGGTGTGATGTGGCTTGCTGGTCGTTGGTTTGCGAAACATTATAGCTTTAGCGTTAAAGCTATTTTGCCACTTATCGGTAGCATCACTGTTGCTGGAGCAATCAGCGAGCTATTCTCTAGCGGTGGCTTTTACTTTTTTGGTGGTCGCTACCCTGACCCAACCATCACTGAATTTGGTGCTCGCTTAGCTAAATATGCACCACACCAATTTGAAAACATTGGCTTCTGGTTAGCAGTGGCAGCGGTTGTACATATTGCATTTGTATTGACGAGCGGTGTGAATCGCGCAAAAGCCTAATTTAGATGTCATCTGATGATAAAAACACGCGCCATACGACACGTATGGTGCGTAAAAAAGCAGTGATTGATGCTGCGATTGAACAAGCAAACCAAGAAAAAGGCTTGTTATTAGTACTCACAGGCAACGGTAAAGGCAAAAGCTCCTCTGCATTTGGCATGATGGCACGCGCATTAGGCTACGGCATGAAAGTAGGCGTGGCTCAGTTTATCAAAGGTCGCAGCGATACTGGTGAAGAAGCCTTTTTTCGCGGTCAGGCCAACGTAGAGTGGCATGTGTTGGGTGAGGGCTTCACTTGGAACACACAAGACCGAGAACGCGATACGCAAACAGCACAAGCAGGATGGGCGATTGCACAACGCATGTTGCGCGACCCCGACATTAAACTGGTGATTCTAGACGAACTCACCTATACCATTAAATATGGTTATCTTGATCTCACACAAATATTGGCTGATATTGCTGGACGACCTGCCATGCAACATGTGGTGGTAACAGGCAGGGGTGCGCCAGCAGCACTCACCGAGATAGCGGATACTGTCAGCGAAATTATGGATGTCAAACATGCATGGCGCGCTGGCATTAAAGCCCAGCCGGGAATTGACCTTTAAAGAACTGCTATGACAACTTGCAAAGCCGTACTTATTTCTGCCCCAGCATCTGGGCAAGGAAAAACCTTTATCACTGCCGCGCTTGCACGTGCATGGCGCAACCAAGGACTACGCGTTCAAGCATTTAAGTGTGGCCCAGACTTTTTGGACCCGATGATTTTAGAAGTGGCTACGGGCCGCCCCGTTTACAATCTTGACTTCACCATGTGTGGTGAAAGTGATGGCGAGGCGCAACTGTATCGGGCAGCACAGCATGCTGATTTGATTATTGTTGAGGGCGTGATGGGTTTGTATGATGGCATGCCATCAAGCGCAGACATTGCAGTACGCTTCAACTTACCAGTCTTGCTAACTGTAGATGCTAGCGGCATGGCGCAAACTTTTGGTGCTGTCGCCAAAGGACTTTTATCGCATTACCCAAACTTAAAACCAGCTGGTGTATTAGCAAATAAGGTGGGGAGTGTTGGCCATGGCAAGTTGCTACACGACTCATTACCTAGCCATCTCAATTGGTTTGGTGCATTGCAAAAGAATGAAGCACTAAGCTTGCCTGAACGACATCTTGGCTTATTTCGCGCAAGTGAGATGAGCGATTTAGAGCAAAAAATTGAAGAAGCTGCCAATGCATTGAAGCAAGATTTGCCACTACCGCCAGCTGTCACTTTTAATACACCAACGACACTGACACCACCTAAACTCCTAGATGGAAAAACAATCGCCATTGCTAAAGATGAAGCGTTCTGTTTTATTTACCAAGCTAATGTAGACTGCTTAATAGAGATGGGGGCAAAGCTTGAGTTTTTCTCACCACTCCATGACAAATCATTGCCTGAAGCAGATGCCTACTGGCTTCCTGGAGGCTACCCAGAGCTTCACCTACAAGAAATCAGCACAAACATCGCAATGAAAAATGCGCTGAAAACAGCATTTGATGCAAACAAACCAATACTGGCAGAATGCGGCGGCATGATGGCTCTGTCCACCTGCTTAAACAATGAGCCTTGCTTTGACTTACTACCAAGCGTGAGCCAAATAGAAGACCAGTTACAAGGGCTGGGCTCATTAAAGGCCGAATTATTTAATGGAGAGCTTGGCGCGCACACTTTTCATTATGGTAGTTTTAAAACGGAACTCACGCCTATTGCAACTGCCAAGACACGTTTTGGTAAAGTTGAAAACATTTACCAACATGGTTCAATCCGCGCTAGTTTCCTACATTTCTATTTTGCATCCAACCCTATAACTGCTGCGGAATTATTTTTATAATGGAAAACCACCGTTATTCAGACGAAGAAGTTGCTGCGGTTTATCGCGTGATTGCAGAACGCCGCGATATGCGGCACTTTCTGCCCACGCCAGTTGCGCCAGAGATATTAACTAGCGTTTTACAAGCAGCTCATCAGGCCCCCAGTGTTGGCCTAATGCAACCTTGGCGCTTTATACGCATCACCGACAACAACACACGCAAAGCGATACATCAGCTAGTGGATGAAGAGCGCATTAAAACCGCTCATGCTATTGGCGAGTATGAAAACACCACACGCATGGCTGAGTTCTTGCGCTTAAAAGTTGAGGGAATCTTAGAATGTGGTGAATTATTAGTCGCCACCCTATGTGACAACCGCGAAGGTCAAATTTTTGGGCGTAGAACCATTCCAGAGATGGATATTGCATCCGTAAGTTGCGCAATTCAGAATATGTGGCTTGCAGCTCGTGCTGAAGGCTTGGGCATGGGTTGGGTTTCAATTTTCGACCCTATTAAGTTAGGCTCACTACTACAAATACCTGCTGATGCAAAACCAATTGCCGTATTGTGCTTAGGCCATGTAAATACCTTCTACAAAGAGCCAATGCTGATAGAATCGGGCTGGAAACAAGCGAAACCACTATCAGAAATGGTGATGGAAAATCATTGGAAGAATACAAAATGAGGTATCCACAACGCATTGTGTGCCTCACGACCGAACCTACAGAAGTGCTGTATTTATTAGGTGAACAAGATCGCATTGTTGGCATTTCCGGCTTTACCACCCGCCCTGCCATTGCGCGTAAGGAAAAACCAAAAATCGCTGCATTTACCAGCGCTAAGATTGATAAAATATTAGCGCTCAACCCTGATTTAGTGATTGGCTTCTCCAACCTGCAAGCAGATATTGCGGCATCATTGATTCGCGCAGGGGTGGAAGTTCACATTTTTAACCAGCGGTCTATTGCACAAATGCTTAGCATGGTGGCTACCGTTGGTAGCTTAGTAGGCGCGTCTGATAAAGCTGCCAAGCTGATTGAATCGCTTGAATACACGATTCAGCAAGCACGAGACACGGCATCACAGTTACCCGCAAAACCCATTGTATATTTTGAAGAATGGAACGACCCCATCATTTGCAGTATAAAATGGGCTTCAGAGCTGATTGAAATGGCTGGCGGCAAAGACTGCTTTCCAGAACTATCGCAATTTCACAGTGCAAAAGATAGAACTATACAAGCGAGCCAAGTCATCGAACGTCAACCCGACATCATCATCGGCTCATGGTGCGGCAAGAAATTTCAGCCTGAGCAGGTAATTAACAGAGATGGATGGAATACCATCCCTGCCGTAAAAAATGGCTTTATATTTGAAATTAAATCTGCCGACATTTTACAACCAGGCCCATCGCTCATTACCTATGGCCTCAAACAGGTTCAGTCGATTATTCAGCAATGGGCATCCGCTCAAACACATTCCAAGCTTGGAAACTAAATATGTCTACACATCTTATTTTAGGCGGCGCACGCTCAGGTAAAAGCGCATTTGCAGAGCAATTAGCCTCAGCATCTGGCTTACCCGTCACTTACATTGCAACAGCACAAGTTTACGATGCGGAGTTTGGGGAACGTGTTGAACACCACAAAACACGCCGACCTGCTCATTGGACAACACTAGAGCAATCTTTTAATTTAGCAGAAGCATTACAAACACACGCTAAAGCTGGCACCTGCATTATTGTAGATTGCCTCACACTTTGGCTGGCGCAATGCATTTGCCCAGACTGTGAACGACCAGAGAACTTAGACTGGCAACATGAGCGTAGCAGCTTGTTAGAAATCTTACCCAAGCTTGAAGGTACAATCTTGCTGGTCAGCAATGAGGTGGGCATGGGCATTGTGCCCTTAGGTGAAATTAACCGACAATTTCAAGACGAACAAGGTCGCCTCAACCAAGCAGTTGCTCAGTGCGTTAATAAAGTCAGCTTTATTGCAGCAGGACTACCGCTTACGCTTAAAGGGTAACTATTTAAAGGATCAATATGGAAACAACAACTTTTGAACTACAAGGTGAATTTATCGAACTTTGTAACCTATTAAAACTTGCAGGTATCGCCAATAGTGGCGGTCAAGGCAAAGTGATGGTGAGTGACGGCATCGTGCAGGTGGATGGCAATATTGAAACCAGAAGAACTGCAAAAATACGCTCAGGGCAAGTTGTAGAGTGTTTAGGTCAAACGGTGAAGGTCCTGTAAACAATCTTCAACGCTTTAGATTAGCGCACTTCAAAACCTAGACTAACAACCCTAATGCGTTCCAATCTAAATGCTGCTCTACGCAATCGGCTAAACGATTCAACTCTTCGTTTTTAAGCTGTTCATAATCAAAGTGCTGTTGCACTTGCAGGCCAGCCCATGCCAGCCAAGCTGCACAGGCTTCTTGGTGGTCAAACAAGCCGTGTAAATATGTGCCAGCAATTTGATTATCTTGCGAAATAGCACCCTCTGGCCGATTTTCAAGATAGAGTGCTGGCGATTTCAGTGCTGGGCCAGTCGTCACCCCCATATGAATTTCATAACCAGTTGCTTTTGCATCTGCAAAAGCTAAATGACCTGATATTTGTTTCAGTTGCTTGGTTTGCTCTAGGCTTGTTTCCATCTCTAGCCAACCAAACCCACGGCTAGAGCCAGCATCCCCTTCTATTGCATAAGGGTCATGGATATCTCGGCCAAGCATTTGGAATCCACCACAAACACCTAAGACTTTACCGCCATATCGTAAATGGCGAGTGAGCGCTTGCTCCCATCCATTAGCACGCAGAAACTCAAGATCACCCCGTACATTTTTACTGCCTGGCAATATCATCAGGTCTGCATGTGGAATCGCTTCATTGATTTTAACAAACTGAAAATCAACCTGTGGGTGCAAGCGTAGCGCGTCAAAATCGGTGTGATTACTGATATGAGGCAAGACAGGAACAATGATTTTTATTCGGGCACCAAGCACATTGGCATTCGAAGCCTCTGCGCTCTGAGCCTCAGCATTAGAGTGAGCACTAGGCGGCGAGGCGAAGGCAGTACGCATTGTACGACTAGCCTCGCCAACAACGTTATCATTCGATTGCGGATGCTCAGAGGACTGAGACTTGGGCACTGAATCCTCAGCCTCAATATGCAACCCATGCAAATACGGCAACACGCCCAATACGGGTTTACCAGTTTCTTGAGTTAGCCAATCGAGCCCAGGTTGCAATAATGCGATATCTCCACGAAAGCGGTTAATCACAAAGCCAACCACACGTGCTCGCTCGCTTTCAGAAAGCAAGGCCATGGTACCGACAATGTGCGCAAATACACCGCCTCGGTCAATATCTGCGATTAAAATCACCGGGCAGTCTACCGCCTCGGCAAAGCCCATATTAGCAATATCACGATCGCGCAGATTAATCTCAGCTGGGCTCCCTGCACCTTCTACAATCACGCAATCATACTGGCTTTGTAACCGTTGGTATGATTCTAAAACTGCTCGCATGGCTGTCGGTTTATAAGCATGATAACCTACCGCCTCCAGATTACAGACTACTTTGCCGTGAATAATTACTTGGCAACCCGTATCTGAATTAGGTTTGAGTAACACGGGGTTAAAATCGGTATGCGGCGCCAACCCACAAGCTTGCGCCTGCACCGCTTGTGCGCGCCCAATTTCGCCGCCATCTATTGTTACCGCTGAATTTAACGCCATATTTTGTGGTTTAAATGGCGCAACACGCATGCCTCTGCGATACAATACACGGCACAATGCCGCAACAAGGGTGCTTTTGCCCGCATCGGACGTTGTGCCTTGAACCATTAATGTTTTCATACCCAGATTATCTCATAATACCGTGCATCGCTATGGCAGCAGTACTGCTTGATTTTATTATAGGCGAGCCGCGCCGTTTCCACCCTTTGGTTGGGTTCGGCTGGCTGGCTAACAAACTAGAAGCCTGGCTTAACATTGCAAACAAAACAAATAATGCTAAACAACGTTGGGTAGGCATGTTTGCATTGGCTTTGCTGCTTACACCGTTTATTTTACTAGCCTATTGGCTATGCCATATTCCCGTTGTCAGCATTGTGGCAGATACACTGCTGCTGTATTTTGCCATTGGTCACAAAAGCTTGCACGACCATGCCCGTGCAGTAACGCGTGCACTTAGCAACCATGACGAAGCCTCGGCCAAAATCGCAGCATCGTATATGGTAAGCCGCGATTCAGCGGCAATAGAGCCTGTGCCAGCTACAGTAGAATCTGTGCTTGAAAATGGTAATGATGGTGTATTTGGCGCATTATTCTGGTTTTTTATTGCAGGGGGCACAGGTGCATTATTGTTCCGCTTGGCCAATACGATGGATGCCATGTGGGGTTATAAAACACCGCGCTTTTACTATTTTGGCTGGGCAGCGGCAAGGCTGGATGATGTCCTAGACTGTATTCCTGCGCGCCTCAGTGCGCTTACTTATGCAATACTTGGCAATACGAAACTAGCATTAAACTGCTGGAAAACGCAGGCACCACTCTGGGATAGCCCCAATGCAGGGCCAGTGATGTCAGCTGGGGCTGGTGCGCTAGGCGTGCAGCTTGGTGGCGCAGCACGTTACCAAAGTGAGTGGCATGAGCGCCCGATTCTGGGTGCAGGCGAGCCACCTATTGCAGGAGACATAGAACGTGCGCTTAAACTGGTCAGGCATGGCGTGTACCTCTGGCTGTTAGTGATGCTAGTCGTTAGCATATTCATTAGATTGGTCGGCCATGCTTGAACATGGCGGCAATTTAAGCGCTGCGGTAACGCGGTATGGAATACCATTAGAAAACTGGCTGGATCTATCGACAGGCATTAATCCCAACCACTATCCAATTGCAGATATTCCACCTCACCAATGGCATCAACTACCTAATGACGAAGATGGCTTGGTTAACATCGCCGCCAATTATTACGGCTGCCAATCTTTGCTGCCCACCAGCGGCTCTCAAGCGGCTTTACAAGCACTGCCTAACCTGAGGTCTTTAGGCACGATTGCCATGCTCAAACCGATGTATCAAGAACATGCCCATGCATGGCAACGCTACGGGCATCAAGTACTAAGCTTTAATGACTTAAATGACGAACATATCCTAAACAAGGCCGACGTGGTGTTGCTTTGCAATCCAAACAACCCCACAGGCAAACAATTTCCCGCTCAAGCGCTACTTAGTTTACATGCAAAGCTTGCCAACCGTGGCGGATGGTTAGTGGTGGATGAGGCCTTCATGGATGCAACGCCAGAACACAGCATCGCACTGCACTCGCATTTAGACGGCTTGTTTGTGTTGCGATCACTTGGCAAGTTTTTTGGACTAGCTGGCGCGCGCGTTGGGTTTATGCTCGCCGCAGATGAGCAACTAAAAAAACTACAAGAATCACTGGGGCCGTGGACATTAACAGGGCCAAGCAGATTCATTGCTAAACAAGCATTGCAAGATACAGCATGGCAAGAAAACACGCGTAGCGCTTTAAAAAGTAGTAGCAAACGTTTAGAAACTCTACTCAGTCAATACGGCTTAAAGCCAACTGCGGGTACAGCCTTATTTCAATACGTGATGACAGCACAAGCCCAAGTTCTACAAGAAAGATTAGCAGCGAAAGGTATTTGGGTCAGGTTATTTAAAGAACAGCCCGCTCTCAGGTTTGGCTTACCCCATGACAGCGGCTGGCAGCTATTAGAAGACGCGCTAAAATCACTTTAGTGACTTAAAGATTTTGACGTTGTATATCCATTACAGCTAACACTTATACGGCTAACACTTAGCGGTTAACAAAGTGGATTCTAGGGACAGGATCACTCAATGTGATCTGCGTGACACTTGCATGATCAATCACCAATCTAAACAAACCCTTTAACGGCATATTCAGTGCATCAGCCAACATCGCACGAATCACACCGCCATGTGTGACCACCGCAACATTTTTTCCACGTAAGCGATCACTCACTTCTTCTGTGAATGTTTTAGTTCGGTTGTATAACTGGGTAAAGCTTTCACCATTAGGTGGTGACAAATGTGCATAGTCATGCGCCCAAGTATCAAATACTTCGCGCGGTATGCTATCCCAAGGCTGCATTTCCCAATCACCAAAATGTAGCTCTTTTAGCCGATCATCAACCTGCATCTCACCTAAGTTAAGCGCGCGTGCTAACTTAGTACAGCGTTGCAATGGGCTTGCAAATACCGCATCAAACTGAATACCATCCAACTTTGATAGTAAGGCGCTGCACTCTGCCTCAAAATTGGCAGAAACATCCACATCACTCTGCCCATAACAAACCCCTGATGGAATATTAAGGGATGTATGCCGAATCAGATGCAGATTCATATTTGCTGAGCCCAAACGAGCAAGCCCAAATAAAATGCTAACTCGGTCATTTGTTGCATTGCACCTAAACAATCACCCGTATAGCCGCCAAGCCAAAGTTTGATTTTATTGCGCCACCAAATCCAAGCAAGTACAACTGGCGTTAAACAACAAGCCGCCAACCACAGCCAGTCATTCACATTCAGCATCACAGGAGAAAAATTAAAATAAAGTAACGGAATAGGCAGTGTGCCAAACAATATCGCAACGAGCAAATCCCTAGCCTGTACTTTAGTAGCAAGCGGCTTAGCTTTACCATCGTCTTTTACATAGTTTAAATCCGCCATCACAAACAATGCGCACAAACGGCTAAGCGAATGCCCTACCACTAAAATAAATGGTAAAAAGTAGGCAGGCAAGGCATTGAGCACTTGGTACTTTGCAAACAACATAAAAAACAGAGCAATCGCACCGTAAGTACCAAGACGCGAGTCTTGCATAATCGCGACAATTCGCTCTTTATCCCAACCGCCACCTAATCCATCCGCGCTATCTGCCAGCCCATCCTCATGAAACCCACCAGTGATATAAATCGTCATTGCCATACTAATCAACACAGCAATGCTATGTGGCAACACTTTGCTAGCTAAGACAAAAGCACCCGCACCAATCATGCCGACAAAAATCCCCACTAACGGGAAATATTTAGCCGACCGATTCAAATCATCAGGATGAAAGTCTCCAAACACAGGGACTGGGATACGCGTAAAAAAGCCAACCGCTAACAACATATAGCGTCGCTCGTTACGCAAGAAATTAAACATGGAGTGTCCTCATCACTGGGCGACCTTAATCACGGAGTATCTTTAGTGCTCACACCAGCACTTTCAAACGAGGCCATTTCATTGATAAAATTAACCGCAGCCTGCACCAATGGGTAGGCCAAGGCCGCGCCTGTTCCCTCTCCTAGACGCAAACCAATATCCAGCAAAGGGGTTGCCTCAAGATGCGCCAACAAACGACGATGCCCAGCCTCGCCAGAACAATGCGTAAATACACAATATTGCAAAATATTAGGTTGCAATTGAGAAGCCACTAACAATGCCGATGTTGCAATAAACCCATCAATCAATAGCACCGAATGCTGCTCAGCCGCACCTAACATCGCCCCTGCCATCATTGCAATTTCATAACCGCCAAACGTTGCAAGTACGTCCAGTACGCTTTCACCACGCATATGATGAAAATCGATAGCCTGCCTAAGAACAGACAACTTTTGCGCTAAGCCAGCATCGTCCAACCCCGTTCCACGGCCTACACACTCATCAATGGAAATTCCACACAACACACTCATTAAACAACTAGCAGATGATGTATTACCAATGCCCATCTCGCCAAAACCGAATACATTGCATCCAGCTAGCGCCTCCTGCCCTGCCAAAGAAGCGCCTGTCGCAAGTGCCTGCTGACATTGTGCAGCAGTCATTGCAGGCGACTGCAAGAAGTTAGCGGTACCAGCCCCCACTTTGGCGTGAATTAAATCAGTGTTTGTATCAAAATCATAATTAACGCCAGCATCAATCACCCGCAACTGCATATTGTTCTGCCGCGCAAACACATTAATCGCAGCACCACCCTGCAAAAAATTAAGCACCATCTGCGCAGTCACCGCTTGTGGATAAGGGCTAACACCTGAGTTCACTATCCCATGATCACCCGCAAACACCAACAAAGTTGGGTTAGACAATTGCGGCGCCAACGTTTGCTGAATCAACCCAAGCTGTAATGCAATCGCTTCTAACTGCCCTAAAGCACCCAATGGCTTGGTCTTATGATTTATTTTATCAACTAGCGCAGCCTTGAATGACTGATCTAATGACTGGAGATTTGGCAACCCGATATTTGGTAAATTTGTGTTTAAATTCATGGAGAAAGATTTTACATGAGAGCAACCGAGATAACACCACAACTCTATACAAACTTTCAGATTAAAATCAGACAAACTTCCGCATTAAAAATAAATATGCATAAATTGAAAATATTTTTTGTCAGTTCATTATTTAGTTGCTATAATGCGCGGCTTGCAAACATTAAACCGAAGTTTGCAAGTAGTAGTAAGGAAGGCCGGGTAGCTCAGTCGGTAGAGCAGCGGATTGAAAATCCGCGTGTCGCCAGTTCGATTCTGGCCCCGGCCACCATCTAAATCAAGCTCACTTTAATGTGGGCTTTTTTTATGCATGTCAGTGTTAATCTACAGCCGCTAACATCAACTCAACACCATCAATAAAAAGGGAGCTGACGCTCCCTTTTGTATGTATATTCCTGTTAAGGATTATTTATTCATTACGTACATGGTTACTTCAAAGCCAAAACGCATTTCTGTCGCTGCTGGTGCTGTCCACATAATAAGTCTCCTGTATTTTGATTGTTAAACAGACTATATGTCTTGTTCGTGTGATAGATTATGCACTCATGTAGAATTCATATCCTGTCACTGTTCATGAGTGTTTACTCAGTAAAAACATGAATACAACATAATGAAGTATGAGCATGATGGGTTTTGCACGGCCAACATAATAAACAAACAACACCCTTGATTTAAACCGCTATGAAAAAACACTATTTTGCAACAACGCCAAAATTGCTTGGGTACTTTGGGCTACTGCCTTTTATTGTACCCACAGTATTCTTGTTTTTTGATCATACCCATTTTGATATGTGGCGTCACTTTTTACTCACTTACGGAGCAATTATTCTGAGCTTTGTGGGCGCTTTGCATTGGTCATTCGCTATGTTGCTACATGAGTTGCCCATTAACAAACAACGCTGGTCATTTTTATGGAGCATTGTTCCGTCTCTAGTCGCATGGATATCGCTATCAATTCCAAAGTTTCATGGATTCATTCTACTTACAGTTTTCTTTGCAATCGCACTGATACGGGATAAGCATCTGTTTAACAATGTAGATTTACCGGCTTGGTATATGCCACTGCGTAGAAATTTAACTGTAGCAGCAATGACTTGTTTGCTAATTGCAGCATACTTGATGAATGGAAAACAATATTCAGCGCTTCCTGCCTCGTTTACTTTGTAAAAGATTGCAGGGCAACGGCCATGCGTTGCAACGCTGTAGTAATAAGTGATCTAGGCGCAGCGATATTCATGCGCATAAAGCCACTACCTGCCTCGCCAAATAACTTGCCAGGGCTTAAGCCTACGCCGGCTTGCTGAATAAAAAACTGTTTTAATGCGGCATCATCCAAGCCCAGCTCGCGGCAATCAAGCCAAATTAGATAAGTGCCTTCAGGCACGATGGCATGCACTCGAGGTAAATGCTCACTGACGTATGCAATGACGAAATCACGGGTTTGCTGCAAATACCCTAACAGCGCATCCAGCCACACATCGCCATGCTGGTAAGCAGCTTCAAACGCCACCATGCTGAATGGATTAGCTGCACTGACATGCATGCGCTCGAACACCTTGCCCAGCGCTTGCCTTTGCGTCGCATCTGGAATAATCAATGCGGATAAATTCAGCCCGGGGATATTGAAAGTTTTGCTCGGGGCCACTGCTGTGATGATGTTTTTACGGTGCTGAGATAGAGATTCCAGCACTTTGTGCTTGGCAGGTGCATATACTAGGTCAGCATGAATTTCATCGGCAAAAACTATTAACTGATATTTCTCGGCAATAACGAGCAGCTGTTCCAGCTCATCTTTACGCCATACCCTGCCCACAGGGTTATGCGGCGAACACAGTAACAGCATTTTTGCACGCGCTGCACAAGCTTCGAGGTGTTCAAAGTCAAGATGGTATTGATTATTTTCAAAATGCAGTGGATTTTGTATCAGGCTTCTGCCGCTATCAGTCACTGCTGAAAAAAAAGGGAAATACACCGGCGGCTGCACAATAACTGCATCTGTGGGCTGGGTAAACGCCATCACCGCCGCATTCAGCGAAGGCACCACCCCCGGGCACATCAGTAACCAGTCACGCTCAACGCGCCAGCCATGACGACGTTCTAGCCAATCGATCAGTGCTTGATAAGTACTTTCAGGGAAGATGCTGTAGCCATAAATGGGATGACTAGCGCGTTGTAGCAAAGCATCGCTCACGGCAGGCGGCGAAGCAAAATCCATATCTGCCACCCACAGTGGAATAACATCATCCTGACCAAACATCGCCTGACGGCCATCATATTTCAGGCTGTTGCTATGGTCACGACTCACAAGCTGATCAAAATCTTGTTGCAAAGAGCTCTCCGGGTTTATGCATCAATGGTTATCAAGTCACTAAACAGGCCATGTCGTGTGAACATTAGCTTTTTTGTACCTGCCACAGCGCATCGACAAAGAAATTCTGAGCATCTGTAAAATGCGCTTCAATTTTAAAACCAGTCTGGCTGGCAAGCGCATGAATCTCTGATTCTGAAAACTTGAATGATGACTCTAAATGCAGTGCTTCAAACTTCTCAAATTGAAAATATTTTTCCAGTGCGGCAATGTATACGTCCTGATCGTACAGAGAGATGATATAGCTCTCCATAGCGCCTAATGACGGATTATAAAACCCATAATGCTTGAATTTATCCATCTCAAAATCTGCGCCCAGCTCCGCATTCATGCGCTTGAGCAAGTTCAGGTTGAAGGCTGTAGTCAATCCACCAGAGTCGTTATAGGCTTTATTGAGGATATCGGTATCTTTTTTGAGGTCGTAGCCAATCAACACATGGTCGTTAGCGTTAAGCGACAGCCAGAGTTTTTTAAGAAACTCCTGCGTTTGTGCTCTATTAAAGTTGCCGATGTTAGAGCCCAAAAATAACACCAGCTTTTTATTACTGGAGATTGTTTTAAGTGAATTAAGGCCATGAAAGTAATCTGCCACGATGCCATGAATATTCAGCCGCTCACTTACTGTCAGATTTGCACCCAGCAAGCCCATGGCTTTTTCAGAGATATCAATCGGATAAAAGTTAACTTTAGTGCCTTGCGCTAAAAAGCTATCGATAATTAATTTACTTTTATGTCCGTCTCCTGCTCCCAGCTCAAGAATATCAATTTCAGCCTCATTAATCGTGGCCGCAAGCGACGCACCAAATTGCTCTAAAATTGAAAACTCGGTTTTAGTCAGGTAATAGTCCTGATGCTGCGAAATCTTTTGAAATAGTTCACTCCCGGCATCATCATAAAAATACTTTGCTGAAATAGTTTTGGGCTCACTACTTAAGCCCATTAGTACATCAGTGGTGAACGCTTCTCTGTTCTGCGTGAACTGATCCACTTCGATTAAATTGGTAATTTTCAAACGATATCCTTCGCTAATCTGATGCCTGAAAACATCCAACGCTGCTGTGGTTGATAAAAGTTTCTGTAACTATGTCTATAATGCTGATCTGGTGTTGCAACACAACCACCCCTTAACACAAACTGATTACACATAAATTTGCCGTTATATTCGTTTAAGATGCCATCAAAAGCTTTAAAACGCGGATAAGCCGAATATTGGCTACTGGTCCAGCACCAAACCTCACCGTACACATTGTGCGTATTGTTAGGATGTAGCAATGCGGTATCAGAAAACCCTGTCGCCAGTGGCGCCTGATTTAAAAACACCTCTAACTCCTGCTCTGTAGGTAACCTGAGTTTCTTCCAGTTGGCAAACGCATTCGCCTCGAAATAACTGATGTGCACTAAGGGCCGGTTCAAACCCAAAGGTATCAATCCATGAAGCGTGTATTCATGCCACTCACCGTCAAGGCATGACCAATACAGAGGCTGCTGAATACGGTGCTGACTCACCCAATCCCAGCCCTGACTCAGCCAATACTCAGGCTTGGCGTAACCGCCATCTTCAATAAATGCTAAGAATTCACTATTGGTGACCAATGCATGGCTGATAGCAAACGGGTACAAATAATGCTGATGCGCAGGCTTTTCGTTGTCGTAGGCAAAGCCTGCCGCATCGTGGCCAATTTGGTACAGCCCTTGTGTAAACCCCGACCAGCCATGAATTGGCTCAGGTGCAGGTGGCAGCGTTTGCACAGCATATTGTGTATCTACGACATTGCTCGCAAGTATGAATTTAATATCCATATATAGCAGCTCTTGATGCTGCTGCTCATGATGCAAACCGGTTTCAATCAAGGATTTCATTTCATCCGTGAGTACATGCTCATTGATCAATTTTGCAAGATTTGCATCCACATAGCGGCGGTATTCTATAACCTGATTTACCGTAGGCCTCGACAAATTACCACGGTCAGCCTGTAATGTGTGTGCGCCTAATGCCTTGTAATAAGAATTAAACAAGCTGCTGTATTGCGTATTAAAACGGCTGTAATCAGGGCAGAACCTGACCAGAAGCAATTCCTCAAAAAACCAAGTGGTGTGTCCAAGATGCCACTTCGGCGGACTTACATCTGCCATCGGCTGCACAGTGTAATCCTCGGTTTCGATACAACTACAGATTTCAAGCGACTTGCTTCTCACCATCTGGTATTGATGGAGCAACTGCTGTTGCATATTATCAGCTGTTAGCGTTAATGCATGATTCATAAAACGTTAGTCCCTTGTCTATCACAATGACTGCTGACACTATATTAACTGCTTACTTTTACACCCTTCCAAAACGCAACATGATTTTTGATATTTTCTGCTGCCTTGAGCGGAGTTCTGTAAACCCATGCCGCATTCGAGTTTTCCTGGCCATTGACTTGTATGGAGTAATAATTGGCTAGCCCTTTCCAGCCACAACTTGTGGTGTGCTGCGTCTCAGTAAAATACTCTGGCTTGATACTAATGATGGGAAAGTAATGATTTCCTTCCACAACGACCGTATTGTCTGACTCAGCAATGACAACATCATTCCAAATAGCTTTCATAATAGACCCTTAATCCACAAACTTAATATTGATGTGCAGTAGGTAACTAGCATACGACTAAATAACGTAAGGCATGGACAAGTGATATTAGATACTACACATAAAACTGGTCAACATGATTACTTAAATACCGTCACTAAGTACCACGCTCTTTAGATACTGTTATTTTTAGCTTTGTATTGATCGTGAATACTTTTATAAACCGCCTCAATCTCCTGCTGCTGCTCCTTATCAAGCATACGATCGCTATTTGCATCAATATGTTGATAGGTTTTCTCGGTATTAGCTGAGTCGCCTGAGAGGTACTCCTGCAGACTGATACTGCCATCTTTATTGCTATCAAAATGCGCTATACCAAAGCTAGCGTGGCCCATGTCTTCGCATTTGCTACCGTTGGCTTCACCATGCTGGTTTGCATGGGATAATGTGGATAAGGAAGTAGACAACAACGTAAAAAGTAATAAAGATATTTTTTTCATCATAGGCACCCTAATATATTAAGTTGGTTCGTCTGGCAATGATGAAGATAAGTTCAATGATGTAGTGTGAAGTTGTAATTATTTAAGTAGTCTTTTTGCAAGAAATTGTTTAGTGATCATTTAACTATTGGATTGATACTAGAAAACCTAACATCAACGCCATGTTTGGTGAGTCACACCGACCGCTGATAGAGGGCTAAATCACAAATAATATCAGTCAGTCAAAAGAGTTGTGAGTCCGAAAAGGCTGCTCAAAAGTCAATGGACAGCAGTTACATCAGCCAACAAAGAATAATGTTTCATAGCGATGAAGCTAGCTGCTGTCGGCTGCCGAAATCGGCCAACTGAACTCATCGACATGAAACAGCAGGGGCTAAGTACGGCCTGAGATGCGATTGACAGAAGCTAAACGACACAAGCATAGAGTTACACGAGTACATCAAACCACAGGACCTTGGATATTCTACATTTCTAAGCATATTTTTCCAAAGTGCTTGTTCGTCTCCTGGTACCTGAAAGCATCAACAATACGCTCAAGTGGGAACACCTTATCTATCACTGGGCGCATCTTAGTTGCATTAATGGCTCTTACCATCTCTTGCTGCTGAGTGCGGTTACCTACAATTAAGCCTTGCAAACGGAGCTGCTTAATCAGGGCAGTCACAATAGAAATTTCACCGCCTATGCCCGTTAGAATACCAATCACGGAAATATGCCCACCCACGCGCGCTGCTAACATTGATTGATTGATGGTTGCTGGCCCGCCTACTTCAACCACATGATCTACCCCGCGCCCGCCAGTCATTTCGCGGGCCAACTCGCCCCAATTTGCGATCTTTTTGTAATTGATAAGATAGTCAGCGCCGAGTAGCTTTAATTTCTCTAGCTTCTCATCACTAGATGATGTTGCTATGACGGTAGCTCCAGCCATTTTTGCAAATTGCAACGCAAAGATTGATACGCCTCCTGTGCCTTGCACCAAGACAGTGTCACCTGGTTTAAGAGCACCATCTGACATTAACGCACGCCATGCAGTCAAGCCCGCCGTGGTGAGGGTAGAAGACTCCACATGGCTCCAACCTTTAGGTGCGTGCGTAAACGCGTTAACAGAGGCGGTCACCGCTTCCCGCGCATAACCGTCCACCCCGTCTCCTGGGGTTGTGGCAAACCCCTCAACCAGTGGCTCACCCGCCAACCAAGTTGGAAAGAATGTACTCACGACATGGTCACCGAGAGAGAACTCTGTCACCCCTTCTCCAATTGCAGTGACTACACCAGCACCATCCGCCATTGGAATTCTGGGCTCAGTCGGCCCCCACATTCCACTGACCACAGCAAAATCATGATAATTAAGTGAGTTGGCATGCAGTCGCACACTAATTTCACCCACTTTTGGCGGTGCTGCATCTCGAGTGCCTAGCGTCACTTTGTCGTAGCCACCTCCAGTTTGAAGAATGATTGCCTTGTTTGTCATCATAGGTCCTTTACTTGAGTCGCTAATCATTGAGGTTAATATGCAGCTTTCGCAGTCAACAAGTTTACAGTGTTGCGATTTTCTGAGTGAGCAACGGCTCTAATAGTCTCAAAGACTTGAGTATTAAAATAGCTTAATTAAGCGCAGACCACTCGGTTCTTACCCGCACCCTTTGCCAAATACAAAGCTTTATCGGCTGATAATAATAATGCATCAACATTATCATGCCAGGGTGCCAACGATGTAATACCGATTGATACTGTCATGTGAAGGCTAGTATTGTCATTAATCGAGATTCTAGTCTGCGCTACTACCTCTCTTAACCGTTCTGCCACCTCAATAGCATAATCAACATCCGTTTCTGGCAGGACGACTGCAAACTCCTCCCCACCCAGTCGCCCTATGATGTCAATTTCACGCAAAACATTACGGCATATCAAGGCGACTTGTGTCAGTACAATATCACCAGCCTTGTGCCCGTAAGTGTCATTAATATGTTTAAAATCATCAAGATCCAGCATCAGCAAGGATAGCTTTTTTTGGTAGCGTTTCGCGCGCATCAACTCACCTTCAGACAGCTCAACAAAATACCTTCGATTATTCAAGCCTGTTAAATAATCGAAATGCGCTTGAGCAAGCAACTGCGTTTCCAGTAGCTTTCTATCTGAAATATCTCTAGCCGCACAATAAACAACCTGCTGGCCATTACGTGTCAAAGCATTTGCACTAACCTCAACATTCAAATGCCTACCATCTCGACAACGATGAACCGTTTCAAAAATCATTTTTTGCGCGCTGTCTCGAACTCGACGGGCGTATGAGTGTAACAACACATCCTCCAACTGGGTGTCCCAGTCCTGAACATGCAACTGACTAATTACACTTTTATCAAACTGATGCATTTGCAAAAAGGCATCATTAGCGTCTATGAGCAATCCGTTTTCGTCAATGATATAAATACCATCGTTAGCGGTTCTTAGTGTCACCTCAAGTTCACGATGCTGTTGTTCGGCCATCGCAACTGCAGATTTCAACTCGTGCTCACTCACTCTGAGCGCATGCTCATCACGCTCCCATGTCATTAAGAAAAGGCTAATCACCAGCAAAATCAAGCAAACAATGCTACACAAATAAGTGATTGTGTTTAATGGATCCGCCACTGTAAGAGTAGGTACCGTATAGCCTTGCGATAAAATCAAAGCTCTTGAAACCAATATGCATGACTCAATGAATGCGCTTGCTGCAAATATATATTTGCCACGCCCTACAATTAGACGGTTATGCTGTGCAACAAAATAAAGTAACAATAAGCCTTGAAGTCCAAAAACTGCGCACCCTATGATGATTCTTAACGCTAAATAATCAAGTAGCAAAGAGAAGCTGACTGCAATGAGTAAAACAGGGCTCCAGATTAAAAGCCTAGGTGCCTGACGTCTTAAAAAATAGAATAATCCTTCAGCAAGAATAGCGAAGATTGAAGAAATAAAGACATTCGCACCCACGATGCTGATCAAGTCACTTACTTCACCTCGCAAACTATAAAAAACAAAGGCCAAACCATGTAGTGCAAAGCTTGTCGACCATAGCATCAGCTCTGGCTTTTTACGATACCCTGCGCAGGCAAGCGCGATGGACAACATGAAGCTAACTGTAATAATGACTAGAAAAAGTGTCGGTACATGGGCCTGCATCATGTTTTAAAATGTTTAAATAATTATTGAGAATTCAAGACTAAAAGCATTATATATGCTTGACTTGTAGCACACTCATGATGCATTTTATTTTAGATAAAAGCAATTGCCGCCCAACGATTTCTGTCGAGCTCATAAAGCCATCAACGCCTTGACCAGCTAAATCAACAAATCCATATCCCTGCAATTTTTGTATGGCTTCACCTGCAGTTCTTGCAGGTTATCCGTCATTTTATAGAAAAAATCAAACGCATAAAATCATATCCAATTGATTTAATTAACATTAAATCATTAAGCGATAAGTGGTATGTAAATTGCGATCAGTGTGAGGAATGTTTTTCGGCTACCACTTAAATCATACTTAGAAAGCAAACCTCTTTTGAATACAACAAACCAAAAAGCCTCAATTTGGCCTCATATTGCTTGGACGTACCTACTTTTCTGGTACCTCACTAGTACAACACAACTTCTACTATCCACCTCAGGTATCACTTCGTTTGAAGGGCTAAAAGACACGACTTTAACAACTGTCTTTTGGCTGATTCCAATATTTTTATTACCTAACCACACTAAAAAAGTAAGTGCTATTTTTGGAGTGGCTATTTGGTTATTTGCGCTGCCTGCTTTTGGATATTTTTTAATTTACAAGCAAGAGCTTTCACAAAGTTTAATTTTCATCATTTTTGAATCTAACAATGCTGAATCATCAGAGTATCTGAGTAATTATTTTACATTTTCAATATTATTCAAGTTCATCGTTTTCTCGATTATCCCAATATTGATATGGAAGAAGATTCCAGATCGTTTGGATATGTCTAGTAAGAGAGGCTACATTTTTGCACTAATCATCCTGGTGCTATTTTTTGCACATCCGATTAGAAAAGCTGTTATCGCAGGAAAAACTAGTGTTGCTTACAAAAATTTAAACAAGCACTTAGTGTCGGCTCCACCATGGCAGCTTATTTTGGGGTATTCAAACTACCAAAGAGAATTAAAAGAAGTTGAATCATTTTTAATGGCGTTCAATCGATCAACTCCTTTAAGTAACTTTTCTGAGCTTAAAAAACCTTCGCCCACGACCGTAGTGATTGTGATTGGAGAATCATCAACTCGCTTGCATTTTGGTCTATATGGCTACCATCGTGATACCAACCCAAAACTTAGCACAATCAAGGATGAGCTTTCTGTGTTTAAGAATGTTTACGCTTCAAGACCGAACACGATAGAAAGCTTGGAGCAGATATTAAGCTTTGCAGATCAATCACAACCTGATTTATACAAAACAAAACCCACATTAATTGCCATGATGAAACAAGCGGGTTACAAAACTTTCTGGATTAGTAATCAGCAGACACTCACTGCAAGAAATACCATCTTAACCACTTTTGCAAAACAAACAGACAAGCAAATTTGGCTCAACAATGCGCGCTCTCAAAACTCATACAGTTTTGATGAAAAAGTACTTGATCCGTTTAGTGAAACGTTAAAAGATACTGCAGAGAAAAAGTTGATTATTGTGCATTTAATCGGTTCGCACATGTCTTACAAATATCGCTACCCAAAGTCATTTGATTATTTCAAAGACAGAAAAAACTTATACGCTGGGTTGTCTGAAGATAAAATCCAAAAGATTAATGAATATGACAATGCAATACGTTATAACGACAGCATTGTGTATGATCTGATTCAAAGATTAAAATCAACGAATCAGCACAGCATGCTTACATTCTTTTCTGATCATGGTGATGACGTCTATGATTCAAACAATCATGAGTTTCAAGGTAGAAACGAATACTCACCAACATTGCCTATGTATGCCGTTCCGTTTATCACTTGGTCCTCTAAAGATTGGTTTACTAACGACCTACTGAGAAACCCTGAGATTTTGGATAGACAATATAGCAATGCAGATTTTATTTATACGTGGTCTCAATTAATGGGGATAACGTACAAAGGCTTTGATCATGCGAAAAGTATCGTCTCTAGCAAGTTTAAGGACTATCCAATCATTGTTGGTAACCCCTATGATGCAAAGTCACTCAAGAAACTAGAAATCAATTAACTCTGCTCTTTTTTGCAGAATTGCAAACAACCGCACTTAAAAGCCCACCTGTATGTGGGCTTTTTTCTTGGTAGTGATAGCTCACCATAGACTCAAATAAATGCAAAGATAAGCAATAGGCTAATCAGCCCCACATCCACAATTTGCGTGGATAACTTTGTGGGTGCGATGGGGATAGCGCATGTAAGCCACTGGCGGATATATCAAACGGCTAATCGTAGAAGTTTTGAGCAATCAGTATTACTGCAGTTAATATTAACTGGATCACCCAACTTGCTAGCACTTGGTTTAATCATGTTGGCGGTTGTTATATGCTTGATTATCTTTTTCCAATATTAAACTCGCTTATTAGCCACCTACTTCTGGTGGTGTTTCAACATCAAATCGAATGCTACCTTTGTAGGTTTCTATATTTGTAGTTGTCATATTTTTGTCATATTATTGTCACATTTAGCGCGCCTATCTAACAAAACACAAAGTAGCATGGCAACTTTAGATTGATATTGCACGGGCAGTAATTTAGACAACAACATCAAGCCGGCACAATTAAATGCCTAAGCAACTCTTTTAGACAGCTATCAACAATTGATAAGTTCTTTACCAACCAATTTTATGGTGATTTCATGAATATAAATAAAATAGCTATTGCCTCACTATCTATGATGAGTGCTTCATGGATCAATCCTGCATTCGCGCTAGACTTGTATGTGGACAGTAACACTCAGCAGATTTACGCTGCACCGGGTGAGAATCGCGTCAAATTAGGATCTTTTGAGAAAAAAGAAGAAATCGACAAATTAAAGGCAACGCTAAAAGCAGAAATTGAAGCAGAGCTTAAATCAAAACAACCGGCTCAAGCAGACAAACAGGCGAACCCCTCTGAAGTAATCACTAGTTTAAACACAGACTCAACAAATACAGATTTAACCGATAATGTTGCTACGGTAGAAACTCAACCAAAAGTGAAAAAAGGCTATTCACCTGCAAATCTAAGCTACGGGAAAAACGGTTTTGAGTTTAGAACTGATGATGATAAGTTCTCTCTCGCAATTCAAAACAGAGTGCAAGCGCGCTTTGCAGAGCCATTTGATGGTGACCCGCGCACACTGGCAGATTTAGACAAAGACGAAAAGTCATTCATGATTCGTCGTGCCCGTACCAAGCTGAATGGGCACGCATACGTACCCTGGTTAAAATATTACCTCCAATACGACTGGTCTCAACCGGTATTAAGAGATTTAAACTTAACGGTAGACAAATATAAATGGGCGCAAGTGAGAGTTGGGCGCGGCAAAGTCTCTTACAATAATGAACGCGTTACCTCATCTGGTAGCCAACAGTTTGTGAATCGATCTATTGTTAATGACGTTTTTACGGTTGATCGCCAACAAGGCATTGAGGTGAAAGGTAATTTATTTTCAGGTACTTGGTATGACATGACTTACTATGCCGGTGCTTTTACAGGCTTAGGCGTAGGCGAGAGAAATAATGACGATGGCAATATGATGTATTCTGGCAGATTACAGTGGAATGCATTAGGTGGCGAAATGAAGTTCAGCCAGTCGGATATCGAGTTTCATGAACAACCAGCACTAAATATCTCTGTAGCAGCCAATTCAAACAGAAGCAAATGTACCGCTTTTGAAACCGATAGCAGAAGCTGTAGAAACTTAACAGATGTGAACGCTGCAGGCACAGCAAGGTATAGATCACCATCAGAAACGTTCGAAAAAGGTGGCGCAAAGTCTGGTCAATACGAAATCAGCCAAATGATGGAAGAAATACATTTCAAATGGAACGGCTTTTCATTCTTGCATGAGCTGCATGCTAAAAGAATTAAAGACACCCTCAATAACGATCAAGAAACAAAATTACTTGGTGGCTTTGTTCAAGCAGGCTATTTCCCACATCGTCAAATCATGGCTATCCCCGAAAACATCGAACTGGCTGGACGCTATGCTTTTGTAGACATGGATACTGACCGTGACAATGACAAGCAAACTGAGCTAAGCGCAGTGATTAACTACTTTTTAGAGGGTCACTTCAACAAACTAAGCTTACAATTAAGTCGACTCAACGTAGAAGACCCGATTAAACTAGAAAAAGATAACGAAACCAGAGTTTGGGCACAATGGGACTTTTCTTTCTGACACCTTAGTTTATTCCATACATTAAGAAAAATAGCGCCTGTTTGGCGCTACTTAAAACTAATGGCGGCTCACTCTGTCAATGAATTAGGAATTGATGTTGTTTGAAACTGCATGTGTCGTGCATATTTAGCCATTCGCAAGATTACACTAGCAAAAAAACCAAACATCAGCCAAAATTAACAAGAGATGTAGATGAAAGCGCTAATTCAGACAATCAAACATTGCCTCACTGGTTGATGATGTAAATTACATCATTGAATCACCGTCAATCTCAATTGAATTGATAACATCTCGCCCTATTTATTAGTTACTTCAGGTTTATTTAATGAGCACATACAACGAAATCGACGCCCATGACTTATCTGTCATGCTGACCACCCAATCTCTATTATTAGTGGACGTCCGCAACGACGATGAAGTGGCTCGAGGCGTGATTCAAAACGCAGTACATATTCCACTCGCAATGCTTCCAGTTCAGTATGAGTCGCTCGCCAAAGCAGATAACATTGTATTTTACTGCCACAGTGGCGTGCGTTCTGCACACGCAGCTGCTTTTGCCGCTAGCAAAGGCTGTAAGCATGTATATAATTTAGCTGGCGGCGTATTGGCTTGGGCTAGAGCAGGTCATCCGTTTGTGCAAATCAACACACCGTCTAGATAAGCGAGATTATGCAAATCAAAATAAAAGTAACACAGGAAAACTATCATGGATTTTGACAAAGTAGTCGATGCAACAGGTTTAAACTGCCCTTTGCCGATTTTGCGTTGCAAAAAGGGGTTAAGCGATATGGCGGCCTCTCAAGTATTAAAAATAATCTCTACCGACCCAGGCTCAGTGAAAGACTTTAATGCTTTCTGCGTACAGACAGGCCATGAGCTTTTATTATTAGAAGAAGACGAAACCGCATTTACGTTTTATATTAAAAAACGTGTGAGCTAATGAATGCTTGCTGAGATGTAAGCGACTCGTTTAAAAGTTTTTTAACGTCATCTTAATTACTTATCATGTTGTAACCAGCGCAATATCAAAAAAAATAGCTAGCCAATCGGCTAGCTATTTTTACAACTTGTTGCCTAAAGTTTAAAGTTACTTAAGCTTTGCCAACTGACTAGCCAACTTATCCAAAGTTGCACTAAAGTCAGCCACTCGTGCTTTCTCTTGCTCAACCACTGCGGCTGGCGCTCTTGCTACAAAACTTTCGTTATTGAGCTTGGCGTTTGCTTTGTTGATTTCGTTTTCTAAGCGTGTAACTTCTTTACTTAAGCGCTCTTTTTCCGCTGCGACATCAATCTCAACTTTCAGCATTAATTTAAAGTCATTGACTAACATCACAGGTGCATCAGCTTCTGGTAGGTCGCTTACGATGCTTACTTCCTCAAGCTTAGCCAGTGCTTTTAAGTATGGTGCATAGGCAGTTAACGCTTCTGCATCACCTGCGGCAATCAGTGGCACCCGCGCTGCCGGTGAAATGCCCATTTCGCCACGTAAGCTTCTGCATGCATCTACCGCTTGTTTCAGCAAAGCAACCCATGCTTCAGAGCCTTCATCAAGCTTGTCTGGCTGTGCTTTTGGATAAGCTTCTAGCATAATGCTTGCGCCATGCTTTTCTGTCATCGGCGCGATCGTTTGCCAAATTTCTTCTGTGATAAATGGCATGATAGGGTGAGCTAGGCGCAAGATGGTTTCCAATACACGTAACAAAGTACGACGAGTACCGATTTTTTCTGCCTCATTGCCTTTTTGTATCTGTACCTTGGCTAGTTCTAAATACCAATCGCAATACTCATCCCATACAAATTCATAAATCGCTTTGGCTGCCAAGTCAAAGCGATAGTCTTCAAACGCACGCTCAACCTCAGCTTCTGTACGTTGCAATATGCTCACAATCCAACGGTCTGCCTGTGAAAATACGCGACCGCCTTCCACACAACTACCAAGACCAAAACCGTTGTCTTGGCCTTCTGTATTCATCAACACAAAACGCGTTGCGTTCCACAATTTATTACAGAAATTACGGTAGCCATCACAGCGCTGTAAATCAAACTTAATATCACGGCCAGGTGAGGCTAATGCGGCAAACGTGAAGCGTAGCGCATCGGTACCATAGGCGTTAATGCCTTCAGGGAACTCTTTACGTGTACGCTTCTCGATTTTTTCGGCATCTTTCGGGTTCATCAACCCTGTCGTGCGTTTTTTAATCAGCTCATCCAGACCAATCCCATCAATCAAGTCGATAGGGTCCAGCACGTTGCCTTTAGATTTACTCATCTTCTGACCTTCAGCATCACGAATCAAGCCGTGTACATAGACATGCTTGAACGGAATTTTGCCTGTGATGTGCGTGGTCATCATCACCATACGCGCGACCCAGAAGAAAATAATATCGAACCCTGTCACCAACACTGAAGATGGCAAATACTGTTGCAAGGCAACATTGGCAGCATCTTTCTCTGCATCACCGGTCCAGTCTAACGTTGAGAACGGCCATAAGGCTGATGAGTACCAAGTATCCAGCACATCATCGTCACGTTTCAAATGACCAGCATAACCATCTTTTGCGGCCTGTGCCTTAGCTTCTGCTTCATCATGCGCAACGTATACTTTGCCGTCATCAGAATACCAAGCCGGGATTTGATGCCCCCACCATAACTGACGAGAAATACACCAGTCTTGAATGTTATTCAGCCATTGGTTATAGGTATTAACCCAGTTTTCTGGATAAAACTTGATTTCACCACTGGCAACAACGTCCAATGCTTTCTGGGTAATTGATTTACCATCCGCCGCAGGTTTGCTCATTGCTACAAACCATTGGTCGGTCAGCATAGGCTCAATCACCACATTGGTACGGTCACCACGCGGCACTTTGAGCTTATGTTTCTCAGCCTTAACTAAGTAACCTTGCGCCTCTAAGTCTGCTACCACCTGCTTACGTGCGGCAAATCGCTCAAGACCAATCAGATTAGCTGGCATCTCGATAGCTGGGCTAATAGAGCCGTCTGCCGCCCACACTTCCGCGGCAGCTGGAACAAAGCCTTGCAGATTCAAAATAACAATTTTATCCAAGCCATGACGTTGACCGACCATATTATCGTTGAAGTCATGCGCAGGCGTGACTTTCACCACTCCGGTACCGAACTCCAAATCGACGTAATCATCAGCAATAATTGGGATCTCACGGCCACATAATGGCAATTTAACGTGCTGACCAATCAGGTGTTTATAACGCTCATCTTCTGGATGCACCATCACCGCCACGTCACCCAGCATAGTTTCTGGGCGAGTTGTCGCGACTGTCAAATGACCTGCACCATCCGCGAGCGGATAGTTGATGTGCCACATGAAGCCGTCTTCCTCTTCCTGCACCACTTCTAGATCTGATACAGCTGTACCTAACTTCACATCCCAGTTCACTAAGCGTTTGCCACGGTAGATAAGGCCTTCGTTATACAAGCGCACAAAGGTTTTGGTCACCGTTTGGTTTAGGCCTTCATCCATGGTGAAGCGCTCACGTGACCAATCTGGGGATGTGCCTAAACGGCGCATTTGTTTAGTAATCGTACCGCCTGAGTACTCTTTCCATTCCCAGACTTTTTCAAGAAACTTTTCACGCCCTAAGTCATGGCGGGATACGCCTTGTGCATCTAACTGACGCTCAACCACAATTTGCGTCGCGATACCTGCGTGATCTGTGCCTGGTTGCCATAGCGTATTGTCGCCGCGCATACGGTGATAACGGGTTAACGCATCCATTAGCGTCTGGTTAAAGCCGTGCCCCATATGGAGCGTGCCTGTCACGTTTGGCGGGGGTAATAAAATACAGAAGTTATCTTGCTTAGCGGTATCTAAACCAGCGGCATAGTAGCCTTGCCCCTCCCAGAATTCATACCATTTGCTTTCAATGGTTTTTGGGTCGAATGATTTTGCTAACTCTTTATTTTCTTGCATCTTTTGTGTGGTGTTGTCAGTTGTCATAACCTAGCATTTTATCACAGGGCAAACCTGCTGTTATATCGCCAAATAGCTTGCGAGAAAAGAAAGCAAAATAGCCGCAAGAAATATTGAAAAGTGCACAATTGCCCAATAGCGGTAACGCAGCCTTAATGCCTGCGGCGTGATGCCAGAGATCACGAATAGGCGTTTATTTTTTGGTTTTGCAATCAGATGTCGCTCGTTCTTTAGCAACTGCGCCTGCTTAAGTTTCACTTCAGAATAAGCCTGTTCGCGCGCCAGCGCCCATTCATGCATATCAACTTCACCATCTCGGTTAAGATCAAAACGCTGTAAAAGCCTAGTTTTAGATTGCTTCCATTGCGTCAGTAATTTGCCGACTTCCTGATGGATTTCAGATTCCGTATTGGCTTGTGTATTGCCATCTAAATCACCCAATACATAAATAGATTTATCCGTAAATAACACATCCTCAATATATCGATGCCCATTTTGCGTAATCACATGGCGGCTGGCTGCATAAATATGAGCACCTTTGGGGTCAACCACGCACACGCCAGACTCATCATGCAACTCAAATACTTGCTCGCTCACTTGGTAGTCTTCTAAACGCCACATGTAATTGGTATCGCGCGCGTACACCCATAACCGAAACCAAACGCAATGCACGCCTTGTATCGGACTGCGCATGGGGATTAGATGTTTAGATTTTCCGAACAGCTCAACATAGCCTTGGGCCGCCGATGCGATTGTTGAGATGGGCACTTCAGATATCGCAAGCAGTCTTTTATAGTTAAATGCCCAAGCAAATATAGCCACCAAGGCACTCATGCCAAACAGCAAGGGGAGCTGATGGGCCTGCTGATTACGATAATCTAAATACACACCCGCAAGCACGAACCCAACACAAACACATAAGGCGAGCGGGTTTAAATAGTAACTACGAAACTGCACACACGACCTAAAGCTTTGTATTAAAGCGCTGACCAACCTCAACATCGGTTAACTCGGCTGAAGAGAACTTAAGTAGCTGTTCTTTTACAAAACCAAATAGTCTGGCCACAATTAAATCAGGAAACTGCTGAACACGGACATTGTTAATGTAAACACTATCGTTATAAAACTCGCGCCGATCTGCAATTTGATTTTCAAGCCCTGTGATGCGGGTTTGCAACATAAGGAAGTTTTGGTTTGATTTAAGCTCTGGGTAATTTTCTGCCACTGCAAAAAGGCCACCTAGGCCCACGCGAAGTGCACTTTCAGCCTGCCCTAATGCGGCAACATCATGATGATCACGTGCCTCATTGACTTGGGTACGTGCTTGAATGACTTTTTCTAACGTTGCTTGCTCATGCTGCTTATATATTAAATATCAGGCATCAATAACGGGCTGACTTTTTCCCAGTATCTAGAAAATCGTTTTAAGCGCTTTTCACTAAGTCGCACATTCACTAACTTTTCCATAGGCTGCCATCTTGGTGCAAATGGCGCTAAAATCTCTTTGATTGTCAGGTTGGGTGTATCTTGCGTGACCACTTGCCCCACCCCTTTTTGCATGAACACTTCATGCGTGTCACCCATCCACACCTCAACACTCATCATCTCATGCAGGCAATCCGCAACAAACTGCAAACGATTAAGCGACCAGTGCCCACATAGCACAGGATCAAAGACAAATATCTTAGGGTATGGCTTATCCATCAATGCATTATGTGCAGATAACATTTCATCATGGACATAAATAGCATTCGCCTGAAAACGATGGGCGGCTTTCATTGGCAATGATTTAATCGTATATTGTTTTGGAATCGTGGCGATAGGTGGCGAAAATAAGCGTGCATTCAATGCCTCATAGCTAGCATCAAACGGACATTTTGCAGAACATGTGGCGCAGTACTTTCCGCCGGTATAACGCTCTAAGTTTTCTTTGTTGAAGTAATACGGTTTAGAGCTAAAGGTAGAAGCAATCCATTGCCAAGACAAATGATTGCTGGCGAAATCACCATCCAACAAATGTGCTTCAAACCAATCAGCGGCTTCACGCCAGTCCATTTTTAGATGATGGACAATATAACTGGCAAACCACATGCGGGCATGGTTATGCAGATACCCAGTATCAAGTAACTCTTTCACAAAGCCATCCATACATGGCAAGCCAGTGTTCGCTTGTTTCACGGCATCACTCAGTGGCTGGTACTGAATATCTACTTTAGGAGGCTCCATTTCACTAAAGATTGCATTTCCTTCTGCAAACCAGACTTGTCGCCAAAAGTCACGCCAAGCCAATTCCATCAGCAACTTCTCAGCTTGTATGCCTGACTGTTTTTTCACAAAAGCGAACACTTCACTAAGCGTCAAACAGCCATGACGTAAATACGGTGATAAATGTGTCACCGCACCATTAACAAAATTACGATTGCGGCCATATTGTATGGCATCAATCGCATTGAGCTTTCTAACCCCACTGGCCCTGCCTCCAGACCACGCCAACTCGAGATCAGGTCCTTTCGCCGCAGAAAATAGACGCCTAATGTAGTGCAACCTTTCTTCCCGATCGCTAGGGATATTGAGTTTTTGTGCGGAGCCCATTGATGTATTTCCTACAAGATTAAGGATGTGTGATATACCACCCAAAAGGGTACACCTTTTGTACATAATTTAATATTAAAAAATATTGAAATATCATGCAATAATAATCACCGATGTTTACGATTATCAATTTATAAATTCTTTTTAGCAGGATATCAAATGATAGAAGCAACATGGGTTTGGGCGGTATTAGGTATTGTTTTAATCGCAGTCGAAATACTGGCCATCGGTACGTTGTATGTATTATGGTTTGGTATTGCAGCCATTTGTTTGGCGATCGCAACGTGGTTCTTTCCTGACACTCCTTACGCAATTCAATTTATCGCTTTTGCCATACTCTCACTCGGATCCTTAGTAATATGGCGTCGTTATTACAAAAGAAATGACACCAGCTCACCTGTTGGACAATCACAAGGCGAAGAAATAGGACGCATTGGCACCGTAGTAGAAGCAACAAGCCCCTCACAAAATGGCTTGATACGCTTCACTCAAGGCTTAATGGGTAGCCGCGAGTGGATGGCAGTTTCCGATGAAGTTATTGAAATTAACAGTCAGGCAAAGGTCATTGCTGTTGAAGGCAATGCACTTCGCATTACAAAAATCAGTTAACGCTTTTTAATCGTCACTTAAGAGGAATATTCAAATGACAGAATTTAGTTTAGTACTCATATTTTTAGCCATTGTTGCCATCATTAAAGGTGTTCGTATTGTGCCGCAAGGTGAAGAGTGGGTGGTTGAGCGACTAGGTAAGTTTGCTGGCGTATTAACTCCAGGACTACATGTCATCAACCCGATTTTCACCAAGGTCAGCTATAAAGTCACTACCAAAGACATTATTTTGGATGTGCCAGAACAAGAAGTCATCACTCGCGATAACGCTGTGATTTTAGCCAATGCAGTTGCATTTATTAAAGTGACGAAGATTGACCGCGCTGTATACGGCATTGAGAATTTCCGTGAAGCAATGCGCAACATGGTGCAAACCAGCTTACGTTCCATCATTGGCGGCATGGATTTAAACCAAGCCCTGACCTCACGCGATCGCATTAAATCTGAGCTAAAACTTGCCATTGCAGATGAAGCACTAGACTGGGGCTTAACGGTTAAGTCTGTAGAGATTCAAGACATCAAACCATCCCCTAACATGCAAGATGCAATGGAGCGTCAGGCAGCAGCAGAACGCGAAAGAGTTGCGGTAGTGACCGAGGCAGAAGGCGCAAAACAATCCCTTATTTTAAATGCAGAAGCACGCTTAGAGGCCGCACGTAAAGATGCTGAAGCACAGATGGTCGCGGCAAAAGCCTCTGCAGAGTCAATCAAGTTCATTACAGAAGCCGTGCAAGAGAATAACGCATCAGCGATGTTCTTGTTAGGCGACCGCTACATCACTGCGCTACAGAAAATTTCATCTTCTGAAAACAGCAAAATTGTGGTCATGCCTGGTGACTTAGTGGGTGCCGTTAAAAGCCTTGTTGGCGGGAAATAAATAACGCTTAATCAATCAACCTTACCGATTTCCTCCCCTGTAATAGGGGAGGAACATTAATGACCACAGACCGTACATGCAGGGTCTTTACTCAGCTTAATCGTACGCCATTCCATAGAGAGTGCATCTAGCAACAATAAGCGCCCTTGCAAGCTATCTCCGATACCCATGAGTATTTTCAGCGCCTCTGCCGCTTGGCAAGTGCCGATCATCCCCACCAGTGGTGCAAACACACCATTCGTGGCACAACGTAAATCGCTATCTTCACCGTTATCAGGAAATAGGCAGTGGTAACATGGGCTGAGTACTGAGCGCATGTCATACACAGTGATCTGCCCCTCAAAACCAATCGCAGCCCCAGACACCAATGGTTTTTTCAATTGCACACAAAGACGATTCAAGAGATAACGCGTCGAAAAATTATCACTACAGTCAATCACCACATCCGCCTGTGTAATTAGCTTTTCAAAGTCAGTCTCTGATGACTTTTCACAAACGGTATTCACCATAATCTCTGGATTAATTGCCAATAAGGTGGCTTGTGCCGATAGGGCTTTGTTCACACCCACAGCGCTTGTGGTGTGCACAATTTGGCGCTGTAAATTAGTTAAATCTACCACATCAAAATCACAAATAGTGAGGGTACCAACACCCGCAGCTGCTAAATATAAGGCCACGGGCGAGCCCAAACCACCAGCGCCCACGATTAATGCATGGCTATTCACTAGTTTGTCTTGTCCTTCATATTCAATCTGCGGTAATAAAATATGGCGGCTATAGCGGAGAAGTTGATTGTCGTTCATAAATTAATGCAATTGTCCTGCTTGGATCATCACATTATAAAGAACATAGGGTGAAATCCAAGTGACGATATGATCAAACTCGCCATTAGGGTCGTCTGCACCTCTAGGTTCGTGGCTTACAAATACGCCATCATTATTTAGATTAGCAGTTTCGTCTGCCCCACCAGCAGCTTGATCGCCAGTCGGCCCCGTTGAGTAAATAACAGCAACAGCATTATTAATTAAATAGTTAGTTTCTGGCAATCCAGCAGAGCAGGCAGTGGCAACGATGCCCACAGAGCTCGCACAAACTCGTAGGTCTGGCCCCAAATTAGTCATACCCACGATATTCATGCCATCAGTTGCAGTATTTGCAGTAAAGTCTGGAAGAGTAGCAGGGGCACCGTCTTTAAACTGCGTCACCGCATAGCGGATTTGATTACCCCAACCATCTAATGCAAAGCCTTGCGCATCGACAGGCTGAATGCCCAACGTTGCTGCGGGCAAAAAACCTATACCACCCTGTGCACAATCTGCCGTACCACCCAGTGGCTGTTCCATTCCATTACTCGCCGCAGTTGCAGGGCAAGGCAAGCGACCATGTGCCTGTGCATAACCCAGCAACGCTCTTTTAGCTAATTCAAGCGTGTTTTCAGTTTGTGATTGAAAAAGCAGATTCCGCTGCGCTTGCAAAGGTAACAGTAAAGCAGCTAAGACAAAAGCCAATATAACCAGCACTATGGCCATTTCCACAAGAGAGAAACCATGAACACAGCGATTTAATCTAAATTTATTGCTCATGGTGCCACCACAAAAGTCTGGTCATTATAATTTATAGTTCTTTGTTTACTTGTTGCATCAAAGGTCATATCGCCATCAGTGTTTTCTTCACTGTCTAAATAGTCACTGATTGTACAAGATGGCCTAGCCTGTCCGCTTACAATTGGCCCTGTAGTTGCTACCATCGCACCAGATTTTTTAGTGCCGACATCAATACCTACTAGATTTGTTGGCCTTGTTAATTGGTAATACAAAGTATCTTGCCATCTATTTTCTGAAAACCAAGTTGGCAATGTAGTAATTACTTCTGAACAGCTATACCCTAGAGTCACCGTAGAACTTGAATTATTACATGTTACCGTTCTAGTCTGGCATATAGATAATGTCCCCAAACTGCAGATTGATGAACTGCTATTGGTGAACCCAGCGTCTATAAATTGAATCCGCCCAGTAACATTTGAGGAACAGTTTCCTGTAGCATCACATGAGAACGTATCTCCCGTGGATGTTCTAGAGCAAGAGCCAGCTCCTGTACAAGTACATGTCCTTCCTGATCTAGTGCAAGCCAAATTTGCTTGATTAAAATTACCTGCCGCCGTTTTTCTAAATACTACTGAAGCAATCTCTTCAAAATCACATGAAGTCGTTACTCCACTAGCTGAAGCTGCATAAGTACAAGAAGTTGGACCATCAATCGGCACTCCTCCACTTAAGTTATTATTTATGCAGTGATATTGACGAACACTCCCCACCCCTCCCAAAACAGCTGCATATGGATAATGTCCATTTACATCCTGATAAGACTTTAAAGAAACGCGCGCAACTTCACCTACTCGCTTTTCGAGTGCAATCACAAGCTCATCAATAGTGATGTAAACTAATTTATCATTGAAATAGTAAGGTTTTTGAAAGACCGTATCATTAGCACCAACTGTTCGCGCATCCTCACCTATGATGAATTGGTTGTCGTCGAACTGATTAAGGGGATATCCATAATTTTTAAACGGCACTCCATCAGAGATCCGAACGATTCTATCTAAATACTCTCTTGCCTCAGGTGCAGCAGACGATCTGTCCTGCCCTCCAACCGATGTACCTGGCGCAATAATAACGGCAGCTACGCGATTGGATATAACGTTTCCATTTCTATCCACCACCTCTATCCAATCTGTTGCTATATTCGCAATACTTGGATTGATGATTGGATTAGAGCCTGTGCCGTTATAGTCATGCACTAAGTTTTTAGATACGGCATACCACAAAGGCTCACCCGTTCCATCCCTAAAATCTTCACCCAATGCAGCGGACACTGTAATTCCATGATTATTGCAATTGGGATCCAAACCTCGAAGGGGCAATCTACCCAGCAAAAAACTGTACGAGAAACTGACATTCGTGGCAAAACAATCGCTGTATCCATCATAGTTTCCGTCACCATTCCGATCTGGATAAGGCATTTGGCCGGGATGACTCGGATGACTCACTGCCCATGAGATAAGCGCTGACTTGGCCTCACTTAACACTCGCATCGTTTTTTCATCTTGCGCGGCTTGCAAATTAGATGCATTAAACATTTTATACACAAAAGCCGCCGCACCTAACCCGATAATAAATGCGATTAGCATTAATACCGCGCCTTGCTGTGTTTTGCGATTGGCCGGCTGGCTATTCATCGCCAGCTATCTCCTCCGCCTCATTCAATTTTAATAGTTTGGCTTTTTCCACTACTTGGAGCTCTTTGATTTGACTAGTTTCAGGCTCATACATCTGCCCCGCTTTTAGCCGAATTTTTTTACCGCTAGCCTGTACATCTACACCCTCTGCAATTGTTGCTTTACTTGAAAAGCCTCGGCGGTTAATTCGCCCAATTTGCACATTATCAACAGTACCGTCTTCTTGTACTGCTTGGTTATTAATCCAAAGTGTGCCTTTAACCCCATCGCTACGCTTCACGTAACCTTGCATGGTAATTGGGCTTGTCATTTCGACAGATGAATCATCTGTATCGCTTTCTGATGGCTCATCCTCTTGTGTCGTCACTACTTTTAACTGCTGACTTTGTCTAAGTTTATCTAGCCGCTCGCGCTCAGCAGGTCTGCTAAATAAACGCCCAAAATCGTCATTAGGGGCTGCATATATTCCATTGAGTCCAACACTCAGTAGGCTAAAGATAATCGCTTTAATAAGTAAGTTAATCATGACTAAGGCCCTACTACCGATTGAATCGTGGCAGGTTCACGTAATGTAAGCCAATCTAGCTCACATTGTGCATGTAAGTTTGCTGTTAGTTGTGCACTTAAAGCGCCACCTTCATTCAATCTGGTAATTTCGCAATCTCGCAATATTAAAGCCGCAGCATTAGCGCCACTTAAAGACTCTGTCAGTTGTAACAAGTCGCCCTCATGTAGCATATCTAGCTCAAACTGCATGATGGATCGACTTAATGTAAACCCACCTAGGTTTGTTGCAAAGGCGGGGGTGTATTTTTCCTGTTGTTTAATACTATATTTAATGCCAAATAGCTTATGATTTTTATGTTGCTCTCTTAAACGCTCCACCCACTCGATACGTCGCTCTTCACCTACAAAACCTTTGTTAATCAGCACTTGGTATTGTGGCAAAAACTCTGTAATAATTTCTTTTTCTAAGCCTGAGGATTGATAGCGTTGACGAGCAGCATTTAACTGGTTTTGTTGTGTAAGTAGCGCTTGCTCTTGATCCGCTTTATATTGTTGGGCAAACACAATACAAACCACCACCACGACAACAATCCCGCCTAATATTGCCAGCGGGATTTGTAACTTTTTCCAGTCGCTCTGCTCTAGCTTCATGATGGTTGGGCCTCAGTAGCACTCACCATGTCTTCTTGCGCAGGCTTCAGTACAATTTTTAATTTAAAAAATGCCGGTTGCTTTTGTGCAGACTGCTCGTCTGTAGTACTTCCCTGAAGGCTCACAAAAGAACTTACGTTGACAGGCTCTTGAAGCACCACGACCTCAGCGACTCTGGTATCCGCCTTAATGTTAGCAACAAACTGATTCAAACTGTTCAATGCACGGCGATAGTCTCCCGTAAATCCCGAAATTTGAGCCGTTAAAAATGCAACTTCCATTAGCTTAGTAGGATCTGCTGGTGGCGCCGAGTTAGCTACAGCTAACTCACTATTTGAGGCCGTAGGCAATGGCGTAAATTTATCTTGATCATTGATATTGGTATCATTTGTCAGCACCCAATGTAAACGATCAATTTGCACTTCATCTAATGAGCCTTTAGCCGTAGGTGCTAGTGCAGCACTTAATACTTGCATCATGCGCCTTGGCGATTTTGGAAAGGTGGCAATGTTCTTATCAAGCTCTACCGCCACTCTTAAATCATTGGCACTAATCTGAGTCACGGGAAAGTCTTTTGCAGCCTCGTCATATTGATGTTGCTGAATCAAGGTATCTTGCTGTGCTTGCTCAAACGCAATTTTCTGATCCAAGCCCTCTTTGAACATCCATCCTGCAGCGGCTAATCCAAAAAAACCAATCAATGCAGCACCAATCATTAAGCCCTGTTTTAATTTATTAAACTGGAAAGATTTAGTGAGCCAGTCTGGTGCTAGGTTGTCAACAAAATGTCCGTTTGCCAGTAATTGCATATGCATCAACTCTGGCTTTTCTTGAAGCAACTTCACTGGCAGTCCCAGTGTTTTAGCTAAGCTGCTAAGACTCACATCGGCACAATTTAAACCTTGTTCCTGGCTAATCCCTTGGCTAATTTGCTGCGTTGTCCCATTGACACTCACTAACGCTAGATTCAGCGGCGTATCGCGCGATATGTAACGTTGACTCATTAAATAAAGACGCGTTTTTTCAATTTCCACAAGGTAGAAATAACCTATTTGCCCCGTGGCCTCTGGTACATTTGGTACCAACCGACTCATGCGCAAACATCCATGATGGAAGTAAGTCTGCCTAAGCCCAGAAGAAAGTTTTTCACAGAATAAAAGATGAGGGGCAGTTAGCTTAAGTTGCTTCATCAATACTAGGCTTAGCATTGGGAGCAAGTAAACACCTACCAACTGTGCTTCCTGAGCCTTAATGATAGCGACCCAAGCTTGCAAGAACTCATCTTTACTGATGGCAACAAACAAGAAGTTATCATCTTTTCGCTTGTCTTTATCTCGATCAATAAAGTGTGCGGTTCGGTAATCTAATCCACGATAATGTTGATTTAGCTTGCGAGTCACCATCTCATGCTTCGCACTGCCAGAGGTGTGAGGCAAACTCTCGAGCCTAAAGTCTTCTTCTACTGCGTCTGCAATTAAATAAACTGGACTAGATGAATATTGCTGCAAAAATGCCGAGAATGCCTGATGACCAGCCTCGTCATTCTCAAAAGTTTGGTTACCCTGCAGCTTGCCTGCATGCCAAACACCAACCAATAGTTGATTGGCCGTGGCGCATAACACTAGTTTTTTTGGATTAGCGAACATCATGCTTTTATATTAATTCACTTAAATTTTAAGCTTACTAAATGAGTCATACACAGGGCCTAATACCGAGAACATAATGAACGCAAGAATACCACCTAACAATACAGTGAGCGCTGGCTCTATCATTTTTAGCATTTTTTGCATCGCATCATTCACATCGCGATCATAAAAATAGCTAATATTAAGTAGTGACTTGTCCAAGGCGCCTGTGCTTTCCCCCACCTTGATCATTCGGACGACAAGTTGCGGGAACAAGCCTGCATTACGAAAGCTCTCGCTCATGGCATCGCCCGCGTTAATTTGCGCATGCACTCGCGTCAGCGCGTCTGCCACCACGCGATTTCCAACGATGTTTTCGCATATTTTGATCGCATCTAAAATCGGGATGCCGGTTTGATACATCAAAGCAAAATAACGAGCAAAGCGTGCCATAATAATTTTATGCAAGATTGGCCCGGTAATAGGAATATTTAATTTAAGCAAATCAAAACGGTAACGCGCTGCTGGATTTGTCCGAATCGTAGCCGCCAATAAAACTACAGCAATCACAGGTAAGCCTAGGATTAACCACCAATAATTCACAAATGCATTAGACATGGCGATTAAAATCTGAGTATTAAGCGGTAGCTCTTGCCCCATATTGCGCAAAAAAGACACCATTTGCGGCACAACATAAATCATTAAAAACACGACCGCTAGCGATACAACAATAGCAACAAAGGCTGGGTAAGCCAATAGCTTTTTAGTCTGCGACATTAGCTCATCTTGCCAACGTATCGTATGAAACAGGTTATTCAATACCACAGGTAGTTGCCCCGTCCGCTCTCCTGCATCAATCAAGCTCACAAATACATCACTAAACACGCCAGGATGCTCTGCAAGTGCTTGCGATAGCATCTTACCGCCTTCAACTTCTGAGCTAATGGCACCTAAAACCTTTTGAAAGTATGGATTGTTGCTACTCTCGCGCAAATCGTTCAAGCACTCCAGCAAAGGTACACCCGCGCTAGAAAGTTGCTCCAACTGAAAACAAAACATGACTAAGTCTTGGTTGCTGACTTTATTACGATTAAATAAACTGGTTGAGCGTGTTGCTAATCTACACGTAATTAAATCCAGCCCCATTCGCTCAAGACGAATTTCAAGATCCACCTCATTTAGCGCATCCACTTGCCCCAGCGCGATACGGCCTAACTTATCAACGGCTTTGTAGCTAAAAGATGGCATAAGCTAATGACTAATTCTACTGGTTAAATCAATCACGCGCATGACTTCCGCGACACTGGTATATCCTTCTAAGATACGGCGAACTCCGTCTTCTGCCAGAGTCACAAATCCTTTATCTAGCGCAACTTTTTTAAGCTCGTCTAAGTGAGCACGGCGAGAAATCAGCGCATCCATATCACTATCAATACGTAGTAACTCGATAATCGCCATCCGGCCCCTATACCCAGTTTGATTACATTGTTTACAACCTTTTGGTTTGTAAATATGTGCTTTATCATTGAGTTTAAGTTGTAAAATTTTATGCTCAAGATCATCAGGCTTATGCTTTTCTTTGCAATGTGGACATAAGACCCTTACCAATCGTTGCGCCACAACACCAATAATATTGCCGGCCATGATGTCAGGTAAGATACCGATATCAGTTAGTCGTGGAAACGCCCCTAAAGCAGAGTTGGTATGTAGCGTGCTAAATACTTGGTGCCCAGTCATCGCCGCGCGAAATGCCATCATCGCGGTATCAGCATCACGAATTTCGCCCACTAAAATAATATCGGGGTCTTGCCGCATAATAGACCGAATACCATTAGCAAAATCCACCTTGTTCACCTCTGCCACAGAAGTTTGACGCATCATGGTAACTGGATATTCAACGGGATCTTCTAGCGTCATGATATTCACTGACTCGGTGTTCTGATGCGTAAGCAATGAATACAGCGTGGTTGTCTTACCGCTACCAGTTGGGCCCGTGACAATCAAAATCCCCTCAGGGCGAGTCATCATTAACTGTAACTCATCTAGGGTCTCTGGCCGCAGCCCCATACGCTCCATCGGAATAATCGACTTTTCACGGTCTAGCACACGCAAGACAATATTTTCGCCATGAATGGTTGGATGTGTCGACACCCTAAAATCAATCGGGCGTCCACATAAATTCATATTCAAACGGCCATCTTGTGGCGCTCTGGTTTCTGCAATATCAAGCCCACTCACCACTTTTAGCCGCACGGCCAAACCGCCCCAGTAGCTTTTATGTAAGCTTCTGATTTGTTGCAGTACGCCATCGATTCTATAGCGTATACGCAAGAATGCCTGCTCAGGCTCAAAGTGGATATCCGATGCGCCGCGTTTTACGGCGTCCATCAACAATGCGCCCACTAGTCGCACCACAGGTTGTGTGTATTCATTATCATCAACACTTAAGCTTTGATAATCAATTTCACCTGTTTCTATTTCACGCAAAATACCATCTACAGATAATTCATATCCGTAAAATTGATCAATCACTTCCTCTAGCTGTGCTTCCGCCGCCAATACAGGTTTTAGCTGAATCTGCCCACCCAACATAGCACGCAACTGATCTAGCGCAACCACATTGAACATATCAGCCATGGCGACGACCATCGTTCTCGTCAAGGCATCATAAGCGACAGGTAATAAATGATATCGACGTGAGAAATCTTGTGGCACCATTTGCAAGGCCTCAAGGTCAGCTACCACAGTCGACAAATCAATACTGTCGGTCCCTATGGTATGCGCAACCATGTCGCGCACCATCGCCTCCGTCACAAACCCTAAGCGAACAAGCTGACGCCCTAAAGGCAAATCATTATGTTCCTGCTCTATCAGCGCAATGCGAAGCTGGTCCTGGCTAATTAAGCCTTGCTGCACCATCAGTTCGCCTAAACGAATTTTACGCCGCTGTTCAGCCATTAAATTTAGCCTGATTATTTGAATTCATTATTGTTTTTCATCTATCTAATTCAGCACTACGATTATCTTAAATCGCCATTTTGAGACCGCTGCATGCTAAGTACCACCCATAAACACAACACACACTAGTAATAAAAAGAATCACTGCAATGCGCGAACCCTTGCTTCTAGTTGGGCGCGGTCTGGGCTAGCAGCACCAGTGATATTAAGTAACTCAAGTGCGCGCTGATATTGCACGAGCGCTAGCTTTGGCTTACCCAAATGCTCTAAACTAATTGCCAAATTAAATGCATAATCTGCGCTAATCGGTGCATACTGGCTTGCATTGAAATAAGCTGATTGTGCAGAAGCCCATTGATTTTGTGCGGCATATAAGTTGCCTAAAGCCGCATGTAAATTAGCCGCATCAGGCTGACGTGCCAGCATGCTTTTAATTTTACTTTCAGCAGCCACTCCATCAACACTCACCTCCAAATCCGCCATCGCAGATTGAGCAATGCTATTCCTAGGCTCAATTTCTGTGACCTTACGATACCAACCAATCGCATCCATATTTCTATCTTGACGCTGTGCAATTGCCGCCATCCCTAACAAAGCATCGATATTTCTGACATCTTTTTGAAGCACTTGGCGATACTTCTGCTGCGCAGAACTATCATCTCCTCGATTGAACGCCTCATAAGCCGCCAGTAGCGTTGGATCAACACCAGCAACAGGTGTTTTACTGACCAGTTTTAGCGGTTGTTTTGAATCAGAGGCTTGATCATCACGCAGGTTAGCCTCATCCACTTTCTGCGGTTTACGTGTACTCAACGCAACTGTTTTCTGCGGTGTGAATTGCGGCTCATCTGCCGCCAACTCATCACTCAATGCAAGAGAACTAGCTTTCGCAGCCGACACAGGTTTTTCCAATGATTGCATTGAAATCTCATTGCTAGCTTGACTCGCCTTACCAGCCGCAGGCGCGTTCACGTCAACCTCATGAGCGGCTTGCTCAATTGCGCTGGCCTCTTCACCAAGCTCGCTAGGTAATGACGCATCGGGCACTACATTACCTTCCATTGATTCAATATCAACAACTGGGGCAGCAGGTGCAACTGGCTTTACAACCACGACCTCATCAGCAAATAGTGTTTGAAAATACTGATAGCCTTGCAATCCCAACAAAATCATTAACGCACCAGCTACACCTAATAATATCAATGCAGAACGTGAGCTCGCCGTCTTTACCGCCTGATTAGCGACAAATACACTAGCAGCCGCTTGCTGACGCCCTTCTTTTGTTGCACCACTCTGTGCTTTTACGCTAGCAACGCTGGCCATCGCAGCTTCATTAAAAGCATCAGCCTTGCTTTTCGGCTTAGCGCCCCCTTTAGTTGCCTGTACATTAGGTTGAGTAGTGGCATCCTCTTTTAATTTGAGACTAGGGCTAATCAAGCCAGCCTCTTCAGCAAGAGATAAGCCAGCATCATTGAAAACACCATCATCTGTACCTGATGCAAGCAATACCGCACTATCGGCTGATAGATCATCATCCCGAGCTACGGCAGTGTCCATGCCTGCTGGCGCCTGAGAGTCCAAAGGGGTCAAAGTTAACGCATCCGTAGCCAAAGGCCGTGCGTGCACTGTGCCTTTAGCTTTTTCCTTATCTTTCTCGGCAGAGGCCAAGGCTTTAATTAGCAAACTCATTTGCTAATTACCTTTCACTCTCAGCATCTACTGTATTTTCCAGTTGCTGCGAAGGCAGATACTGTTTATAAGAGGCCAACTCATCACTTTCCAGGCTAGCATTAGTAATTACCGTTGGGCGAAGAAATATGACAAGTTCAGTTTTACGATTGGCATCATTACGACCCGTAAATACCTTACCTAATCCGGGAACGTCAGATAGCCCAGGTACTTTATCCGTGTTTTTAAAAACTTCGTCTTGCATCAAACCACCTAATACAGCTGTGCTTCCACTTTCGATTTGCAACATTGATTCCATTTCTCTCACTTGGATAATAGGAATAGAATTCTTAATTCCGTCCTTGAATATAGGATTAGGATCATCCACAACACCAACCCTACTTGAGATGGTCGGACGCACATTCACATTCACGCTACTCCTATCATTAATTTGCGGAGTTACGCTCATCACAACACCGACTGGTACAGTATTTGGTGTAGTGGTAATTGTGGTAAATGGCTGGGTAGTAGTACTTCCGGGGGTTTGTTGAGCCTGAACTGTAAAATAAACTAAATTATTTACCACTTTCAGCACTGCTGTTTGATTATTGAGCACCATTAATTTGGGGCTTGATAACACTTTTGTATCACCGAATTGCTTTAGTAATGTAATGGACGAAGCAATACTGCCAATCCCGCTTACTTTGTTAAGATAACCTACAGCAAAACCTGCTGCTGTATCAACTCCCAATGCATTTCTGCCTGCTCCTGTAAAAGCTCCTGTGGTACCGTCATAGCTTGCTGACGAACCTAAGATTTGTCTAAATTCAAATCCGCTATTTTTATCAGTATTATTTAATCGACTCCAGTCAACACCTGCTTGGAAGCTATCATTCAATTGAACTTCTACAATTGTAGCTTCGATTAGCACTTGCTTTTTGGCACTGGACATGACTTTATCAATAAATTCCTGCACCTTTTCATGTTGCTTGTTAGTAGCTCTTACGCTTATTACTCCAGTTTCAGGATTCGCAATGACGTTCGCAGCAAAGAAAGTTTGGTACTCTGACCGCTCCCGCTCACGATCTTCAACTGCTACGCTACCTACACTAGCCTGAGCATCTACTTTAGCCAAAGACTCTTTCTCCGCTTTAAGCTGACTATTAAGTTGTCCCGCCGTTCCTATGCGGGCGACAAGAACCTCCTTGTCCGTCTCAGCCAACAACTCCTTTATGTTTTGTATCAATGACTCCCATAAATGATTTTTAGACTCGCTATCTACAGACGTACTTGAACTGTTTTTTGCACCATTTCCCGATGTGCTTGTTGCAGAGCTACTACTTCCGGCACTACTAGTAGTTGCACTGCGGCCTGTGCTAGAAATTTCTGCTGCTGCCCCAATAAAACCTTTTGTATCTCTATTCACATTTACATAGTCAACCTTATACATTCTCAACACTGGCTGATCAGGGGTAATTGTTAACACATTGCCTTTGACGCTGTACGTCAAATCAACCTGTTTAGACAATCGCTCTAGAATTGCAGGTAAGGTTTGGTCTACGGCATTTAATGTCACACGCCCTTGAATGGCCGGGTGAATATCAACATTAAGCTTGCTGTCTCTTGCTATCGCAAACAACACTTCTTTCACTGGCGTGTCATACACAACAATACTATAAACAGGCTCTTTAGCTTTAGGAGTAGGTGGCGGCAAATATGGACTATTGGTTACCGGCTTTGGAATCGCCGCTGAAGAGATGGCTGATTTTGATATGACTGAGGGTGTTGAAGTATTCTGTCCATCAATATGCCCTTTTGATGGCTGAACTTTAGATTGATGCGAGCATGCTGTCACACACAAGACCAAGATCATACTCAGCAATGCTAATACTGTTTTATTATTCATCACGGCTTGGCTACCCCTAATTCTGCAACTTTATCTGTACGCTATGCATCAAATTGCATGATACCGCAAAAATACAAATAGCAACAATTAGTTACAATGATAAATCAAGGTTATTGATTAGGTAACTCGCGAAAGTTTGTATAAAAACTAGCAATCTCGGAACACCACAGCCTCAGACTGACATCAATTAAAGAAACACCAATAGATAAGCCAGCTTCAGGCAATTAATAGAAATACAGCAAGGCGATTAAGGGATGATCGCCATATCTTTACTTATACCAGCCAACGTCCTCATGTATGGCCGACTATTTTTAACATAGGGCGGCAAGCTTTTTAAAGCTTCCAATGCATCAACTCTACGCTCATACGCACCATACAACACCACTGTGTACAAACCATCTTTTTGTTGCATACGGTACAGGTAGATATTATCAACCTCTACTTGCTGACTTAAGCGCTCAAGCTCCATTGCCAATTGATGCTCTTCGCCTTGTACACCCACGGGCAACGCATTGGGTACTGATTTAATTTGTAGCAATATTGTGTCTTGCTTTGCGCTTTGCAACAACCTACTCATCGCATCCAAACGCTGGTTCACTAAGCCCACACTGTTTTTGCTTTCTGCAGCGTCAGGCCTATCACTCGCCATTGCAGCATCTTTCAAAATAGCTGGTGCACTAACATTAGCTGACACACTAGGATTAGTTAATGCCGATAGATTATTCACCCCCATTTGCGTATTGGTAACAGCAACGGCAGATTGCCTTGCCCCCTGAGGCAGGTTAGGCTTAATTGTGGATGGCTTAATCATGGCAGGCTGCGCTTGCTGACCTGCCACATTGGCATTAGTTTTCTGGGCAGTTGACTGTTGCCACAACATCGCAGCGATTGATAGACCACCTAAAATCACAAGCAAGTACATGAACCACGTGACAAATCGCTTATATCGCCCAAACTGTTGGCCATAAGAACTTTCTGCAAACTCACTATCCTGAATAGCGGCCTTAACGTGCTTAGGGGTTACTTGATAGGCATTCTCAGCAAATGCCGCAAGCAATGCCTTATCTGCTAAGATATTCACGCGCCTGACCAGCCCCTGCGCCGCATGTGACAACTTCTTAATCGATGCATCAGTAAACAGATGTGGTCCATGGTAACCTGCCGCACGAAGCCTAAAAATCAAGTATTCACCCACATCTTTAGTTTGCAACGGCCCCAAGTTAAACCGATGCGTAATTCGCTCACGCAACTGGCGAATTTGTTCCTGATTTAAATTCTCGTCCAGTTCTGGCTGACCAAACAGCACAATCTGCAACAACTTATCTTGCTTAGTTTCTAAATTGGATAACAAGCGAATCTCTTCCAGCGTTGCCAGCGGCATGCCTTGTGCCTCTTCAACAAAGATGACAACTTGACGTCCTTCTGCATGCCGATTTAACAAATGTGCTTGCAATGCTTGCATCACTTTTAACCTATCGGCATCTTTAGGTAATTGCAGTTGCAGTTCAAATGCAATCGCATGCAACACATCTTCAGGCGCTACGCTCGGGTTTGCAAGGTAAATGCTCTCGATCCTTTCAGGAAGTATCGTTTGTAGCATTCTACACAGCATTGTTTTGCCGCTACCAACCTCACCCACCACCTTAATAATGCCCTCACCATTGGCAATGGCATACACTAAAGCATCAAGCACCGCACCTCGATTACCACCAGAAAAGAAAAAATCAGTATTCGGGGTAATCTTAAACGGGGGTTGCTGCAAACCAAAGTGTGGATAATACAAGTGATTTCCTAAAGAGGATTAGTTGTGACGATTACTCTTCTTGCGTATTCATACGACTATACAGCGTTGTACGATTCACATTCAACAATTTAGCCGCCTGACTTAAATTACCATGTGTCATTTTCATCGCCGCATCAATATATGCACGCTCCCAGGACTTCAGTACGGCATCCAAACTTACATTCACTTGGCGCTGCAGATGTTTTTGCGCCTGTGCAGTCATACTTGCATCATCGTTAAAATTAAATGCATCAGCCGTTGAGGCCTGCTCACTTAAATCAAACTCAGCAATCAACTCATTTTCTTTAACCGTTTTACCTGAGTACTTGGCAATTAAACGGATAACAATGTTTCTTAGCTCGCGCACATTGCCAGGAAAATCATACTCCAGCCAACGGACCTCAGCTTTGGCATCTAATTTAAATGGCGTCTTATCAATTTGCTTGGTATAGAACTCAATAAAGTGATCGCGCAACAAATGTTTATCGTCCATCAACTCTCGCAGTGGTGGCACATGGACAGTAAAAACGCTCAAACGATGATATAAGTCTGACCTAAACTTACCAGCACGCACTTCTGCTCTCAAGTCTCGGTTAGTGGCGGCCACAATACGTGCACGACTTTTACGCGTTTGCGTTTCACCAATACGCTGATACTCACCATTTTCTAGCACACGTAACAGCTTAGCTTGCAACTCTAAAGGCAACTCGCCAATCTCGTCCAAAAACAACGTACCATCACCCGCATCTTCAAAGTAGCCTGCATGCGCAGCTACCGCACCCGTAAACGCACCTTTTGCATGTCCAAACAAGATAGATTCGGCCAACAATGGAGAAACCGCAGCACAGTTAACGGATAAATAAGGATACAGCAAACGCTGACTCGCAAAATGAAAGCTACTCGCCACCAACTCTTTACCACTACCAGATTCACCTTCAATCAGGACCGGAAATGGGGAGTCTGCAAACTGTCTAATTTGCATGCGTAACGCTTGAATAGGCAAACTGTTACCGAGCAAGCCCCCATGCTCCTGCTCCACTCTCATTTCGTTCAACTCAACGTCTTGCACCTTGAGCGCATTCAACAACATGTCTTTAAGTTTTTCTACATCACAAGGCTTCGCAATAAAATCCACTGCGCCTAGTGCAAGCGCATGCTTCACATTGACGTCATCACTTTGACCGGAAAGCACATGAATCTTAATGGTAGGAGAATGTGTTAGCAGCGCGCTAATCACTTTAAAACCCTCTTCGGGCGTATGTGGGGTAGGAGGTAAACCTAAGTCTACCAAAGCCAAAGCTGGTGGGGCATCTAATTGCTGGAGTAAACTCTTCAGTTGCGTGTACGACTCCGCCACACACACTTCAAAATATTTACTCAACACAAAATGTAAGGTATCAGTGATTAGCGGGTCATCATCAATAATCATTAATACAGGACGTAGTGCTGCCATTAACAAACCCTTTTTTTAAATTAGATAACAACTGTAATCTACGTCACTATAGCCTGAATAGTTTGATGTATCAATACTTACACCAATGCTTGGCATGGTTCGAAATCCAAGCAATAACTACCAAGCAACCGCACTTGTCTTTTAAAACAACATCGATCTAGATTACCCAACTACTTGCAGTGGATACTTATTGATGATGATAAAAAAATGAGCGCTAAAATTCAATGGTAGCAAATGCTATCCGATCAACAAAGTAGCATTTTGACTTTAATCCAGCGTCAATATTTGACTGGGCAATGTGTGCCGATTTTTCTTCAAATAGGTCAAGAACTCAGCACCACTCAACTCCGTAAGTTTTTGGTTTAACGCCTCATCTTCACTTGGGAAACTAAAAATTGACGCATTTTGTGCTGCAGTTTTTAAGCCTTCATGCTCAGAATCACGAATGATGCTTCGCACTTTATCCTGAACCTTTTCAGTGGCTGGCGTATACGGCACAACAATCCAAAAGTCACTTCCAATCCTAGCGACCAAATCCGTATTTCTAAAAGCTTTTTTAAGATGAGTTGTCATCGAGACTAGTTGTTCAGCGGCCTCTTTAGCACCATATGCGTCACCAAGCTCATTTTTATCGCCATGTTCAATATGAACCAAACCAAATGGCATCGGGCACAAATACCTAGACATAATCGCCATTAGCCATTCAAATATGAAAAGGAAACGGTCTGTATTCTCAATATCTTCAATTAGCATGTCTTCCAAACCCCACATTATCTTTAATGATCGGTTGCGATTACTACCAGCACTAATTCAGTCGTATGCGTACTTATAGATACTCACTTAGATATTTAGCATACAGTTGATACTATCTTACAAGAATTAACTTAATCAAGAATAATTTACAGAGTAGAAAGGTACGCTAGAAAAAAATAAGCCCCACATTGCTGTGGGGCTTATTCAATATGGGGTGGCTGATGGGGCTCGAACCCACGACAACAGGAATCACAATCCTGGACTCTACCAACTGAGCTACAGCCACCATAGAGACTTTAAAATTTTATGGCCTGCCCGACAGGAATCGAACCTGTAACCCCCAGCTTAGAAGGCTGGTGCTCTATCCGGTTGAGCTACGGGCAGATTTTGGTTACAAGACTTTATATCATCTACAACATAAAGTACTACACTTTTCGGGCTGACTTTTAATTTAGGTGTTAAAAGAAAACTTCACTTCTAACACCTAAAAATATTGGTCGGCGTGGAGAGATTCGAACTCCCGACATCCTGCTCCCAAAGCAGGCGCGCTACCAGGCTACGCTACACGCCGAAGAGGCAGTAATATAACCAAAACTAAGATTAAGGTCAATCGCTATATG
>Ga0208396_100039_pt1 | contig 64067 bp, 60 predicted proteins | sample LakWasMet64_LOW9_2_FD_183896 | JGI IMG/M metagenome (GOLD analysis project Ga0208396, IMG submission 183896) | Freshwater sediment methanotrophic microbial communities from Lake Washington under simulated oxygen tension - Sediment Metagenome... | ecosystem: Environmental > Aquatic > Freshwater >... | reverse complement strand
TGAGTATGGCGCAGGCAATACTTTATCGCGGAGCTGGTTTTGATGTAGTGTGGCCGAGCTTTGTAGCGGTTTCGCTGATTGCGATTGTGTTTTTTGCCTTGTCGCTGATGCTGTTCCGTAGAAGCCTGGCTTCTGCGTAAGGTTTATTCGGCATTGAAACTGCTGCGGTTGCCTTCAGTTGCAAACCTGATATTGAGTGACAGGTCGTTGCGCGAGTCTGCATTGGCCAGCGCGTTATCTTCGTCAATCTTGCCGTCGGTATATAGCTTGAACAGGGACTGGTCAAAAGTGTGCATGCCAATATCAGCATTTACACTCATGATATCTTTGATTTCACTCATCTTTTGTTTCTGTATCAGTTCTGACATATAGGACGAATTGATCAGAATTTCCGTGGCAGCAACACGTTTGCCTTGTTTGTCAGGCACTAAACGCTGCGACGCGATCCCGATTAGATTTATCGACATGCCGAGCAAGAGTCCAGCCCTGTGATCTTCCGGAAAGAACGAAATAACGCGCTCAAGCGCTTGATTTGCGTTATTGGCATGCATGGTAGCCAGACATAAATGGCCTGTCTCGGCATAGGTAAGCGCGCTTTTCATGCCATCCATATCACGAATCTCACCAATTAGAATCACGTCTGGCGCCTGACGCATGGCATTTTTAAGGCCATTTTCAAGCGAAAGCGTATCAATACCAATTTCACGTTGATCAACCAGGGACTTTTTGTGAGGATGTATGAACTCTATCGGATCCTCAAGAGTGAGTATGTGGCCTGTCATGTTCTGGTTGCGATAATCTATCATGGATGCCAGTGTGGTGCTTTTTCCAGAGCCGGTTGCGCCAACTACCAACAGCAGGCCGCGTTTACGGCAGATTAATTCTTTCAGGATAGGTGGCAGGCCTAAGTTCTCGATGGAAGGGATCTCGGTTTTAATATGGCGTATCACCATGCTGACTTCGCCACGCTGTTTGAATACGTTAACGCGGAAGCGTCCGATGTCGTTTTTGCTGATAGCAAAATTGCATTCCAACGTAGATTCAAACTCCTTGATCTGCTCTGCGTTCATGAGTGCGTAGGCGATTTCCTTAATCATGCCTGTAGCCATAATCTGGTTGTTGATAGGGATGGTGTCGCCCTCGATCTCAATATGGATGCTGGCGCCGGTGCTGAAAAACAAGTCGGACCCTCCCTTGTCCAGCATGAATTTTAAAACTGGAGAAATATCAATGGCGGCCATAAAACTCTTCCTTAAGTATTATTATTTTTATCACAGCACCGGTCATAAATGTATTGTCTGTGCGCAAAAGTTAGCATGACTTTAGCATATATTTTATGAGCTACGCAGCACATGTTTGTAGTACATAAAGTCAGTTCATTCAGCAGGTTTTAGGTGGCGGCAGCTTAACCTAACTCGAACGTCGTAATGCCAAATATCTTTTCTAGTGGCAGATTGGGAAAGCTTTTTGTGTACATCCGTGCTGTCTCAAAAACAGGCGTCATCCCGAATTTTTGAGTAAGCGCAATCGCGGCTTTGTTTGGCTCAGGTACATCCAGAAATATCTCGGATTCTTCAGGTATTGTTGCAGTCAAGGCTAAAAACAATTCGACTGCTATATCACTGGTTTCTGCGTTTAGGGGCCCAATCTTGAACCCTCGATCGCAGGCACGAATAGACCCATAACCCAGAATTCTGGAATTTTCCACAATTGCCAGCGTTTGTGAGTTTTCTGGAGCAATCCAGTTTTTCAGAAAAGCGCTTCTTTCGTCCGGGAAGAATTGGCTATCGTAATTTGCGATGTCATTGAATTCAATGTGTTCTGATGCAATTGCACGTGTTGTTGATGTGCTTTTTGCTGATTTTCCGGCAAATCTTATATTCCTGTGCGCCAGCTTGAATCCGGATTTTTTGTAATTGTCCTGTTGTGCCAGAACGCCGTCTAAACCAATGTTTCTGCCTGACAAGCTGGCAATGGCGGCTTCCCAAAGTTTGAACCCGAACCCCTTGCCCCTGAATTCATCTTTTACAATATAGAGGCCGATAAACCCGAAGTCGCTGCCGTATTTCACAGCGGATATGGTGGCGATTATTTGATCGTTGTACTTGCCGGCCAGAAAGCCTGTTGGGTCAGCATGGTAAAACGCTACAGCATCATGAATGCCCGGGTTCCATCCTTCATTTCTTGCCCAGTTTATGGCTGTCGATATTTCATCCTGAGACATGACAGATATTTTGTAGTTTGAGGCTTTGATTGCATTCATGGTACGCGAAATTATAAAAGCATATATATTATTGAGGGTTTGCAGTTAACGTTTGACGTGAGGGACCGCCTTAGCCGCGAAGGGCACCCACAAGTGCAGCTTGTGGGCGGTCCCTCTCGACGAAATTGTTAGCGAATGGCGCCATGCTTTAGATAAATAGCAAGAACAATGACAGCATAGATCGCAACTAAGATTGGCAATATTGCGTCCCAAAGAAAGCGTGCACGCGCAATCAGAGTAACTACCTTGGGTGAAACGTGCAGTTGCTTTGACATGTTTGAGATTGCCGATTTGGCAGACCACCAAGCATTGGCCTGCTGTTTTCCCTCCCGTCCTTTCTCTACCGCCTCATTAACGATGCCAAGAAGTGCTTGCTCGATATTGCCTCGGCGTTCAAGACGCGCGGAAACGAAATCAGCACATGATGAAATCAAGAACGAGATAAGTAGAAAAACAAGAAGGATCAACAAGCACCAGATCATCGCTGTTTGCTGCTTAACACTAAAGCTGATTCCAAGACCCTCAATCTTTTCAGGAATCAACCCCGTATGAAAAATGACAATGGCGGTGCTGCCTGCTGCAAGGAGGCGCCCTCGGATTTTTTGAGAGGCTTCACACAGGAACGTGATGACTCTTTCGCTAGCTACGGAGTGACGATTCATATCGTTAACAGTGATTATAGAGACCCATGGATATCTATATTAATAATTGATATTTTAAGTTGCATGGCTGGAACACATTGTCTTTTCTTTGTTTTATTGTTTCTTGGTCTCTATATTGAAATATTAATATAGAGCCGTAGCTATCATGTTCAATAATTGTAAATTATTTTTAGTGCAGCCTAAAATTTATTCATGAAGACGTCAATCGAGTTGAGATTTTGCTTTCAGATGTTTCTGATTTGATTAAGATGATTCGCCTGAATATTTTTGTAAATAGCCTCGAGTGATCTGGTGAAGCTGGCGGTATCAAATAAAGCTGAAGTCATTTTTTCGCTTATTAATTTCTGCTTCATTGTATGGAGTGCCTGCGGGTTTTTAGTCAGAAACAGCGCTTTGTTTTCATAGTCTGCAAGCGTGTAGGTGATCAGTTCGTCCAGGCCTGCTGCTTTAAGCAAACTGCCCGCCACGCGTGAGGCAAAGGTGTCGCCCACGCAGGTCAGCACTGGCAAGCCCATCCATAATGCATCGCTGCAGGTGGTGTGGGCATTGTAGGGCAGGGTATCCAAAAACAAGTCTGCATGCACATGGCGCGCCAGATGCTCGGCAATGGAAACGCGCGGCGCAAAAATAAGGCGTTCGCTGGCAATGCCTTGTAACGCCGCCTGTTCAATCAGGTTGTGTTTTGCCCAGCGATTACATTCCAATAACCATAGAACACTATTGGGTGTGGCTTTGAGCAGGCGCATCCATATATTGAAAAAATCAGCCGTGATCTTGAATGTCTGGTTGAAACAGCAGAATACAAAGGCATTTTCCGGCAGGCCGCATTCGGCGCGGGATGGTGCTTTTGCTACCGGGCGTTTGCGGTCGTTCGGCTGATAGCTGGCTGGTAAAATTGCCAGCTGCTCTGCATAGTTGCTGCTAGCGTGTGGCGGCGTGATAAAGCTATCGCTTAGCAGATAATCATATAGTGGCGTGTCATTAAAGGTGCCTCCAATAAAACTACCCATGGTTCCGGGGAAGCCAAGCCAATTGATGCTGACAGGGGCAGGGCGCAGGGCGACTATGCCGCTGCGGCTGGTTTGTGTAAAGCCGGTTAAATCAACCAGAATATCAACACCACAGGCATGTATCTTTTTAGCGGCTTCAATTTCAGATAGCAGTCGTATGTCATAAAACTGGTCAAACGCCTGTTCTATGCGTTTTTTGGCATCTGATTTGTCATTCACGCCATAAGAAAAACCGATGATTTCAAATTGAGATCTGACGTGCAGCTCCAGTAGTTCACTCACCAGAAACGCCAGCGGATGCAGCCTGAAATCGGCAGACATATAGCCGATTCTGATTTTCTTGTGTGCAGGTGTTGCCTCATAGCTAAAATTCAGCTGTTTGCCGTATGCAAGCAGCGCGGCATAACGGTTACTGACCCAGTTATCGGCACATAACTTTTGCTCTGCTGCTGTGGTGGATGGCATCGCCAGAAACGCGAAAGGTGATATTTGTGCCTGCGGTATGGTTTTTACCCAGTTACGGATTGTGGCAATTTCGTCATCAAGATCGTGCCAATCGCAGATGTGCTGTTTTTGATGCACTAAATGTACCTTGGCGTGGTAGAGCTGCGGGTTCAGCGCCAGCGCTTTTTTGTAGTTTTCAATTGCAAGGTCAAGCTGGCCCAGTTCGCGCTGTACATTGCCCAAGTTGTTATAGGCATCGGCATCATCAGGAGCAAGCTCTATGGCTTGGGCGTAGTGTCTGGCGGCCTCAGCCGCCTTACCCAGTTCACGCTGCGCATTGCCCAGGTTGTAATGGATTGCAGCATCCTGCATATTGAATTGCAGCGCCTCCTGAAAGCAGGTTTCAGCCTGTGTGAAGTTGCCAAGTGCATGCGCCTGATTGCCAAGTGAAGTCAGGCAGTGGCACAAAGCCTCGCGTACATCGTCATTTTTTTGCATCACGCGTAGTATACGGCGGTAGTAGCTGGCAGCTTCTTCAAAGCGCTCTAGTGTGAGTAGCGTATTGGCCAGATTGAGTTGGAGATCCGGATCTTTAGGCTGTAGCAGAATCGCCTGCTGAAAACTCTTGATTGCGGCTTCTGGCTGTTTGGCTGCGCGTAGTGCCAGACCATAATGATTCAGGTAGTCAGTATCTTTGGGGTTGATCGCCAGTGCCTGAGCAATGGAATTTACAGCCAGTTCGCTGCGGCCGGCCTGATAATAAAGCACCCCCAGCATATGCAGCGCATCTGCATGTTTTGGATTAGCGGCAAGCGCCTGTTGGTAGAGTGCTTCTGCCTGTGCTAATTGTTCTGCACGGTGGTGGTTAACAGCGGATAAGTATTGAGTGTGTGACATGGCCTGATTTTAACCTGAAATTAAGGGCACTTTTATAAATACATTTTTTGGGCGCATTGCTGCGTTACGCGGTACTCGGAACCTCGCTGTATATCTCATACTATCTCGGTTCCTGTGTTCCGTGCGCCTTTGGCGTATGAACAATGCGCTTGAGCGCATATGTTCTACGGGCACGCCCTTTACGGGTGCACTGCATCCCAAACTCTGCATTTATAAAAGCGCCCTTAAGTCTCAGATTAAAGTTAGTATCATTTTTGCCAGACGTTTCAAGCCCATTTCTTTTAATAAAAACCGGTTTGGGTTAAGTAAGCCAGCCAGCTCAGCTGAAATTGGTAACGGTTCATTGCAAACCATGCAAGCGATCAGCTCTGCGCATAGCGGTGCAGTGGTAAAGCCTTTGCTGCCGTGCGCTACATTCATATACAAACCGCTCACCCACGGTAGCGAACCAATTGGAGCCCCTGCACGCGGTGGTTTGTTTTTTAATGACTCTGCTTCTAACAATAGCCCTGCTAGCGGCCAGTAGTCTGACGTAGCGCAGCGCAAGGATACGCGGCCACCTGCGATATTGTTTTTCAGGCTGGTATGTAGCAGTGGAGAGATGTTATGGAGTTTATCCAGATTGGCCTGATGGTCTTGTTCATTAATCACAAGGTCACTCTGCCGGTCCACGGATGCTGCTACATTGGAAAACGTTGCTCCCAGACAGTGTAAATCTTCTGCATTCTGCTGATAAGTAGCCGGGCTGAAATAGCCATCACTGCAAACTATGGTCTGTAATTTCCTGCTGTCTTGCGTAGCTTTAAGCAGGCTAACTTGTCCACGCACGGCTTGGGTACTGAGTGGTAGGTTAGGGTAAAGCTCTTGCGCAGCATTGGCATTTGCAATGATTACCATATCTGAGTTTAGAACAGTATGGTTATTGATGACTATGTGGAATACGTTATTTGTTTTAAAAACCTTCATCACTTTATTTAAAGTAATGGTTGATATATTTTCATGTGCAGTCAAACGGCGGCAAAGCTGCTGTGGTTTAACCCAGGCGGCATTCGGCAGATACAGTGCATTATGCTCGATGTTAATGCCCGCCAGATTGCCAGCTTTTGATTTATCTACATATTGAATAATGTCGTTGGCATGGTTTTGTAAGGCAACTTTTTGAATGCGGGCTAATTCTCTGGCATTAAAGCCCAGTTGCAGCATGCCGCAGGTGTTAAAGGCATCATCGGGCAAGTTCAATGTTTTGAATAAGGCGATACTATGAAGGTAGCCGGCCAAAGCAAATTGACTACTGGTATCATCCCCGCTTAGGCGCGGGTATAGCATGCCTAAAGGATTGCCGGAGGCTTCACTGGCAATGTCTGGGTTGCGTTCCAGCAGGGTGACTTTGATACCACGTTGCGCCAGTGCATAGGCAGTGCTGCAACCGGCTATGCCACCGCCGATAACAATCGCTGTTCTGTTGGATTTGGTTTTAGCTGACATCATCGTTTTTTGTGCCAGTGCCTGCAGCATGCCCGTAAATCATTTCACGTTTTTTACCGAAGCCCGGTTTCTTATTGACCTGAAATCCTGCAGCTGTGAGTCCACGCCGCACTATGCCAGCACTGGTGAAAGTGGCAAATGTTGTTGCCGGGTGCGAGAGCCTTGCCATCTGTGCGAATAGTGCCGGCTGCCACATTTCCGGATTTTTAGATGGGGCGAAGCCATCCAGAAACCATGCGTCGGTTTTATGCTGAATATGGCTTAACTGCTCGGTTGCATCGCCAATTAACAGGCTTAGCTGAACTTTATGGTTATAGAGGCTGATGGTTTGTGCGTCGGTCAGTGCTGCATATTGGTCCAGCAAGGCTGTACTCAATGCGCTTAATTCAGGCCATAACTGCAGCGCAGTTGAGATTTCTTGTAAGCTTAACGGGTATTTTTCTACACTGATGAAATTTAAAACGGCATGTTCCGGTGCGGTTTCCAGCCAAAGTTTTGCTGCGCACAAAAAATTCAAGCCAGTACCAAAACCGGTTTCAGTGATGGTGAAGGTTGGCGTATTGAGCAGTTGCCAGCGTGCTGACAGTTGATTGCTCTGCAGGAACACGTAATCAGTTTCCAGCAGCCCGTTGTCAGTAGAAAAGTAAACATCCTGAAATGTGCTGGCATAGGGCTGTCCATCACGCCATTCAATGATGGCCGATGGCTTGGCAGGTGATGGGTGATTATTTTCTAAAGGGGGCATTTACTGTGCAGGCTAATTTTTATGGCAGGGCTGCATGTACTGCAATTTTGAACACAACTTTATGTATATGCTGCGCGGAAACTAATGGTGCATGGGTATCTTCAGGAAAGAAAATGCAGAATGCGCCAGCTGGCGTTGCTATCCATGTGGCCGGGGTGTCGTGGAAAAACTGGATATCGGCCTTGGCGTTGTAATCATCTACCGGATGATGGCAGTCAGCCAATGGCTTCCAGCCCATTTCATCCACGCCATCCAGCACTAGCTGAATATCGATGTAGTTACGGTGGCATTCCAGTTGCGCAGTCTCACGCGGCCGACCGGCAACGCGCTCTACAATAGCAAACACATCCTCACCGATAATAGCGTGGCGTCCGGATGCTAGCGCTGGCAGGTCTGTATTGCTGATATATTCGAACACTTTAGCGAAATAAGGGTGTAGTGAGGCATAGCGCCCAGCGTTTGCGATTGTATCCAGAATCATTTTGGATTTATTTCCTTCAATTAATTTCGTTCCTGCTTATTGTTCTTTGGAATAGCCGATAACGCCCAGAAAAAACCTGACCATGCCAAAGGCTATCCACGAGGCTAAGCGTTTTGCCATGCTGGCCTTTACCCACTCCTGCGGTGTGATGCTGACCCCGCCATCCTGAATCAGGAATTCAAGCTCCGTATGTAATTCTGTGGCAAATGCGGTGTTGCGCACGATAATATTAGCTTCACGCGATAGCAGCAGGCTGAATGGATCAATATTGGATGAACCAACTGTGGCCCAGAACTGGTCAATCACGGCGACTTTGCTGTGCATAAAGCTTTTACGGTATTCATAGATTTCAATACCGTTATCTAAAAACTCATTGTAGAAAGCATGGGTGGCGAACATTAAAAAATACTCTTTGCGCCCCTGTAATAATAATTTCACTTTTACACCGCGCTGGGCGGCATTAATTAAAGCCCTGCGAAATTTCCTGCCGGGAATAAAGTAGGCATTGGCAATCAGGATCTCTGATTTTGCGGTTTTGATGGCATGTAAATAAGCATTTTCAATATCACGCCGGTGCAGGATATTGTCACGGATAATATAAGCCGCTTTAATATCATTACTGCTATGTATCCTATGCCTGACTTTTTTAATCGGCGGCACGTACAGGCTATGCAGGTGAGTCCATTCCAGACGGCGCCATAATTTCTGAAAGCTGGCGCTAATCACCGGCAGCAGGTTACCTTCAATTCGTACGGTGTAATCGATTCTTGGCGGAATCTGGTTAGGGGTGTTGGAGTCATCAATAATATTAATACCGCCGACAAAAGCAATTTCACCATCTATGACGGCTACCTTGCCATGCAGGCGACGTAGCCGATTGGTTTTGAAGGTCCACGGCGAGATCTTTGGCCGGTAAAACATTAGTTTTATGCCACTCGCCCTGAGTGTTTTTACATAGCGCTTGGGTAAGTGTTGCGAGCCAAAGCCATCCAGCAGAATATTTACGCTAACACCGCGCTGTGCCGCCTGTATCAATGCATCGCCGATACGCCTACCCGCCGTGTCATGTTCATAAATGTAGGCTTGCAGATAGATTTCGTTTTTGGCATCTTGAATGGCGGCTTCCAGGGCAGGAAAATACTCAATACCGCAACGCAGTAACTTGATGTGATTTCCACCTATGAAGCGCATGGGTTTTAACCGTTTTTAGTTAAAGTAGCCGAAAGTATCGCATGGTCAGATACCTTAAGGAAATGTGTGCCGGAATGTACTTCAACATGCTTTACCTGAAAGCCGCGCGTATAGATGCGGTCTAATCTTAGTATAGGTAGCCAAGACGGGAAGCTGCGCGCTGGTCTGCCGACGTGGTGCTCAAACACTTCACGCAACTGCGAGTTTTCTGCAAAGATCCTGCCGGAGCGCATGCCCCAGTCGTTAAAGTCACCGGCAATGATTAAAGGCGCATCCGCCGGTACATGGGTGCTGATGTAATCCGTTACCATGAGCAACTGCTGGCGGCGCCAGCGTGCGAACAAGCCTAAATGCACGCAGATGGCGTGCAAGGGTTTATCCCACTGCGGAATTTCAATTACGCTGTGCAGCATGCCGCGTTCTTCTGTAGCGTGGGCGGAAATATCCGTATTGGTAGTTTTGATGATGGGGAATTTTGAGAGCAGGGCGTTACCATGATGCCCTGCTGGATAAACCGAGTTTTTGCCGTAAGCATAATCAGGCCAGATAGCGTCAGCCAGATATTCTATTTGGCCGGCCTCAGGCCATGCTGAAAATCGTTTGCTGTGATCACTATGTTCATCGCGCACTTCTTGCAGAAAAACCACATCTGCATGCAGTTTGCGCAACAGCTCACGCTGATGATGCAGCGAGAAGCGCGCGTTAAAGTGGGTGACCCCTTTATGAATATTAAAAGTCGCAATACGTAGGGTGTTGTGCAAAATCGATTCTCTAAAATTAAACTTACATTGATTAGATATTTAGATTAAGTTAATCAGTCTTCTGCATCCTGAGGACTGTTTTTATGTTTTTTCAGCACTTCTGCAGCCTCACCAATATGCGCTTTTCCACGTTGCTTGGCCAGCATGACCTGCTTCTGGCGTTCTTTTAGTCTGGCGCGTTTCTCTTCCGAGACTTTGTCGTAGCAATGCGGGCAAGAAATACCGGCTTGGTACTGTTCGCTTTTCATCTCTTCCGGCGATAGCGGATGACGGCAGGCGTAGCATTGGTCAAACTCGCCAACTTCCAGGTTGTGCTTGACGGCTACGCGTTGGTCAAACACAAAGCACTCGCCTTGCCACATGCTTTGATCCTCCGGGACGGTTTCCAGATATTTAAGAATGCCGCCTTGCAAATGATAAACCTCTTCAAAGCCCTGATCCAGCATATAGGACGAGGCTTTTTCGCAGCGAATACCGCCGGTGCAGAACATGGCGACTTTTTTGTGCTTGGTTTTGTTGAAATGCTGCGCCACATATTCCGGGAACTCCCTGAACGTGGTGGTCTTTGGGTCGATCGCGCCTTTGAACGTACCGATATCCACTTCGTAGTCGTTGCGGGTATCGATCAGCACCACTTCCGGGTCGGAGATCAGCGCGTTCCAGTCTTCCGGTTTAACATAAGTGCCTACCTTATTGGTAGGGCTTACGCCAGGAACACCAAGAGTTACGATTTCTTTTTTGAGCTTAACTTTCATGCGGTAAAACGGGTGTTCATCCGCATAGGATTCCTTATGTTCCAGATCTGCAAACTTGCCAGCAAATAAGGGATCAGTACGCAGGTAATTCAGAATGTTGCTTATGTCATCAGGTAAGCCGGCAATGGTGCCGTTGATGCCCTCTTCCGCCAGTAGCAGCGTGCCCTTGATATGGTTGGTTTTGCATGCTTCCAGTACCGGAGCTTGTAAGTCCTTGAAGTTGGGCAAACTAACGAATTTATAAAGAGCGGCGGTTAAATACTTGGGCATGGTGAGTTTGATATAACGTGTAAAACGTTATTCTAACAGAGGCTTAAGTTTACAAATCTCTATTCTCATTAAGGGTAATTTGAACTGGCACTCCGAATATTCAATTTGCCTTAACTCGTAGTTTTAACAATGACACGGCAGGTTTTTCAATTTTATGGTAGAAAATATCTGCCAATATCAGGCTGATTATCCATGTGAGGAGCATGAATATAGAGCCTGACAGCGGGTCTGTCACGTTTAACCAGCCAAATATGGCGTTAGTAAGCATTAAAACCGAGAAATGCACCAGGAATAGAGAGTAGGAAATTATCCCTAGATAATGTACGAGTCTTTCTAATTTTGTTTGTGCTTTGATTTGTACATTTCTGGTTAAAAAAAGTGTAAGCGCTACGGATACCGCAATTAAAATGCGCAACCTGAAGTCAATAAAAATGGCGGTAATGGCGAATGCTAAGTTTAACCAAAGCCATGTTGATGAGTGACCGCGCTGGCCCGCTGCGTAAGCAATTGCGCCCATGCCGTATGCACCGAAAAAATACAGCGCCCAGTCATCATATTGAGCCTGACGGTTAAACCAGAATAGGGAAATAGCGGCGGTTGCGGTAATAATTACTAAAATTACAGTTCTGGAGTTAGCGGCTTTGCCGCCGAACCAGCTAATGCAAAGCATGATTAAAAAAAGCTGAAAATCTACAGCAATGAACCATGCCCCGGCCAATAGTGAATCAAAGTCCAGAACACCATGCAGTAAAAATACGTGGGATAAGAATTGAGTTAATTTTGGCAGATCAGGAATGAATTCATGGTTCACCATATCGCGTGCGATGATGGCGCAAATGATGGCGAGTACTACCGCACACATAAACGGTATGACTAATCGGAAATATCTATTAATTAAATTAAGGGTAAGGGAGCGGATATTGTTTTTATTGGAAAAAACCGAGCGCGCTGCAAGGTAACCCCCAATCACAAAAAATATCTGTACCGCCATTCGCGCGTAGTCGTATAACCAGATAATCAGTGAGGGTGCAATTAGCTGAACGGCATCTGCTATCGGGCCATAGGCTGCCAGATGGTGCAGCACAATAAGCTGGGAGGCAATAGCTTTAAAAGCATCAATAACGGGAAAGCGATTAGGATTGTTTTTCAAAATATACTGGTTCCTGAATCTGACGATATTTATAGAGTGTTGATTTCAGAGGGTGCTGGATGCAAGAAGGGCTGCTGTAGAACTGGTTTTGTTGTTGCCTGCTTTATGTATTACTGATTAAGTGGCAGGATATGCCGGCGAGGTATACGTTGTTACGGTAATCCTGCTAAGTTTTTAAAACCAGTATTTCACCGTTACCGCTGTAAGCCAGGTCACCCACAAAGCGCTGCACACGCATGCTATCGAGTTTGCTGAATTGTGTTTCATATTGTGCAAATGATTTAAACAGCAGGCTCAAAAATGGCAGTGTATGTATGCCGCAATCCTGAATGGTAGCGTGCAGCTGCGGCTGTTTTTTCAGTAGCAAAGTGCCTCTGTGCATATTAAATCCAGTATATGCGCCCAACTCACCCAGCACGCCAATCGTACCTGCAACCATGCGGCTACCGCAGTAATCGCCGGTGTTGCCTTCAATCAGAATCAGGCCGCGCCGCATCTGGTCACCGGCACGGTCGCCCACGTTGCCTTTAACGATCACCGTGCCGCCCAGCATGCCTTTGCGTAAACCTTCAGAACCCGCGCCTAAAAAATCACCGGCATTGCCATTTATTTTTAACAGTCCGTCGCGCATATTGCAGGCGGCAAATGCTGCCGCATTGCCTTTGCAGTGAATTTCGCCGTTTTTTAAGCCAAAGCCAAGGTAGGCACCGGCATCCTCTTCAACGGTGATGCTACCGCTATTCATATTTGCACCAATGTAATCCAGCTTTGCCGTAGTATTTTTAAAGCAAAGTTGCTGAGTATCCGTACCGCTGATATCAAAAATATCGCCTGCCAGTAGCTGGTTCTTGCCTTTAATTAGCTTGATAGCGGCGATTTCTGCAATCGTCTTGCCTGCCAGATTATCCGGCGTAAGTACGCTGCAATTGACGCTTTGCTGCAGGGGTACTTTTAGGGTAAAGGTCAGTGCGCTCATGCGGCAGTGCCTTTCAAAATATCATGCAGTTTAAACAGGTGCGGCCCCAGCTTGCCACCATAGTTGCCGGCAGAAATACGCTTGACGTCGCTAGTCACACCTAGCGCACAGATAGCCTCGATACCGATTTTCATGGATGCTGCAATGTCTTCAAATGTCAGGCCATCAATCACGATCTCCATCACGCTTTCGATCTCCGGCGACAGTTCGCTCCTGGTTACGCCTTTCAGGGTCGGGCAGAACGCATCATTGGTAGAGGCAAACATGGTTTTGTATTTACTGCCCACCTTGGAGCCGGAGCGCACCACGCCGCCGGGGAATGGCATGATCACATTCGGCAGTGTCTTCATGGCTTCGATGGCGGTTTCTGCGGCAGCCAGTGCCGCCGGCTGCGAGGTTGCCAGAATCAGGAAGTTGCCGCCACCGATGGCGCGCACCATGCCGGTGGTTTCTTCGGTCAGAAACTCGCCATCCATCACCGGGATGCGCCAGTAGCGTTTTCCGCCGATTAATTTGGATGTTTGAAAACCGTCACCGAAGTAGCGCAGGTGCTTGCCCAAGCTGATCATGTCTTCACTTGCCATTCCGGAAAATGCAGCTGCAGTAGGGCAGGTGAGTATACATTGCCCCATGCGCGTTTCCAGCTGCTGCATCAGCACCTTGCTGCCCATGGCAAACATCAGGATACTCACGCCGGGCCTGCCATCCGGTGTTTCATCTGGCGTCATTTCACGCTCTATACCTGCTTCAACACCGCAGCCGATGACCGATGTGGCAAAACCAGTCATGGCGTTAGCCGCGTGATACGCCCATTTGTGGTTCTGTGCAGTGATGATTACCCGGGTGCCGCGCATATTGAATGCTTCGGCGAAGGTGTCATCAATCTGTATGCCGTTGATCTGCATTGTTTTTTAAGCTTCCGGATGGCCTGTTTTGATTTTTTCTATCCATTCTTCAATCTGGATAGTGCCGGTTTTTTCTACCTTTTTCAGGTCAGCTTCAGGGATCACGTCCTGCATCAGGTCTATGCGTTTCCATTCTGCCACCGGAGTTTCGCACTCGGCGCGTGGTACATAGCGTGAATCGCGCACCTTGGTGCGCTGGTGAATGTAGCGCGGGCAGTTCTGCCATAGCTCAGACAGGGTCACGCGCACGATAAATTCCGCTTCTTTGTATTCCTGCATTAATGGGTCAGTGCGTGAAATGCTGGCTGTACCCTGCACACGGATGCGGTGCGGTGTTTCAAACGAGATGAACAGCAGCCCTACCTGCGGGTTGGTGCTGATATTGCCCATGGAGAAGAACATGCCGTTACCGTCATAGCTTGGGAAAACCAGCGTCTTGCTGTCAATTATTCTAACAAAACCGGCATCGCCACCCTTGTAGGACACGGTAGGGCGCCCTTGGTGGTCAACCGTGGACAGGAAGAACATGTCCATGTGCTCGATAAAGCCTTTGGCTTCATCGTCAAATTCTGTTTTACAGGCAATTTCTTCAACGCGGTCTGCCATCTTGCGTGTGCCGAACTCGTCCTGAAATTTGCGGTGCTGGTCGCCGTATAGTCTGCTCATGGTTTATTCCTCATTTACTCGTTAGTCTTATGATGAACGACAACGCGGCCGCGGCCATCATCACTGATTTCATCATTGCTGATCTTGAAATTATCCATTTGCATGGTCTGGTAGCGGTTGAAATAGTCTTTCAGGTCTTTTTCTACGCCAATATCAAATGTCGGTTTGGCGGTGTGCGTTACGCCCCACACCACTTTCACTACGTTGCCGTTCTTGACTACCAGTTCACCGTTCTTGAATACATAATCTGGTTTGCTAAACATGGCCTCGCGGTCTGGCTGGTCGGTGTATACGGTAATGTCAGCCGCGGCGCCCGTGCCCAAGTGGCCGCGATCATTCAGGCCGATGAGCTTGCCGGCGCCGGCACGCGTCATGATGGCGATTTCATACAGGCTGTATTCACGGTCTAAACTTGTCAGGTTGCTCATGGTCTGCGCGTCCAGATTCAGCTTACTGAAAGCATCATTTCTGAAAGTCTTGTCCATCAGCAGGCGGATTAAGTGCGGATAGCTGGTGAAGGGTGCGCCGTTAGGGTGGTCAGTGGTTAAAAAGATGCGCCACGGATCTTCCACCGACAGGAACAGCTCCAGCCCGATTGCCCATTGCAGGGCGTTCACATAATTCTGGTCGCGGTATTTGAATGGCAGCACGCCGCAGCCGGCGTCGCATTCAATATCCATGATGACGGATTTTTTAGGGTTGGCGTGCTTGGCGTTCAGGTGCTGCATCATGGAGTCGCCGGAGGCAGTCACCGTCTGCCCGAACAGTATTTGCCCCACATCAGCCGTGATGTGCTTGTTTTTGTTCAGCGCTTCGGCGATCTGCGCTGCGGCGGACGAAAATTTCTTGTCGCCCTCGGTACCGTAACTGTGAAACTGGATGTGCGTGAGATGCATCGGCAAGCCGCTGCTGGCGCTCATGGTGTCTAAAGTCGTGGCAAAGTTGCCGGCTGCGCCCAGATTATTGCAGTGTACGTGCAATGGTTTGGCAATGCCCAGGTCATGTACGGCGCGGCTAAGGCTTTGCAGAATTTCGCGCGGGCTAATCTGGTAATGCACATTGTTTTCGTCTAGATCCAGTCTGCGCTGGTTGAACTTGAAAGCGTTGATGCCGCCTGGGTTCACGACCTTGATGCCGATAGCCTGCGTGGCATGCAGTATCCACGCCACGTAGTCGTTAATCGCTTTCTGATCTTTTTTTCCTGCCAATAAGCGCAGGAAGTAATCATCATTGCCGAGCATGGCGTAGCCGCCTTTGTCGATCATCGGCGTGTCGCCCATCTCCAGATGCGCCTGACGTGCGTTGACCGGAGATATCGCAGGCTCGAATGCTGCGGTGTAGCCCATTTCGATGTAGCGGAAGCCGGTGTCAGTAGTGCTGGGCGTTGCATGGTGGCTGCAATGCGGGGTGCAGATGTGGGCTTCCGGCTCGCTCAGGCTTTTAAGTTCCTGCGCCTGTTTTTGTTGATATTCTGGCAGCATCATGCGCGCAATGTTTACTTTACCGCCGCCGATGTGGCTGTGCATATCGATCGCGCCGGCCATGACCACTTTGCCGCTCAAGTCAAACGTGTGGTCGATTTTCTCGGTGACCGCCGGTTTTGCAACGATGCGCCCGTCACGGATGTAGATGTCTTCAACGACACCGTTTTTGTTGTGAGCCGGGTCATAGATTCTGCCATTTTTTAGCAAGGTAATCATGCTGTAACCTCGGCGCTTAGTTTTGCTTCTATCATCGTGATGACTTCACTCAGGCTAGGCAGGCTGCTGTCGCGCAGCTTTTTCAGCGGCAACGTGATCGAGCTGTCCATGCGGAACATCTGCCCTGCATGGTCAAAGCCGGGAATGCCGACCGGGATGAATACATCCGGCACCTGTGTAAATGGCGTATCTGGATGGCCGATAGCTATAGTTGGCGCCTTGCAATCCGGCGCTGCATGTGGGGTGAACGTGCTGATCCAGAGCAGAGCATCGCAGCTTGCAAGCTGCTTTTGTGTCGTGTTGTGATAAGTGTCATATTCAGGCATGCCGTTGTTGAAGCGGTTTCTGGTCGGGTAACCGCTTAGCCAGGTGCTGGTGTTGTTGACCGTGGTGTCGCCATCGCCAGAATTGAGCGGCAGGCCTGCTGCGCGTGAGTTTTCATTCAGTTTGCTAATGAGCTGAACTATGCTTTGGACTACAAGCTCCGCATGACTCTGAACAAGAAGTTCCGCATGCGGGATTTTTAAAGCGCCAGCTGACCAGACAATGACTGCGTATTTTGCGTTTTTTAACTTTTCCAGCAAATCGGTTAAGGTTTTTACCGGAATACTCGCTACCGCTTCAGTGTGCAGCTCCTTGCCGTTGAGCAGTGCGTTGAGTGTATTGATGATCTCAGGCAGCTTTGCTGTATCGCAGGCAATTGCTGACCCTGCAGCTGTTTCAGGTGTGGCACCCAGATAAATCATTTCAGGGCTGGGTTTGTTAAAGAGGCTGTCATGATTCTGCACCAGCTTTTCGAAAAAGCGTGGGTGGCTGCTGGTAATGTCGGTACCTATCGCCAGTATGACATCGGCACGGTTTTTAACTTCAGAGAGTGTCGTGGTCAGCCAGCCGCTGTTCTGCATGGTGCGGGTGTTGCTGACAGTGGCTTCGCTGTGCATATGGTCCAGTGTGGCGTTGGTTTTTTCGGCCAGCCGCATCACCGTGCGCATACCTTGCACTTCAGTGCCTAGTCCGGCAAATAATGGCTGTTTGCTATTGCGTAAAATAATGGCAGCCGCGCTGATGGCGCTGGTCAGGTCAGTCTGTTTGCCAGCCACTGTGGGTGCGGCAGAAGCTGAAGTTTTAGCTGACTGCTCAAAAAACCGTATGCCCTTGCTACAAGCGATTGCACAGCCGTTTTGCAACGTTAATTCAGCAGCAGTGCTTAAGGTTATATCATCGCAGAGCAGGCCACATGCGGGGCAGGTGGCATTCAGTGGGGTGGCGTTGTGGTTGGGATTCTTCATGACGGTATTAATTTTGCCACATTGGCCGTTTATTCTAAACCTGTTTTATTAAAAACTAATCGTAAAAGTTGGTTTATTTTAAGTGCTAAAAATGGTATTTTAATGGTCTTTTCAATAAGTAAATTTAACGGAGTAGTTATGGCAATTCAACGTACGCTTTCTATTATCAAACCTGATGCAGTTGCAAAAAATGTTATCGGTAAAATCTATACGCGTTTTGAAAACGCTGGCTTGAAAATTGTTGCTGCAAAAATGGCACAATTGACACAAGCTGAAGCTGAAGGTTTCTACGCAGTGCACGCAGCGCGTCCATTTTTTAATGACTTGGTTAAGTTCATGATCTCAGGTCCAGTGATGATTCAAGCATTGGAAGGCGAAAATGCAGTTCAAGTAAACCGCGACTTGATGGGTGCAACTAACCCTAAAGAAGCGGCAGCTGGCACAATCCGCGCTGATTTTGCTGAAAGCATTGATGCTAATGCGGTTCACGGTTCTGATTCTGCGGAGAACGCGGCAATCGAAATCGCTTACTTCTTCGGCAAATAATTCAATCTTCGTCATTATGCTTCGTTGCTCACAAAAAATGATTTCCTTACATACTATCTGTATGCTGCGTCATCATTTTTTGTTCGCGCCTAGCCTAATTTAGAAGCTTGAATTATTTAGAAAAATTTAAGGTAAAAACAATTTTGGTCAATCTGCTTAACTTTAATCAACAACAACTCGCTCAATGGTTCGCTGAAAGAGGTGAGAAGCCTTTTCGCGCCAAGCAGTTGATGCGCTGGATGCATCATTTCGGCGTGCATGATTTTGAGCAGATGACTGATATTGCCAAAAGTCTGCGCGAAAAACTTGCAAAAGAGGCAGAGATCACTCTGCCTAACGTGCAGCATGAACAAGTATCCAATGATGGAACCCGTAAGTGGCTGATTGGCGCCGACGCTGCCAATAGCATTGAAACGGTATTTATCCCCGAAGATGACCGCGGTACCTTATGTGTTTCCAGCCAGGTTGGCTGTGCGCTGGAGTGCACATTCTGCTCTACTGGTCGTCAGGGTTTTAATCGTAACTTGAGTGTGTCTGAAATTATTGGTCAGTTGGCTATTGCCGACCATTCGCTGCGCCAGGAAGCCGGTTACGACCTGCTGCCGCCAGGTGAGCGCATTATCAGTAATGTGGTGATGATGGGTATGGGTGAGCCGTTGGCTAACTACGATAATGTAGTAACTGCGATGCAGATTATGCTCGATGACAGTGCCTATGGTTTGAGCCGCCGCCGCGTAACACTTTCAACTAGCGGGCTAGTGCCGGCTATGGATAGGTTGAAGGAAGATTGCCCGGTAGCGCTTGCCGTTTCACTGCATGCTCCGAATGACGCGCTGCGTGACGTGATTGTGCCAATCAATAAAAAATATCCGCTTAAAGAATTAATGGCCGCTTGTAACCGCTATCTGGAAAAAGCGCCGCGTGATTTTGTAACTTTTGAATATGTGATGCTGGATGGTGTGAATGACACAGTCGAACATGCACACCAATTGCTGGAACTGGTAAAGAATGTATCCTGCAAATTTAATTTAATCCCTTTTAACCCTTTCCCCAATAGTGGTTATGAAACCTCTAAACCAAGCCATGTACGCGTATTCCGTGATATTTTGATGCAGGCTGGTTATGTGGTTACCGTGCGCAAAACACGCGGCGAGGATATTGATGCAGCTTGTGGCCAGTTAGCTGGTAAAGTGCTGGATAAAACAAAACGTAGTTCCAAGCGAATTCCAATTGAGGCGGTTGAATGAATAAGATGAGTTTTAGTAAGCTGGTTTTGATTGCGTTTATTTCAGTGTTGACTGCCGGTTGCGCCAGCCAGCAACAGCAGGAAAATGACGATAAAATTTTAAAAGCTCGCGCTCGATCACATACAGATCTAGGCGCTGCTTATTATCAGCAAAAGCAATTGGAAATAGCTTTGGATGAATTTAATTCTGCCGTAAAAATTGATCCTAATTTTGGTTTGGCATATAACGGCTTGGGTCTGGTGCATTCTGCGCTGGGGCAGGATGATCTTGCAGAACAGAACTTCAAAAGAGCATTGCAGCTTGAGCCTAACAATTCCGAGTCACACAACAATTACGGCAGTTTTTTATGCTCAAGAAATCGTGTGGACGAGTCCATAAAAGAGTTTGTGGCGGCGGTTAAAAACCCGTTATATGCCACGCCAGCAATTGCTTATACCAATGCCGGTATCTGTTCATTGCGTAAGCAGGACATAAAAAGTGCTGAAATGTATTTCCAGAATGCTTTGCAAATTGAGCCGTTGGCTAGCGTCGCCGCTTACCAGTTGGCTGCCATTCAATTCAGGCGTAATGATGCAGCTGCAGCTAAAATCACGCTGCAGAATACCGTACTCAGTCAACCAACACCTGAGAATCTGTGGTTATCCATACAAATTGCCCGTAAATTAGGTGCCAAGAATGATGAAGCGAGTTATGCGTTGCAATTAAGGCGCCAGTATCCGGATTCAGAGCAGGCTAAGTTATTAGCGAGTGGAAAATAGTCATGACAGAGCTAGAGCAAGTAAATTTAGAAACATCTGGTAATGAAGATCATGCCCAGCCAGCCTCATTGGGTGGAGTTTTACAGGCGGCAAGGGCTGCAAAAAACCTGACGCAGCAGGATGTTTCAAACAGCCTGCGTTACAGCGTAAAGCAAATTGATGCATTGGAAAACAATGCGTTTGGCCTGTTGCCGGATGCCATGATCACGCGCGGTTTTATTCGCAACTATGCCCGTTTGCTAGAGATAGATGCAGAACCATTGCTGGCAAGTTACCGTGCCAGCGTTGCTACAGATTCAGATAAAGGCATTGCCGTGCAGTCCTCAATGTCTCCGGTGATGCTGAGCAAGGAGAGCCTGCCATGGCTCAAATATATTTTAGCCAGCATCCTGATATTGTTCTTTTTACTGGTCTGGCTGTTTTATGTGGATTACATGCCAAAATACACCGATGCTGTTCCGGAAGCTTCTCCGGCAGTAGTTGAAGTGCCTGCTGCTCCGGTTGCTGAGCCTTTACCTGAAGTTGCCTTGCCAAGCGCACAGCGTCAGGCGGATGGTGAACTGGCTGCAACTGACGTGGTAGACAGCGCAAGTGTCGGTGTAGATGTTCCCACTGTTGACGCTGGTGCCGTTAACAAACCTGTGGATGCCAATGTAGCGCAGACAGCTACAAAACCTGCTGCTCAGCCGGTTACTGCCCCGCAGTCAGCTACAGTTCCTGTACCTGCAGTTACTGCACCTCCTGTAGTTACGGCATCCGCAACTACGGTTGCTGTTAAGCCAGCAGCTAAGGCATTGAGTTTGGCATTTACAGCGCAAACCTGGGTGAGCGTGACTGATAAGTCAGGCAAAGTGGTTTATGAAAAGATGTCACATAGTGGTGACATGGATACTGTTGATGGCACGCCGCCATTGAGTCTGATTATAGGTAACGCCAGTGCGACAAAACTGAGCTTTGGTGGTAAGGATGTTGATTTGACGGCATATACCAAAAATAATGTTGCGCGTATCACGTTGGAGTAGCAGTTGAGTCTATCTATTAAAGTTAAACCTAGAAACACATTGCAGGTAATGATAGGCCACGTGCCGGTGGGTGGTGGTTTAGATAATACAGTTCCAGCGTCTGTGGTTGTGCAAAGCATGACCAATACGGATACTGCTGATGCCGCTGCAACAACCAAACAGGTTTTTGAGTTGTGGCAGGCAGGTTCTGAAGTCGTGCGTATCACTGTAAATTCACCAGAGGCGGCGGCACAGGTTGCTAATATTCGTCGCGGCCTGAATGCTTTGGGTTGCAATGTGCCGCTGGTTGGTGATTTTCACTACAACGGTCACAAACTGCTGGCACAGTACCCTGATTGTGCAGAGGCATTGGCAAAGTATCGTATCAACCCCGGTAACGTAGGTAAAGGCTCCAAGCGCGATGAGCAGTTTGCTGCCATGATCGAGGCTGCTATCCATTATAAAAAAGCAGTGCGTATCGGCGTTAATTGGGGCAGTCTGGATCAAGCCAAAATGGCGCAGATGATGGATGATAATGCCAAGCTCGCAACACCCTTAAGTGCAGATGCCTTGATGCGTGAAGCGCTGATTCAATCTGCGCTCGAAAGTGCGGAGCAGGCAGTAGCGATCGGCTTGCCCAGAAATCAAATCATCATTTCCTGCAAGGTGAGTGATGTACAGGATCTGGTCAAAGTTTATAGTGAATTAGCTAACCGTAGCGATTTTCCGCTGCATCTGGGTCTCACGGAAGCCGGCATGGGATCGAAAGGTATAGTGGCTTCAACGGCGGCGCTGGCTTTATGTTTGCAGCAGGGCATTGGTAACACCATACGCGTATCTTTAACGCCAGAGCCGAATGAGCCACGTACTAAAGAAGTAGTTGTAGCTCAGGAAATTTTGCAAACCATGGGCATACGTTCCTTTACGCCGCTGGTCACCGCATGCCCGGGTTGTGGCCGTACTACTTCAACTTATTTCCAGGAACTGGCGATGCAGATTCAAAGTTATCTGCGTAACCAGATGCCGGTTTGGCGAGGAAAATACGCGGGTGTGGAAAATATGAGCGTAGCCGTAATGGGCTGTGTTGTGAATGGCCCCGGTGAATCAAAACTTGCCAACATTGGTATCAGTTTGCCTGGCACCGGTGAGGTGCCTGTCGCACCGGTGTTTGTAGATGGTGAAAAAACCGTGACACTGAAAGGTGACAATATCGCGCAGGAGTTTCAGGCCATTGTTGAAGACTATGTGCAGAAAAACTACGCAGAGGGCGGCAAGTTACGTGTGAGTTCAACGCAAAAAACCATTCCAATACAAGCTGTAAACTAATCTAATTCAAAATAAAAATTCATGAGTGATAAATTTCAAAGCATCAAGGGCTTCTACGACATCCTGCCAGAGGCAACGCCATTATGGTTCAAACTGGAAGACACGGCGCGTAAGGTTTTAGCGCAATATGGCTATAAGAATATCCGTATGCCCTTGGTGGAGCCTACAGAGCTTTTTGTACGCAGTGTCGGTGAACATACCGATATTGTTGAAAAAGAAATGTATGCCTGGGAAGATTCACTTAATGGCGACAAGCTGACTTTGCGCCCGGAGGGTACCGCTGGCTGTGTGCGTGCTGTGGTTGAACATAACCTTACCTACAATGGCCCGCAGCGCCTTTGGTATAGTGGTGCAATGTTCCGTCATGAAAACGTGCAGAAAGGCCGCCAACGCCAGTTTCACCAAATCGGTGTTGAAGCCTTCGGTTTCGATACCCCTGAAGTAGATGCAGAGCAGATTGTGCTGTTGGCGCGACTTTGGCGTGAATTGGGTATTGAAGATGTAGAACTGCAAATCAACAGCATCGGTGATGCGCATGAGCGCGCCGAATACCGTAATGTGCTGATCGCTTACTTTGAGCAGCATGCAGATCTGCTGGATGAAGATGCAAAACGCCGTTTACATGCCAACCCGCTACGTATTCTGGACACGAAAAATCCACGTATGCAGGCCATGTGTGAAGCGGCGCCCAAGTTAATTGATTGCCTAGGCGCTGAAACCCGTGCGCATTTTGATGGTCTGTGTAAAAGATTGGCTGAAGCAGGTGTGCCTTACAAGATCAATCCGCGCCTGGTTCGCGGGTTGGACTATTACAACCGCACCGTGTTTGAGTGGGTTACCACCAGATTAGGCGCGCAAGGCACAATCGCCGGCGGTGGCCGCTATGATACGCTGGTAGAGCGTCTTGGAGGTAGCGCAACGCCTGCCTGCGGTTTTGGTATCGGACTGGAACGTGTATTCCTCCTGATGCAGGAATATGGTGTTGCAGCTACGGACGCGCCTGATGTTTATTTGGTGAATGTAGGTGAATTAGCTGAATCAGCGGCATTTTCGATTGCAGAGCAGTTGCGCAATGGCAATATTGATGTGGTGTTGCATGCGGGTGGTGGTAGTTTTAAATCACAAATGAAAAAAGCTGATAGAAGTTTAGCCCGATATGCGCTAATCCTGGGGGATGATGAAGTTAACAACCGGCAGGTGACATTAAAGCCAATGCAGTTTGACGCGGAGCTAATAAACAAGCCAGCGCAGTTACAATGCAGTATTGAAGAGGCAATTAAAGTTATAACGACAGGCAGAGACTAAATTCTTGCCAATTTATTAATCACGTAAGTTATACACATCGTATTGAGCCAAACATGATCGTCGACTTACAAGCCACGCAGCCAAAATTGCAGCCACCATTGCTGGAGTTGCAGCATTTGAGCATATCTCCCAAAAAGATGCCGGCACGTTTGCTGGTTGATGATGTGAGTTTTAGTATAGAAGTTGGTAAAACTACCTGTGTCGTTGGTGAGTCTGGCAGTGGCAAGAGCCTGACTGCGCTAGCTGTGATGGGGTTGCTGTCAAAACAGTTGTTGCTGAACGGTGGTAAGGTTATGTTTAACGATGCTGAAAAGGGCGTTATTGACCTTACTCAACTGAATGATGAAAACCTGCGTAAATTGCGTGGTGATAAAATCGCGATGATTTTTCAGGAGCCGATGACATCGCTCAACCCGGTTCTGACGGTGGGTTATCAGATTGGTGAAAGCCTTACCACGCATCTTGGGCTTAAAGGCGAACGTTTGAAAAATAAAATCAGCAACTTGCTGGAAATGGTCGGCATACCTGCCGGTCGCGCCCATAGCTATCCGGATGAACTGTCTGGCGGGCAGCGTCAGCGCGTGATGATTGCAATGAGTATTGCCTGCGAGCCAAGCCTGCTGATTGCGGATGAACCCACCACGGCGCTGGATGTGACAGTGCAGGCGCAAATTCTCGAGTTGCTGAATGACCTTAAAACACGCATGAACATGGGCATGCTGTTTATTACGCACGATTTTGGCGTAGTGGCAGATATTGCCGATAATGTGGTGGTGATGTTCAGAGGTAAAATTGTAGAGTCAGGCAGCAGGGAGCAAGTGTTAGGTAATCCACAGCATCCTTATACAAAAGCGTTATTGGCATGCGTGCCGGATGCTGAAGGTGAAAAATTATTAAAGCCGATTGATTACGCATGGCTTGCTGATGAGAAACTGGAAGCTATAGCTGATGAGGCGATACATGAGTGAAGACATCCTGATCGCCAGGAATCTGGTCAAAACCTATACGCAGCGTAGCGGCAGATTTGGTTTTGGATCTACGGAAGTAAAGGCTTTGAACGATGTCAGTATCAACTTGCGCACCGGTACAACACTCGCGGTTGTAGGTGAATCTGGCAGCGGTAAATCCACGTTGGCGCGTTGTCTGTTACAATTGCAACCCTTGGATAGCGGTGAAGTGCTGTTTCAGGGGCAAGACTTGGCCAACCTGCAACCGGCGGTCTTGAGGGGTATGCGTAAAAACCTGCAGATGGTGTTTCAGGATCCATTCGCTTCGCTTAACCCACGCATGCGTGTAGGTGAGATTGTGGGTGAGGGTTTACTAATACATGGCCTTGGCAGCGCCGCCGAACAGGAGAAAAAAGTAATTGCCATGCTAAAGCGCGTAGGTTTGACCGAGTCCGACATGCAGAAGTACCCGCATGAATTTTCCGGTGGTCAGCGGCAGCGTATAGGAATTGCCCGGGCTTTGGTATTGCACCCGCAGGTTGTGGTGTGTGATGAGCCGGTGTCCGCGCTGGACGTTTCGATTCAGGCGCAGATACTATTGCTGCTTAAAGAGCTGCAACAGGAAATGGCTTTGAGCTATATTTTTATCAGCCATGATTTACGTGTGGTGCGTCATATTGCAGATGATATTGTGGTGATGTATCACGGGCAGGTAGTCGAGCAGGGTAAGGTAGCAGATATTTATGCCGCGCCTGAACATGCTTATACGCAAAATTTGCTGGCGGCGATACCTGGCAAAACAATGCTCGGCAAAAAAGTAGTGAATGGATAAATTTAGCAGTATAAATTTAGCGGTAATTTAAGTTTTTGATTAATTTAAAATCAAATGTATTAAAGAGATTTACATCAGATTGGAACATTGAATGGCATACGATTTAGAAGAACAAGAGCAGTTAGACGAATTAAAAGCCTGGTGGAAAGCTTATGGCAAACTGGTTAGTAATGCTGTACTGGGCTTGCTTGTAGTTTATGCAGCCTATCAGGGATGGCAGTATTATCAAGGTAAGCAAGCAGTGAATGCTTCTACTGAGTATCAGGCATTGCAAACAACTGATGAAAAAGATGTAAAAGCCATACAGGCTAAAGCAGCAGTGATTATGGATAAATATTCTGCTACGCCGTATGCAGGCCGTGCTGCATTATTTGCTGCAAAAGCTAATTATTCAGTGAATGATGCTAAAAGCGCAAAAGTCCAATTGGAATGGGCAATCAAAAACGCAAAAGAAACATCAGTCAGCGCAATTGCCAGCTTGCAGTTGGCTAACATTCTGGCTGAAGAAAAAGATTACCAGGCTGCATTAAAATTATTGGATGCTAAGCATGATGCGGGCTTTGATGGTTTGTTCTCGGATTTAAAAGGTGATGTTCTAGTGGGGCTTGGCAAGAAGGCTGAAGCCAAGGCAGCTTATGAGCAGGCACTGACTAAATTGGATGCTCAAGGTAAGTACCATGCCCTTACACAACAAAAACTTGAGGCTTTAGGTTAAAAATTGACGCAACTCACCAAACAATCAAAGTTCCTGCTGCTAAAGTGCCTACTGCTGTCATGTAGTTTGTTTTTGCTGTCGTCCTGTAGCGCAGTCACTGACATGAAGAATGATTTGTCGGAGCGTGTGTTTGGGCGCGAAGAGACAAATCCGCCTGAGCCATTAGCAGAAATCAAGGAAACTGTCAGTGCCAAATTGCTTTGGCAGGCTAAACTTGGCAGTGCCGGGGATTTTGATTTTTCTCCAGCGATAGAAGCCGGTTACGCTTATGTAGCAAGTGCCGAGGGTGAACTGAGTAAGCTGGATATAAGTAACGGCAGCCAAGCTTGGCGCGTGAATGTTGGTGAAAAGCTAACCGGTGGCGTAGGTGTTGGTGGCAGCCTGGTTGTAGTGGGTACGCAAAAAGGCGCGATTTACGCTTACGACATCTCTGGTAAGTTGCAGTGGAAATCAAAATTAAGCAGTGAAGTATTAAGTGCACCTAAATATTTTGATGGCTTGATTGTAGTACGCACCGGTGACAGCCGCATCTACGGCATCAATGCGAACGATGGTAGCCGCAAGTGGGTTTATGACCGCACAGGGCCTGCACTGACTTTGCGTAGCAGTGCCGGAGTAGTGGTAGATGGCGGCGCTGTGTATGCAGGTTTTGCTGGTGGCAAGCTGGTTTCTATTCGCGCAGATAATGGCAAAATCATGTGGGAAGCTTCTGTTGCGCAACCTAAAGGCGTTACCGAGATTGAGCGTATTGCAGATATTACCAGCCTGCCTGTGGTTGATGGACCGCTGGTCTATGCTGTTGCTTATCAGGGTAGAATTGCTGCCGTCGATAGATCAACCGGCCGTGTAATCTGGAATCGTGATATCTCCAGCCTTTCAGGTTTAAGTGCTGAGGATGCCAGGATTTTTGTGTCGCACGCTATGGGTTCTGTTTATGCGCTTGATTACACGACGGGCAAAACTTTCTGGCGTCAGGGTGCATTGAAAAATCGTCAGTTAACTGCACCTTTGGCGATGGGGGCATGGGTCGCAGTCGGTGATGTTGAAGGTTATCTACACTTTTTAAGTCGTGATGATGGCGCATTCGGTGGGCGCATCAAGGCAGGCACTAGTCAAATTCTGCCACAAATGGCATTAATAAATAGCAACACCCTGCTGGCGCAGTCACGCGACGGCGGTGTTTACGCAGTACAGATCAAATAATAGCGGTTGTTAGACCCGTAAAGCGCCATTGAGGCTTTACGGCCATAACGCTGCAATCAATTAATTACTTAGCTTGATAAGATTTTAAACAATCATTTAGCTTAAGCTCTATATAGAAGGCTCATATGATACCTACCATTGTTCTGGTTGGCCGTCCCAATGTTGGGAAGTCAACCTTGTTTAACCGCCTTACCAAAAGCCGCGATGCGCTGGTTGCTGACTTTCCTGGCTTAACCCGCGACCGTCACTACGGCCGTGGCTTAGGCGCAAGCCAGCCATATCTGGTTGTTGATACCGGTGGTTTTGAGCCTAATACCGATAGCGGTATTTTGAAGGCGATGGCATTACAAACGCTGCAGGCAATTGACGAAGCTGATGCGGTGATTTTTCTGGTAGATGGCCGTCAGGGCGCTACACCGCAGGATATGGATATTGCCAACCGTTTACGTAAATGTAAATGTCCGGTGTTGCTTGCAGTTAATAAAACTGAAGGTATGCAAAAAGCAGTTGTCAGCGCTGATTTTCATGAATTAGGCTTGGGTTATCCTTTATCTATTTCTTCCGCACACGGCGAAGGTGTGCGCGATATTATTGAAGAAGCGCTTGAGCACTTCAAAGAGGAAGTGATTGAAGAAGAACCAGCAACTGACTACACCGGTGACAGAATTCCTAAAGTGGCGATTGTTGGCCGTCCAAATGTAGGTAAATCTACCTTAGTCAATGCCTTGCTTGGTGAAGAACGTGTGATTGCGTTTGACGAGCCTGGTACTACGCGTGATTCTATCCATATTGATCTGGAAAAAAACGGTAAACACTATACCTTGATTGATACCGCCGGTGTGCGTAAGCGTGGCCGCGTATTTGAAGCGATTGAAAAATTCTCGGTGATCAAGACGATTCAGGCCATTGAAGAAGCCAATGTGGTGATATTGGTGGTTGATGCACAAGAAGGTATCACCGAGCAGGATGCACACGTAGCCGCTTATATTTTGGATGCTGGCCGCGCGCTGGTAGTGGCTATCAACAAATGGGATGGCCTTAAGGATGATGAGCGTGACTGGATCAAGCGCGAGATTGATCGTAAGTTAATATTCCTCGATTTTGCTGAATTCCATTATATTTCGGCACTGCGTAAAAAAGGTTTGCCTGAATTATTCAAGTCAGTAGATGTTGCCTATAAAGCAGCATTTGCCAAACTTGCCACGCCGCAGTTAACCCGTGTATTGATTGACGCTTTGCAGCAGCACCAGCCACCAATCAGCAAGGGCATACGTCCTAAGCTGCGCTATGCGCATCAGGGTGGCAGCAATCCACCAATCGTTGTAATTCACGGCAGCCATGTAGACGGTGTGAAAGATGCCTATACACGCTTTCTGGAGAAAACCTTCCGTAGAACATTCCAGCTTTCCGGTACGCCGCTAAGAGTGCAGTATAAACAGGGCAGCAACCCATTCGCTGAAGATGAGGATAAACGCAAACCGGGCGAGGGTATTGTAAGTATGCGTCGCCGTAAAACGGCTCAGCGTGCTGAATTAAAAGCTAAAAAAGATGCTGAGGACAAGGATAGAAGTGCTAAGAAGCGTTAAAGTCAGCATGTGCTGGCCTTAAGTTTGTATTTTAATACTGATTTAATTTAATATCGGCATTTAAGGCAGTATCAAATGTTAGACGTGCGGATGATTCTCTAGTTTTTTGTTTTCTTTAGGCAGTTCATAAGGGTCTGCTACATAGGCAGGCCCTTTCATTATCATTACCACTACACAGCCAATAGCTGCAGCACCCACGAAAAACCAGATACTGAAAATAATCCCCAGACATTGAAAAATAGTTTTCAACTGCTCGGGGTTAAGTGTTGGGTTGTTAAAATAAATGAAGGCTATTGCGGTACCGGGAATAGCTGTGCCAATAGCAAAGGCTAGTGGTAATTTTTTTAATAGAACCCATTCAAACCCTGAAGGTGTCCTAATAAATCCTGGTAGTTTATTAAAGTAGCTCATTACTTTAATAGAGTGGTTTTTTACTAATTAGTTTTAGTACAAACTCTCCCAGAATTTCCACCACACGCGTTCATCAGCAGGTGCGCCTTTGCCCAGCATAGGACTGGCTGGATAATTTTTCTGCAGAACACGTAAAGTGTCGGTTTTAAGATCTTCCAAACCTAATAAATCATAAGCGCTGATCTGAATAACCAATGCTTCTTCTATGTCGGGAGATTGCGGGTAATTTTCCAATACATATTTGGTGCGGTTAACCGCAGCAAGGTAAGCCTGACGTTTCATGTAGTAGCGTGCAACGTGCAGCTCATGCCCTGACAAATTGTTGGCTAGATACACCATGCGCTGTGTGGCATCCTTGGCATAACGGCTTTTTGGGTAGCGTGTAACAAGTTCTTTGAATGTAATGAACGAGTCTTTCATTGAGCGTGGGTCACGGTCACTGATTTGTTGTTTTGTGGCTTTTTCAATAAAGCCGCGCTCGGTGAAAATAGCCAAGCCCTTCAAGTAATATGCGTAGTCAACATTGGGGTGGTTGGGATGTAACTTTATAAAACGATCTGCAGCAGCAACTGCTAATACCGGATCCTGTTTTTTGTAGTGGGCATAGGCAGTTTCCAGTTGTGCCTGCGTAGCATATTTGCCGTGCGGATAACGAGATTCCAGTTTCTGGAAATAGACGATGGCCTTTTCGTAATCCTTGTCTGTCATTTTTTCAGCGCCCATTTGATAGATGCGCTCTGCAGATAAGCCCTTTGTATCATCAATTTCGGTAGGGTCGCCAAAGATTGCACAAGCATTGAGTAACAAGGTAAATGTTAAAATTAAGATATACTTCATGCCAAACCACCTTTAAGAATTTGCAACAATTATAACCGATGACTGACGCTACTAACCAATCTCAAGACAATTCCCTTAGCTTAACTATTCCTCATGATCTTGGCGGCCTGCGTCTGGATGTTGCTTTACAACGTTTATTGCCTGAACACTCACGCTCCCGTTTGCAGGCATGGATTAAGGATGGCTTGGTAACCGTAGACGCACAGGCCAGCACCTCTAAAACCAAGGTGTGGGGTGGTGAGCATGTTGTGGTTGAAGTGCAGGTCAAGCCCGAGACGTATGCCTTTAAAGCGCAGGACATCCCTCTGGATATTGTCTACGAAGATGATCACATACTGGTAGTTAATAAACCTGCGGGTATGGTGGTGCATCCGGCCGCCGGCAACTGGGAAGGTACCTTACTTAATGCCTTGCTGTTTCATGCTCCACAATTACACGATGTACCGCGCGCAGGCATTGTGCATAGGCTGGATAAAGACACCAGCGGCCTGTTGGTAGTGGCCAAAACATTGAATGCGCAAACGCATTTAGTGCGCCAGTTGCAGGCACGTACAGTCAAACGTGAATACCGCGCTATCGTATGGGGGCAGCTATGGCGCAATGGCACAGTTGATCAGCCTCTTGGTCGAGATCCGCGCTCCCGTACCAAGATGGCTATTAACCGCATGGGTAAGCCAGCAGTCACACGCTATGAAGTGCTAGAGCGTTTTTCAGTACAAACCTATTTACGCTGTAATCTGGAAACAGGGCGCACCCACCAGATTCGTGTACACATGCAATATTTAAAGGCACCGTTAGTGGGTGACCCGGTGTACGGTTATCGCGGTATCGTGCCGATTCGTGCTATGACGCAAACCTTGCGTGATGCGGTAAGTAACTTTCATCGCCAGGCCTTACATGCAATCAAACTAGGCTTGATTCACCCAGCTACCAATGAGTTCATGGAATGGCAGATCGAGCTGGCCGATGACATGAAAGTGCTGCTGGAAGCCATGCGCCATGAAGATGCGCGTGATGACGAAGAAGAGTTTGAATTCAGCACCGAGCCATATCTTGCGGATGAAGACTATGAATATGACGAAGATGATGAGTTGGATGATTTAGACGATGATGCTGATCTGGATTTAGAATCGGATGATTAAATTAAAGTGTGTGCAATTTAACTCATTTTGAGTTGCAGGTGAGATACAAGAACTGCACTTTAGTATGTATGTCTTGATGACCTCATTGGGCATAGGTTCCAACCAAATAGCACCATGTCGCAGTAAATATTTTTGTGGGTGTTTCTAGTTCTATTGTGGTTTTTAATTGTAAGGGGATATCGGATTCCATAAATATCTGCGATTCCTAGTAAAAAATTATCTAAAATAATTGCAAAAAGGCAACCTATAACAGTATCAAAAAAGCCATCTGAGCTTAGTTGGAGATTTCTTCCTAACTTTAATTACCAAGACATACTTTTCTAAAGTTAGTTTTCCGTCTGAATCTTTTGCACATTCACCCCTAAATGAATGTGCAGGGCTATACTAAACAATTAAATAAAACTCTATCGCGATCGTTAATTTATGGATAAATCGGCGGTGTTATCTGATGATGAAGTTCATTGCTTAGAGATGGTCTTTAATGGGAGATTCAAAAATATCGCATCAGCACCCAATGATGTGGAGGCAATGGTTTTTAAAGGCTATATTTCCAAAAAGCCTTTATTACTTATGCCTATGATGCCAACTAGATACACCTACGAACTGACTGTTTACGGAATGATTTTATTGCGTGAATATCGCCCACAATACAATTAGAATGCTTGAATTAATTATTGATAAGGGTTGAAAATGATTGACGTTTATTCATCAAATTTTTAAATCAACCCCATGGAATGTGTCATTCCTATCCTTAATTAGGTACTACTAAACGCTCCAGTCATTGTATTGCGGCGTTTTTTTAAAATTATACCTATCGCTCTTGGTAATCTTTAACATCCAATAACCTGTTCTTCGGTAAATCTGCTCTTCTTTGACCCTGCACCAGAAGCGGCCGTTACAATTTCAGCACTGCGAATTGGTGCAATTGATATGGCAATCGCCAATTTGCTGGGTAGCAATTTATTTGATATTCTGATTTTAGCCGTGGACGATCTGTTTTATGTGAAAGGCCCATTGCTTGCCAACGTTGACACCAGTCATGCCATTACAGCATTTACCGCCGTTATGATGTGCCTATTAGTGATTGTTGGCTTTGTATTTCAGCCACAAAAAAGAGCTTTGCTGAAACTTACATGGGTCAGTCTGGGTCTGTTTTTAATGTATATATTTAATGCCTGGGTTTTATTCCAACAAGGGCTGTAGTGCTGAGTTCTAAGCAAAAAGTCATCTAGCACAGCTTTCAATCGTGGTGAGAAATTACCTCGTCACAAAATATTCTTTAAACAATAAAAATCATCTAGCAGGAATTAGTGAATATGTCGGATCAGCATCAGCTAATACAAAATACGGATAAAGGCATCATTTATGCTCCATGGGAGCGTGCCTTCAGCCGTGTACTCACTCCTTTTGAAGAGTTCATTCATCGGCAGACGACAAGCGGCCTTCTGCTGATGGGATCTGCAATTATTGCGCTATTCTTGGCTAATGGTGTTTTTGCAGATGCATACCTGCATTTCATTCATACCCCAGTCAACCTGAACATAGGCGGATGGGGAATCAATATGAGCCTGCATCATTGGGTCAATGATGGCCTGATGGCGCTATTTTTCTTTGTAGTGGGCTTGGAGTTAAAACGCGAGATCATGGTGGGTGAGTTGTCGGATTTGCGGCAAGCGGCATTGCCTATCATCGCAGCCGTTGGCGGCATGGTTGTGCCTGCACTCATCTATCTTGCGTTTAATCACGATGGTGATGCTGCTCGCGGCTGGGGTGTGCCAATGGCGACAGATATCGCATTTGCAGTAGGCGCATTGGTACTGTTAGCGAGGCGTGTACCCAAAGCCCTGATTACCTTTCTTGTGGCGCTTGCAATTGCAGATGATTTAGGTGCGGTTCTAGTCATCGCATTATTTTATACACAGGAATTAGCGATTAACTGGCTGATAGTTTCAGTCTTACTTGTCGCATTACTTTTTACATTCAATTTTGCAGGTATCAGAAAAGTAATGCCTTATTTTACGGTGGCGGTTTTATTATGGTATGCGTTACTGCAATCAGGGGTGCATGCTACATTAGCTGGAGTACTCGGTGCATTCACGGTGCCGGCTAGATCTAAATATGATCCTAGGTTATTTGCTGACCTCATTAATCAGCAAATTGATCGTTTTATTGCCAGCCGCCACCAAGATGACAGCTTGATGACTAATGAAAAACTTCACGCTATCGTACAAAATTTGGAAGCAAGCGTAAAAGGCGTGCAAACACCGCTTCAGCGTTTAGAACACATATGGCATTTACCGGTCGCTTTTATCGTAATTCCAATATTCGCAATCTTTAATGCGGGTATTCCGTTGCAGCTGGGATCATTGAGTGAGACTTTCTCTCATCCTGTCATGCTTGGGGTGACGTTTGGCTTACTGTTCGGCAAGTTTATTGGTATTACCGGCGCGTGCTGGATAGCGCTGCGTTTAGGTATCGGGCAGTTACCTACTGGTACACGTTTTAGCCAGATTGCCGCTGTGTCGGTTTTAGGTGGCATTGGATTTACCATGTCAATTTTTATTGCCGAGCTAGGCTTTGCTAATCAGCCAGAATATTTATTGATGGCTAAGACCGGGGTGTTGGCAGCTTCTCTGCTTGCTGGATTCATAGGTTTTGTTTGGTTGTGGTGGTTGGGTCGTAGAATGCATGAAAGCATCCCCATTAATTAGGTGAGGACGGTACCAATAGTTAATCACCATGCGTTGGTATAATACTTAATCAGGCTCATGGTTATTCATAGGCTCAAGTAAGGAGATGTATGTGAAAGTTGGAATTATGGGATTCGGTAAAACGGGGCGTGCAGTTGCTACCGTATTACTAGAATCAAAGAAAACAAATCTTCAATGGGTAATTCGCCAATCAACACGCTTAGAGCACCGCTCCGTTCCAGAATTCTTAGGAATTGAATCTGATGAGCCTGGGCTGATTTATTCCAAAGATGAGTTCACGATTTCAGAGTTGCTCGATCAGCACCCGGTTGATGTCATCGTGGATTTTTCTTCTGAAACCGGATTGGATTACTATGCTGATGAGGCGGCTAAACGAGGCGTAACTATCGTGAGTGCAGTGTCACAATACAGTGAGGAGCAGGCTAAAAAGATACATAAATTGGCAAAGCAAACGTGTGTGCTACATTCACCCAACATTACGCTAGGTATCAATTTTTTAATTATTGCTGCCAAGATTCTCAAGAACATTGCGCCTTATACTGATATTGAAGTGATAGAAGAGCATTTCAAACAAAAACCAGAAATCTCTGGCACAGCCAAGGTGATTGCAAGTGAATTGAACATTTCTCAAGAGAACATTAAATCAATTAGAGCTGGCGGTATTATCGGTACGCATGAAATTTTATTCGGGTTTCCATATCAGACGGTACGTCTCAAGCACGAATCCATTACTAGAGAAGCTTTCGGTAATGGCATTTTATTTGCCATAGAAAATCTGCAAGGTAAACCAAAGGGCTTTTACAGTATGGAAGATTTGCTAATCCCATTCTTCAAACTCCAGGAGCATGAAGCGGATTATATTAAGGCGAAGAAAAGACCGTGGTGGCAATTTTGGGCAAAATGATGCACGTCATTTCCAGACTGTTATCAGCCGACCTTGGCAAGTGCAGATAGTGAGGATGTACAAGTTACGCTCTGACTACGATCAACTCGTGCTGTTTTGAGATACCCGGGTTGTTTATTTCTGTGTGTGAATGCACTTTGATAGAATGTAATGATGAACGATAAATTGAATTTTATTACCCCAAATTGGCCAGTTCCTAGCCATGTAAAGGCACTGCAAACTACGCGTGCTGGCGGGGCCAGTATGGCAACTTATGCAAGCCTTAATTTGGGCGCGCATGTTGGTGATGATCCAATCGCAGTGGCAAAAAATCGGCAACTATTGAGCCCGTATTTGCCTAGTGAACCGGTGTGGGTTAATCAGGTACATGGGGTTGATGTGATTGATGCCGCCACCAGTAGCTGCCTGCAAAATGCCGATGCTTCATTTACCACCAAGTCGAATGTGGTGTGTGTAACCATGACTGCAGACTGCTTGCCTGTGCTACTTTGTGATAAAAAAGGCAGTGTGGTAGCAGCTGCGCATGCCGGCTGGCGTGGTTTATGTGATGGTGTTATTGAAACGGCAGTTGAAAAAATGCAGGTGCCGGCAAGTGAGGTTTTAGTCTGGTTAGGGCCAGCTATTGGCCCTAATGCTTTTGAAGTAGGTGACAATGTTCGAGAGCAATTTATCGCAAAAGATAATCAGGCAGTAATAGCGTTTAAGCCACGTGGCGATAAATGGTTGTGTGATCTGTATTTAATTGCAAAGCAAAGGCTTAATAAAATTGGCGTGACGGATATCTATGGTGCCAGTGTGAACGAGGATTTCTGCACTTATAGCGATGAGTCCCGGTTTTTTTCGTTTCGTCGTGATAATGTTACCGGCCGTATGGCAAGTATGATTTGGCTGGAGCCGATTTAGGATTTTGTTGAAAACTGTTTATCTCCAAGCAGTTTTTAAATGATAGTCAGCCTAAGTTATAATAGCGGCTGTTCATTTCATTCAAGTGCCGCATGTCAATTCCTGATTTCTCCGTTTTAGTTTGGATTGTTGTATCCAGCTTTGCTGGCGGCATACTTAGTGTGTCTTTGGCTGGCTTGTTTGCGCTCAATTTGCGCACCGCCTGGATTCCCATGCTGGTCAGTTATGCGATAGGTGCAATGTTGGGCGCAGTGTTTCTGGAAATATTGCCGCATGCGTTCGAGCAGGCTGCGAGTGTGGAAAGTATCTCTGCAACGCTGCTAGTGGGCTTGCTGATGTTTTTTGTACTTGAAAAACTGGTGATATGGCGCCATTGTCATGGTGACCATTGTGAAGTGCATGCAATCCACAACGAGGCTAATTGCCCGGATGCGCTTCAAACTGAGAGCGGGGCCAAGTTCAGGCCAGTTACATCCCATACGCCATCGATTGTGCATAGCCACACACATGCGCATAGCCACAATGACAGTGGTCGTAGCGGCATGATGATTATGATAGGTGATACTTTTCATAACTTTGTTGATGGTGTTTTAATTGCCGCTGCATTTTTGGTAGATGTTAAGCTGGGGATGGTGACTGCACTTGCGATTATTTCGCATGAAATTCCGCAGGAAGTAGGAGATTTTTTAATTCTGCTGCATTCGGGTTACAGCAAAAGGCAGGCATTTATTTTTAATCTGGTCTCAAGCCTGGCAACTTTGATCGGCGGTTTGATTGCCTATTTTGCGCTGCAGTTTGTGATGAGCTGGATACCTTATATTTTAGGTTTGGCTGCGGCAAGCATGCTCTATGTAGCTGTTGCGGATTTGATTCCAAGCCTGCATAAACGTACAGAATTAAAAGCTACTTTAAGTCAGGTTCTCTTGATCAGCCTGGGTGTCTCCACAATCTGGATTGCACACATCCTGATTGAGTAATTGCCGGTTTTTATAATGTCTGCGATGTTTTACACCCAGTATCCATAACAGTAAGGCGCAAGGCAGTAAGCCGTAGAACACAAAGGTCAGCAAGCCAGAGGTAACTGACTTCTCGGTAGCAGCCATTAAGATAACTACGTATAGCCATGCGATCGCGATAATATACATGGCGTAATAATTACACATTTTTAAGATTTATAGGTTTTTATGACAGTTAAAACAACAGCTAAAAGTTCCACACCAAAAGTTGGATTCGTTTCTTTGGGTTGCCCTAAAGCCGGCTCCGATGCTGAACGTATTCTTACCCAGCTACGTGCTGAAGGTTATGAAATCTCAGGCAGCTACGATGAAGCTGACCTTGTGGTGGTGAATACCTGCGGTTTTATTGATAGCGCAGTTGAAGAGTCACTGGACGCGATTGGTGAGGCCATCAACAAAAATGGCAAAGTGATTGTTACTGGCTGCCTGGGCGCTAAAGCCGGTGTGGTACAGGCTGCACACCCTAGCGTGCTGGCCGTGACTGGGCCGCATGCGCTGGAAGAGGTGATGACTGCTGTGCATGCAAACCTGCCTAAACCACATGAGCCTTTTGTTGATTTAGTGCCGCCGCAGGGTGTGCGTTTGACGCCCAAACATTACGCTTACCTGAAAATCTCAGAAGGCTGTAACCATCGCTGTAGCTTTTGCATTATCCCCAGCCTGCGTGGTGATCTGGTAAGCCGCCCGATTGGTGAAGTGCTGAATGAGGCCGAAAATCTGGTGAATGCTGGCGTTAGTGAAATTCTGGTGATTTCACAAGATACTTCTGCTTATGGCGTAGATGTTAAGTACCGCTCTGGCTTTTGGAATGGCCGCCCGGTAAAAACACGTATGACCGAACTGACCAAGGCCTTGAGCGAGCTGGGTGTGTGGACACGCCTGCACTACGTTTACCCATATCCACACGTGGATGAAGTAATACCGTTAATGGCGGATGGTTTGATTCTGCCATATCTGGATGTGCCGTTCCAGCATGCCAGTCCTCGTATCCTCAAGGCGATGAAGCGCCCGGCCAGTAGTGAGAATAATTTGGCACGCATCAAGGCATGGCGTGAAATTTGCCCTGATATTACTATTCGTAGCACATTCATTGCCGGTTTCCCGGGAGAAACCGAAGAGGACTTCCAAATCCTGCTCGACTTTTTAGAAGAAGCACAGTTGGATCGTGTAGGCTGTTTTGCTTATTCGGCAGTAGATGGTGCAGCAGCTAATGCCTTGCCAGACCAAGTGCCTGAAGAAATCAAACAGGAGCGTTTAAGCCGCTTTATGGAAGTGCAAGAGCGTATTAGTGCAGCCAAATTGCATCATAAAATCGGGTCGATACAAACGGTGCTGGTAGATGAAATTGTGGCCGATGCAGAAGGTAATATTGAAGCGGTTGGCCGCACCAAGGCGGATGCTCCTGAAATTGATGGTGTTGTGTATCTGGAAGATGCTGAAGGCTTGAATCCGGGCGACTTCGTTGAAGTCGAGATTTATAGCGCCGATGGACATGATTTGAGAGGCGGGCCGCCAAGAAGCTAAGCAAGATTCAGGTTGAAATAGAGTTAAAGCAGGCGGCAAATAAGTGATTATTTGCCGTTTTGTTATTTAGGCGCTGAATAAATCAGGCATGATTGGAGCGGGGCGTTCACAGTCGGCGCGCTCTTCCAGAAAATCCAGAGTCAGCGGGCAGCGCGTAGGTTTTTTCACAGCTTTTTTACGTTTGGCGGTTGTGGCTGTGAGGTCGATGTAGGGCGTTTGGCTGATGCGCACATAGCCTGAGCTGGCGAGTTTTTGCTCAGTGCTTTCAAATAGGCTGAGTGGGTTATCAATATTTTGCAGGGTGACTACCTGCTTGCTGACTTTAAGTACGTTGTACATTACGAATTTGTTTGCGGTTTGTTTACCGTAAATTTCGCCTGTATGTATCACAACGCCTCCTAACCTTGATTTCCGCGTATGGTATAGCTACAGCTAGCGATTAACAAGTACTTTGCTTGCTGAATTTATTTTCTACGTAAATCCATGTGTGATTTGATTAGTTCAATGGCTTGAAAACGGAATCTGCTGCCATCGGCATCTTTAATCCACATATGCAGCAGGCCGCCAAAAAACAGGTGAGTGTCCATTGCCAGGGCGTGTGGGCTAAGAGAGGTCGCCAGTAAATCCTGAGCTTTTGCGCGTTCATAAGCCGCTTCAAGTTTTTCGACGATGCAAGAGCAGTTATTAAGTATTTGATGTAGTACTGTTGCAAAATCATCTACATACTCACACTTGATCATCATGATTTCATAAGTCTCACGCATTTCAACGTTATTGGTGAGATCGTTAATGGTATTGCATAAGCTGGCTTCAATCTGGTTGAGTGGATTTTCGATATTTTTTACTGCCGGCGCCAAGGTATCGTCAATACTGTCTATAAGCGGTAGAAAAACCTGCTCACGGATAGCGTGAAAAATCTCAGTCTTGTTTTCAAAATGCCAGTACACAGCGCCTCGCGTTACATTGGCTTCGGTAGCAATATGCTCTAACGTGGACTTGCTGACACCACGTTTAAGAAACACCGCGCGTGCCGCATTTATTATGCGCTGTCGCGTTAGCTCCGCATCTTCTTTGGTTTTTCTGACCATTGATTACCTAATTATAAATTATTGTAAATTTCACTGGTGATGCAGTAAATTAACATTTACATACATTCCTGTTTGTATATAATATACATTCAAAAATGTATGTAAGCAAGTGTTAAGCGCTTTAAATTTAATAAAAACATAATCTAATTAACAGGTTATCTGTATACGAGCTTGGAGTAATCAATGGTATTCAAAACAGTTCAGCAGCATCAATTACATAACAACGTTCAAGTGGCGGATGTTAAATTTCCTGTTTTTACATTAAGTGCAATGTTGTTAGCTATTACTCTGGTAGCCAGTATTTCACTGGTTGGCTGTGGGAAAAAAGAAGATGCGGCTAATGCCAGTGGTGCCATGCCTGCCATGCCGGTAAGCGTAATTACCTTGCAGCCTACAAGTGTACCCATTAGCGCGGAAGCTGTTGCGCAAACTGAAGGGGCAAAGGAAGTTGAAATACGCCCTAGAGTAGGCGGTATTTTACTGAAAAAGCTGTTTGAAGAAGGTGCGCCGATTAAAGCTGGGCAAACCATGTTTTTGATTGATCCGGTACCGTTTCAGATTGCATTATCAAATGCTAAAGCTCAACTGGCGCAACAAAAAGCCAGATTAGAACAGACGCAGCGTGAAGCGCAACGCTTGCAAGGCTTGGTTGCGACGCAGTCTATCAGTCAGCGTGAAGCTGATAACGCATCTTCCGATAATGCTTTGGCGCGTGCAGGGCTGTCGCAGTATGAGGCAGCGGTGCGTGAGGCTGAGTTGAACCTGTCTTATACAAATGTCATATCGCCATTATCAGGTATTGCCGGCCGCTTTGAACTATCTGAAGGTGCATTAGTGAGTGCCAATTCCAGCTTGTTAACCAAAGTGAACCAAATCACCCCAATCTGGGTGCGTTTCAGTTTGTCTGATAATGAGTTGGCTCAATTGGGTGGCGCGTTAACGCAAGCTAATGTTAAAGAAGTTAGCCTGATTCTTCCTAGTGGTGAGCAATACGCTAAAAAAGGAAAATTGAATTTCGCTGCAAGTAGTATTGACCCTCAGTTAGGCACTCAGCAATTACGCGCTGTATTCGAGAATGAAGATAAGCGTTTATTGCCTGGACAGTTTGTGCGGATTCGTGTGACGACAGGTCATAAAGATGGTGTATTTGTGGTGCCGCAAACGTCTGTTATTACCAATGATCAAGGTAAGTTTGTTTATGTAGCCAATGATAAAAATGAAGCCACGATCAGACCTATTGTAGTAGGTAATTGGGTTGGTAAGGATTGGGTGGTATTGAGCGGCTTAAATGAAGGTGACAAGGTAATTGTTGATAACATTATCAAAATACGTCCAGGCGCTGTTGTCGCCCCGCACCCAGCAGGAGAAGCACCTGCGGCGGCACCTGTGGCCGATGCCGCACCCAAAGCAAAAAAATAAGCGCGCCCGGCAAAATAAACATATACGGTAAAACAAGCGTACACAGGTAAGTCTGATTAATAAGTCTAATGTTAAGGCTTGAGCGAGAATTCATATGAGTAAATTTTTTATTACACGGCCTATATTTGCCAGTGTATTGTCCATCATCATTGTGCTGGCTGGTTTAGCTGCAGCAATGAAATTGCCAATTGCACAATATCCGCAGATAGCGCCGCCAACAGTATTAATTACGGCAACTTACCCGGGTGCCAGTGCCGATACACTTTCAAAAACAGTTGCGACACCGATTGAAGAGCAATTGAGTGGTGTAGAAGGTCTGCTCTACTTTAACTCTAGTGCAGACTCAAGCGGCAGCCTTACAATTACGGCGACTTTTGAAGTCGGTACTGATGTTAATCAGGCGACATTTAACGTAAGTAATCGTGTGAATATTGCCTTGCCACGTCTGCCGGAAGAAGTGCGACGCACTGGTGTTGTGGTGCAGAAACGCTCCAACGATATTCTGCTGGTGGTGATGCTGACAGATAAACAGAAGAAATATGATCCGTTGTTTGTAAGCAATTACGGTACGCTAAATGTACTGGATGAGTTAAAACGCGTAAAAGGTGTAGGTGATGCAGTCATCTTCGGTGCGCAGGATTACTCAATGCGTATCTGGCTGCGGCCGGACCGCATGGCGCAGTTAGGGGTGACCACAACTGATATTGCCAATGCTATCCGCACGCAAAATGCACAATATGCGGCAGGTAAAATTGGTCAGGAGCCATCACCTTCTACCCAGCAACTGGTATATACGGTGACGGCAAAGGGGCGCTTGGTTGATCCTGCGGAATTCGGCAATATTATCATTCGTGCCTCTGGTCCCCGTGGTGTGCTTTATTTAAAAGACGTTGCGCGCATAGAGTTGGGTTCACAAAGTTATAACGTTCGTAGTTATCTGGATGGCAAGCCTGGTGTTGCGATACCGATCTTTCTGCAAACCGGCGCCAATGCACTGGATACTGCTACAGCAGTTAAAGCCAAAATGACCGAGCTGAAACAACGTTTCCCTGCCGGTGTGGATTGGGAAGTGCCGTATGACACCAGTGAGTTTGTAAAAGCGTCTATCGGTGAAGTGGTGAAAACACTGGCTGAGGCGATGGTGCTGGTAGTGCTGGTGGTATTCCTGTTCCTGCAAAGCTGGCGCGCTACGTTGATACCGTTAATCGCTGTGCCGATTTCATTGATCGGTACTTTTGCCGGTTTATGGATATTTGGTTTTTCAATCAATACGCTGACCTTGTTTGCGATGGTACTTGCTATCGGTATTGTGGTGGATGATGCGATTGTGGTGCTGGAAAACGTTGAGCGGCTGATGGATGAAGAAAAACTGTCACCAATCAGAGCAGCTGTAAAGTCCATGGAACAGGTATCAGCGGCAGTCGTGGCGATTGTGCTGGTGCTGTGTGCGGTGTTTGTGCCGGTGGCATTCCTGGGTGGTATCGCAGGTGAAATGTACCGTCAATTTGCGGTTACTGTAGCGGTGGCAGTGGTGATTTCCGGCATTGTGGCGCTGACTTTAACGCCCGCATTATGTGCGGTGCTATTGAAGTCAGGACACATTAAGTCTCCTGTCTTTATCAGGTTTAATCATCGCTTTGAGCAATTTACGCATTTTTATACCAAGGTGGTTAATCTCACGTTGCACCATAGAATCATTGGTACAGTGGTGTTTGCGGCAATCATTGGATTGGTGGCTGTGTTGCTTAAAGTAGTGCCGGGCAGTTTTGTGCCGGCTGAAGATCAGGGCTATGTGATTTCAGCGGTAATTATGCCGGATGGCGCCACCTTGGCGCGTACCAGCAAAACCACTGAGAACGTGCGCTCGGTGATTGCAAAAGACCCGGCGGTAGCGCACCAGTTTGCGGTAAACGGTTTTGACTTGATTGGCGGCGGCAATAAAACCAGTGCTGCGACGATGTTTGTGCGTATGACAGATTGGGAAGAGCGCACAACAACAGCTGAGGATATGGTTAAAAAAGTGTTTGGTGTTGGTATGCAGCAGCCTGACGGTCTGGCAATTGCTTTCAACCCACCTGCTATCCGTGGCTTGGGTAGCTCTGGCGGGTTCGAGTTGTATGTGCAGAGCCGCAGTGATTCCAATCCGGCTAATCTTGCTGCGGTAGTCACTAACTTTATTGGCGCATTAAAGAATGAGCCACGTCTGGCCGAGTTGAATACTTTCTTCCGCCCAACGGTTCCACAGCTGTTTGTTGAGGTGGATGAAGCTAAAGCTATTTCACAGGATGTATCCGTAGCAAGCATCTATGACACCTTGCAAAGTACTATGGGGTCACTGTATGTAAATGACTTTAATAAATCAGGCCGTACTTACCGTGTACAGTTGCAAGCCGAAGCGGAGTACCGCATGAAAGCGGAGGATCTGGGTAAGGTTTATGTACGTTCAAATAGTGGTCAAATGGTGCCGCTGTCTGCGCTTAGTAAAGTCAGTTCGATAGTAGGTGCTGAGCAGTTGGAGCGCTACAACGGTTTGTTATCAGCCAAGATTTTAGGTAAGGGCGCATCTGGTGTTAGCTCGGGTGATGCGATTCAGATTGTTGAAAAGGTTGCTGCAGAAAACTTACCTGATGGCTACCAAATCGCATGGACTGGTCAGGCCTATCAGGAAAAACGTACTGGCTCTGCTGCGGTATTTGCCTTCGGCTTCGCCATTGTCATGGTGTTCCTGATTTTGGCTGCCCAATTTGAAACCTGGGCGTTGCCATTGGCGGTGATTATGGCAGTACCATTTGCGTTGGCAGGTGCGCTATTGTCGGTATTGGTACGTGGCATGCCTAATGATATTTACTTCCAGATTGGTTTGATTACTCTGGTCGGCCTGGCTGCCAAAAATGCGATTCTTATTGTGGAATTTGCCAGCCAAAAAATGGAAGAGGGTATGCCTATTGCAGAAGCTGCACTTGAAGCTGCACGTATGCGTTTCAGACCTATCGTGATGACTTCAATGGCTTTCGTGTTGGGTATTCTGCCACTGGCTATTGCTACAGGTGCCGGTGCGGCAGCACGCCGCTCCATGGGTACCGGGGTGCTGGGCGGTATGCTGTTGGCTACTTTTGTTGCAACCATCTTTATTCCCCTATTTTTCACTTGGTTGAGCAATAAGAACGTGCATAGAAAACATCATGAGTTGCCACCTGATGATACAGGGTCAGCGACAGCAACTACGGAAACAAATGAAAAGAGCGCAGTATGATGCAGCATAAAAACTTCAATGCCATTAAACCGGTTTATGTGGTTGTGGCAGCGTTATTTTTGTCAGGTTGTCAGATAATCTGGCCAGATTATCTGCGGCCTAAAGTGGATGTGCCTGCACAGTATGTGGATGTGAGCCAACAGAATGCAGCTCAAGGTCAGATAGCAAATAACTGGTGGACCTTGTATCAGGATCAAGAGTTGAATGGTCTGGTTGAAAAAGCGTTGCAAAACAACAAAGACATCAAGTTGGCAGTTGCCAGAATTGAAGAGGCAGATGCAGCACTGCGTGAAGCGGGTGGCTACCTGTTTCCTCAAGTTGACTTGAGTTCAGCTGCCAAGCGTTCACGTGTGACAGAAGCCGGGCCTACACAAGCTATCTCTAATAACCCGCGCAGTAATTACAATGTTCAGCTAGGTGCTACGTTTGAACTTGATTTCTGGGGTAAGTTACGTCGTGCAAAAGAAGCTGCCAGGGCGCAGGCATTATCCAGTCGTTATGCCAAGGACACCGTGGCATTGTCATTGACGGGCTTGGTGGCTAGTAATTATTTGACCCTGCGTAGTTTGGAATCCCAGATTGCAATTGCCCAGGAAAACTTGAAAAGTCGTGATGCCAGTTTAGCGCTGACTAAACGTCGACTGGAGGGTGGCGTTGCATCAGCGTTGGATGTGCAGCAGGCTCAGGTGGCAAGTTCTAATTTAAGCGCGCAGATTGCAGACCTGAATCGATTGAGATCGTTAAGCTTGCACCAGTTGGCGGTGTTATGTGGAGATTTGAATCTAGCTGTTACTGGTTTGAAAACATCGCTAGCCGGATTGGAGGCGCTGCCGATCCCACCAACGCCACCAGCCGGTTTGCCTTCAAGTTTACTGGAGGCTAGACCTGATGTGAAGCAGGCCGAAGAACAGATGGTAGCGGCTAACGCTAATATTGCGGTTGCAAAAGCGGCGCTGTATCCAACCATCTCACTAACAGGAAGCCTGGGTGGCGAGAGCATGGATTTAGGTGATGTGTTGAAATCAGCGGCGCGCATCTGGTCTGGTGGGGTTACGCTAAATCTGCCTATTTTTAATGCAGGTAGGCTTGATGCAAAAGTGGATCAGGCTAGTGCTAAACAAAAACAAACTTTAGCAAGCTACGAAGGTGCGATTCAAACTGCATTCAGGGAGGTGAATGATGCTTTGGTAAACCTGCGTCAGTACACCGAGCGTGAACAAGCTTTGTTCACGAGTCAGGAAGCCGCTAAAAAGGCATTGGAACTATCTGAAAATCGTTACCGATCAGGTTATTCCTCTTATATCGATGTACTTGAAGCGCAGCGTGCTTACAATGACTCCGGTCTGGCTTTTGTTCAAAGCCGTCAGGCGAGATTGATTGCCAGCGTCGATTTATTTAAGGCGCTTGGTGGTGGCTGGGATTCAGCCGAAAAGAAATAATGCGAGAAATTAGCCGGGTGTTTAGTTAACTACGATGTTGAATTTAACCTGAATCCAGTCTGTATCGGCTGCGATGACTTTGCTTAGTTTAATCAGTACATCCTGACCTAATAGATTACCTCTTAAAATGTCGGTTGTGTTGTATTGCTGTTTGGGGATAATCAGTGTTTCATATCCGCATGAACACTGTTCTTGGGGTGTGTATATCGCTATAAAACTTTGAAAGGCGTCTTTAGTGCCTGCGCCTGCGCGGCTGTTAGGGCTATGCGTAGCTGGGTTTGTATTTACGAGTATGATGCCAATGCCAAAACCGCTTATCAGTTCAACACCAATACGCAGTTGACCATTCCCCAGGGATTTTACACTGCGGATTTGACCTAATTGCATATAGAGTTTTTGATGTTGGTTACTGATTCCTACCAGCATATCCAAAGCCAGCTCATGTGCTTGTTTAATAATGTCTAAACCTAGACCGTTATCTGACTGGTCAACAATTTTTGCCGGAATTGTGTTTGGTTTCAGGTAAACGACATTGCGGATATTTTCATAGGTTCTCGTTCCGTTCTGTTGCTTGCCGAACTGATTGCATATATCACTAAATCCGTAGGCGATATTGACTGAAGTGTCGCTTTTAAGGCGTAGAGTAACCCTGCGCTGGCGTTTGTAATCAAGACGCGACCATTCGCTACTCAGCGTTTCAAGTATATCCAGCGCATATTTATTGCTGATCAATTCCCTCATCTGCATTTGTCTAGGGGTGATGTTATATTCAATAAGCAGCATACATAGCTCAATATTTGAATTCACATCATCAAACCCCCAATAGCGGTAAGTGTCAGCCGGTTTGAAGTTTCTAATGCGTTTCGCCGGGCTGTTGCCTGCGGTGTCTATGTAAAATAGATGCTGTTCTGCATCATAAGTGCTGTCAATCTGCAGTTTTGATGACCAGTGAATCAAAAGCTTGCTTATGAGTTCAATTTGCTGCGGTTTGAAACTGATGGACTCCAATGAGCCTAGCATGCAGGCGTGAATATAAGCACTTGATAGTGATATAGGCTGCTGGTCTGCGTAAGACTGTACCTTTGCGTTTAACAATGAGTTTTGTTCCGCAATTTTATAAAGCGTTGAAATTTGTGACCAGATGTATGCCGGCGCAGTATGGTAATTGTAATGCCGCCATTTGATCATCTGGGTGGCGTTTCTCATGGCGCGTGCTAAAAAAACATGCAGTGCAGACTGATGCAGTTGTGCATTGTTTTGGCTCAGTTCAAAGTATATTAGCAGCAACTGCTGGTGATATAAAAAGACTGCATTTGAAATTCGTGCTTTAAGGACGCTATTCATGTTTTCAGTACGAATGAAATGTACTGTGATTCTTTCGACAATACTGTGTGTTTTTTCGTCGATGGAAAATAACGTTTGTATGTTTAACACATCTTGAAATACATGGTTTTTAAAATCAGCCCCTAGGTTTTTTGTAGTAAATTCAATGGCGGATATGTCATCCATATTGGCTAAATCAGCTATCCAGACCCAAGCTGGCGTGGCTTTTGATTTTAGTGCCGGATTAAAGAATTTACGCAAAATATTCATTGCTGGTTTTAAATTGTGTTTTGTTAGTAGCGTAATGAGGCAATTAATATGCCAAGCATTGCCGCTTGTAATTGATGAATTTAATAACGGATTGGCGCTGCTTTATTAGCAAGTGAGTTGGCTCGGCATGATAAAATGCTGATAATTAATTTTTATGGTTAAGTTTTATCAATATGACTGTTCGCACACGTTTCGCTCCTAGTCCAACCGGCTTTCTTCACATCGGCGGCGCTCGTACCGCATTGTTTTCCTGGGCTTTTGCCAAAAAACATGGTGGTAAGTTTATTTTACGTATTGAAGATACCGATGTGGCGCGCAGCACGCCTGAGGCTGTGCAGGCAATATTGGATGGTATGAACTGGTTGGGGCTGGACTACGACGAAGGCCCGTTCTATCAAATGCAGCGTATGGATCGCTACAAGGAAGTGATCCAGAGGATGTTGAAAGACGGTTCTGCCTATTATTGCTATTCCACAAAAGAAGAATTGGAAGCATTGCGTGAGAGCCAAATGCAGCAAGGTTTGAAGCCGCGCTATGATGGCCGCTGGCGTCCTGAGCAAGGCAAAGTGCTGCCGCAGCCACCTGCAGATATTCCGCCGGTAATCCGTTTTAAAAACCCGAAAGACGGTCATGTCGTATGGAATGATCTGGTTAAAGGTGAAATCAGTATTGCCAATCAGGAGTTGGATGATTTAATCATTGCCCGTGCTGATGGCACACCTACCTATAATTTCTGCGTAGTAGTGGATGACTGGGAAATGGGCATCACACAGGTGATTCGTGGTGATGACCATGTTAATAATACGCCGCGTCAAATCAATATGCTTAAGGCCTTGGGGGCAACTATCCCCCAGTATGCGCATTTGTCTATGATATTGGGGGATGACGGCCAGAAACTGTCTAAACGTCACGGCGCCGTAAGCGTGATGCAATATCATGAGGATGGTTATTTGCCAGAGGCAGTGCTGAATTATCTAGCCCGCTTGGGCTGGAGTCATGGGGATGAGGAAGTGTTCAGCATGCAGCAGTTCTGTGAGTGGTTTGACCTGGACCATATCACACCTTCAGCCGCGCAATTCAACACTGAAAAACTGAAATGGCTAAATGCGCATTACATTAAACTGGCAGATAAAGATTATCTGGTAAAAGATATTACCGAGCGCTTGGCGAATTTGAATGTGGCGGTTAGTGCGCAGCCGGATTTATCCGCAGTCATTGATTTATATAAAGAGCGTGCCAGCACCCTGAATGAGCTTGCGGAGAGTATTGTTTATTTTTATCACAAGCCGTCGATTGATGAAGCTGCAGCAGAAAAACACCTGGTTGCAGATATTAAGCCTGCCTTGGAAAAATTGTCCGGGTTGTTACAAGCCGTGGATTGGAATGCGGAGGCTATTCATCATGCGATTAACGAAGTGGTAACACAGTATCAACTTAAGTTTCCAAAGGTGGCTATGCCGTTGCGCGTGTTGCTAACCGGCATTGCGCAATCGCCGAGCATCGATCAGGTGATGGCCTTGTTGGGGCGTGATGAGGTTTTGGCCAGGATGAGCGTATTTAAATAATTAATTTAATTAAATAATAGAACGAATTACGTTGTTCTTAATCTGAACCAGAGTACTATTGCTATAGTTTTAAAGTGGTTGGTTTCAAGGCAGTAATTTTTATTTAACTCCAAACAATAGGAGAAATCATGAATCAAAAAGGGCAAATGTTACAAGACCCGTTCCTTAACGCTTTACGTAAAGAGCATGTCGCTGTATCTATCTATTTAGTCAATGGCATCAAATTACAAGGTCAGGTTGATTCTTTTGATCAGTACGTGATCTTGCTTAAAAATACCGTTACACAAATGGTGTATAAACATGCCATTTCTACAATCGTTCCTGCGCGTGCAGTAAGTATCGGCTTGCCGGAAGGTGATAATTAAGCATTGAAAGATTTGTTTGAAAGACCGAGTGGTGGTGAAGCCGCCATTCTGGTAAGTGTGGATTTTGGCGAGAGTGATTATCTGGAGAGTCTGGAGGAGCTGCGGCAGCTTAGCTTGACTGCCGGATTAGCGGTAGGCGGCATTATCGAAGCCAAGCGATCAACGCCAGATGCCAAGCTTTTTATCGGTAGCGGAAAAGCTGATGAATTGTTGCAGATGATGCAGGCAACAGAATCTAATATTGCCGTTTTTAATCACGATTTAAGCCCTTCACAACAGCGTAATCTGGAGCGCTTTCTGCAAGCGCGTGTAGTAGATAGAACCGGCTTAATCCTAGATATTTTCAGCCAGCGCGCCCAATCCCATGAAGGTAAACTGCAGGTCGAGCTGGCGCAGCTGGAGCATCTTTCTACCCGCTTAGTCCGTGGTTGGACTCATTTGGAGCGTCAAAAAGGCGGTATTGGTGTGCGTGGCGGCCCAGGCGAAACACAGCTGGAGCTGGATCGCCGTATGCTGCGTGTACGTGTCAAGCAATTGCGCGAAAAGCTCGCCAAGCTTAAGTCGCAGCGCGGCATGCAGCGTCGCGCGCGCAAGCGTTCTAATGTCATGACAGTATCATTGGTGGGTTACACCAATGCCGGTAAATCTACTATCTTTAATCGATTAACCAAGGCTAATATTTACGCCGCTGATCAGTTGTTTGCAACGCTGGATACAACTACACACAAGATTTTTATTCCTGACTGTGGTCAGGTTGTAATTTCAGACACGGTTGGCTTTATCAAGCATTTGCCGCATGCGCTGGTTGAGGCGTTTGGCGCAACTTTGGAAGAGGCTGCGCAGGCTGATTTGCTGTTACATATCGTGGATACGGCAAGTACCAATCGTGAAGAGCAGATTGCCCAGGTTAACAAGGTTTTGCTGGAAATTGGCGCGGCAAAAGTGCCACAGGTTCTGGTGCATAACCAAATCGATAGGGTAGGTTTGGAGCCTGCTTTGGCACGGGATGAATGTGGTAGAATTGCGACTTTGCATGTGTCAGCAAAAACCGGAGATGGGATGGATTTGCTGAGATTGGCTATGGCTGAGCATTATCAGCTTTTACAAAAGCAAAGCACTGAAGAAAGTGCCTATGTATGACATGGCTGGCTGAATTAAAGCAATATCTTTAAATCATTAGTTTGGTAAAAAATAACAAAAGTTTTCTTGGAGTGGCGAATGATTAAATTTCCTGGTTGGAGAGCACAGAATAATGAAGGTCCGCCGGATCTGGATGAGGTTATGCGTGATTTAAGTCGCAAAATCAATGCCTTGTTTGGTAAGGGTGGTGGCAATCAATCCAACCCTAAACCCGGCAGACCCCAATCTGCCAATGTTAACTTTCCGTTATTGCCTATTGTTGGTCTGGTTGGCCTGATCTGGCTAGGTACAGGTTTTTATATTGTCGACCAGGGTTCATTAGGCGTAGTGCAGCGCTTTGGTAAAGTTGCAGATGAAACCACTGAGCCAGGTCCACGCTGGCATTTGCCTTATCCGATTGAATCCGTGCAGGTTGTGAATATGGAGCAAGTGCGTAGGCTGGAAGTCGGCTACAGAAGTAATGCGGAAGGTAGCGGCGGTAAGACCAGATTGCCAAAAGAATCTTTAATGTTGACGGAAGATGAAAATATCATTGACCTGCAATTTGCTGTGCAATACAACCTGAATAATGCAAAAGATTATCTATTTAACAATCGCTCAACCGATGATGCGGTGATGTCTGCAGCTGAAACTGCGATTCGTGAAGTAGTTGGTAAAAATAAACTGGATGATTTGCTGCAAAAAGGTTTGGCTGACACCTCCGAGCGTATGCAGACTATTCTTGACAGCTATAAAACCGGTGTGAAAATCATCAGTGTATCGCTGCAAAGTGCACAACCGCCAGAGCAGGTGCAAGAGGCGTTTGAGGACGTAAACCGTGCCAATCAGGATAATCAACGCCAGATCAATGAAGGTCAGGCTTATGCAAACGATGTGATTCCAAAAGCACGTGGTACGGCTTCACGCTTGCTTGCAGAGGCTGCTGGTTACAAGCTGAAGGTTGAAAGTGAAGCGCGCGGTAATGCCAGCCGCTTCGACCAGATTTTGGCGCAATATAACAATGCGCCTGAAGTTACTCGTCAACGCTTGTATCTGGATGCGCAGGAACAGATTATGTCCAGTGTAAGCAAAGTGATCGTTGATCAAAAGTCGGGTAATAGTTTGCTTTATCTCCCATTGGATAAACTGATTAACGCATCAGGGACTGAGACTGTGCAGCAGTCTCAGTCCATGCAGTCCTTAAATCCGCAGCCAGCTGCGGCTGCGCCGGTGAATCAACCGGCTACAACTGACCGTACGCGAGATGCTTTCCGAAGCCGTGATAGAGAAAGCAGATAGGGAATAATAATGAAAAATTCAAAAAATATTCTTATTATTGTTTTTGTTGCATTGGTGTTGCTGTCACTTTCAGCATTTACTGTGAATCAAACGCAATATGTTCTGGTGCAGCGTTTAGGTGAAATTGTCGCGGTTAAAAAAGCGCCTGGCTTGTATTTCAAAGTGCCCTTTGTAGATAACCTCAAGTATTTTGATAATCGCATTCTGACTTTGGATTGGGAACAGCCTGCAAAATTCATCACCAGTGAAAATAAATACATGATGGTGGATTCTTTTGTGAAATGGCGCATTGTTGATCCGCAAAAATACTACGTTTCTATTAAAGAGGGTGGCGAGGTTGCTGCTGAGGACAGGTTGTCTAAAGTTGTTAATGCCGGTTTGCGTGCCGAGTTCGGCATGCGCACTGTACACGACGTAATCGCTGGCGAGCGCGGTGTGATTATGGATAATCTGCGCAAAAAAGCTGACCTTGAAGCCCGCCAGATGGGTATTGAAGTGGTGGATGTGCGATTGAAGCGTGTTGATTATTCAGAAGAAATCAGCAAATCGGTATTTGACCGTATGATTGCTGAACGTAAACGTCTAGCTAACCAGTTGCGCTCTGAAGGCGCTGCGGCATCAGAAAAAATTCGTGCAGATGCTGATAAGCAGCGTGAAGTCATAGTTGCCGAGGCGTACCGTGAAGCACAAAAAACCAAGGGTGAAGGTGATGCCAAGGCGGCTGAGATTTATAATCAGTCCTATAGCCGCAATCCTGAGTTCTATGCGTTTTACCGCAGCCAGGAAGCTTACAAAAACAGCTTTAAGAGCAAGAGTGACGTAATGGTGCTGGATCCAAACTCGGATTTCTTTAAATACATGCGCAGTCCTAAAAAGTCTAAATAGGTATTTAGTGTGAGTAATACATTGCTAACGGCATTGGGTTTAATGCTGGTTATTGAAGGTATTCTGCCTTTGTTGCTGCCGCAAGCATGGCGAGATACCTTTAAACGCATGGTGGAGCTTAAGGATGGCCAGTTGCGTTTTGTTGGCTTGGCCTCAATCGTTGGCGGTTTGATATTAATTTTATTAAGTAAGTAATGATTCCTTTAGTTAATTATTATTAAGGATTACTTACAAAAAAGTGATGATAAAAATGCGTAATTGGTTACTACCAGAATATATTGAAGATGTGTTGCCGGCCGAGGCGGCGCGTATTGAAACGCTGCGCCGCAGCTTGCTGGATCTGTTCAAGGTGCATGGCTATCAATATGTAATTCCGCCTATGCTTGAGTACATGGAGTCTTTGATTACCGGTGTGGGGCATGATCTGGATCTGGCTACTTTTAAAGTTGTAGACCAGTTAACAGGACGCCTGATGGGTGTTCGTGCAGATATGACGCCGCAAGCTGCGCGTATTGATGCGCATTTGCTGAATCATCAGGGCATCACTCGTTTGTGTTATGCTGGTAGTGTGTTGCGTACAAAGCCGGATGGGCTGGCACAAACACGCGAACCATTGCAATTGGGCGCTGAATTGTACGGTCATGCTGGAATTGCCAGTGATATAGAAATCCAGCGTTTGTTAATTAAAGCTTTACATGCGATTGGCATTGAGCAAGTGCATCTTGATTTTAGCCATGTGAATGTTTTTGGCAGCTTGATTGAGTCCAGCCAAATTAATGCGCAGCTGGAGCAAGAACTATACGCTGCGCTACAAAGTAAAGATCAGTCATCAGTAGCCGCGCTGACTAACGACTTGGATAAGTCAACACGTGAAGCCTTGCTACATCTGACAGAGCTGAATGGCGATAAAGCCATACTGGCAAAGGCAGCTAAAGTGCTCCCGGCAACCGCTGCAATTACAGCTGCTTTAGATAGTCTGGCACAAGTGGCTGATGGCTTGGATGATCTAGGCGTTAGCGTAAGTTTTGATTTGAGTGAATTGCGTGGTTACCATTATCACAGCGGTATTGTGTTTGCAGCTTATGCACAAGGCTATAAAGGGCCATTGGCTCTGGGTGGTCGCTATGATGAGGTCGGGCAGGCGTTTGGCCGCGCACGTCCTGCAACCGGATTCAGCTTGGATTTGCGAGGTGTGGTAACCGCCTTGCCAACAGCGCAAGCAGAAATGGCGATTTTTGCTCCGGCAATTACTGATAGCACGCTTACTGCAAAAATAGATGCGCTAAGAGCAGAAGGTCACGTGGTCGTGCAGGAGCTGCCAGGCATTGAGTCGGATTTAGCTGAATTGAATTGTAATAAAAAACTTGAGCATTACAATTCTGGTTGGCATGTAGTGGATGCAGAAAAATCTTAACAATTATCAAGCGACACTGCTAATGGTGGTGTTTCTAATCATTTGAATATTAACATTTAATTAAAAAAGTCAACGTTATGGCAAATAATGCAGCAAAGAATGTAGTCGTCATCGGTACCCAGTGGGGCGACGAGGGTAAAGGTAAGATCGTAGATTGGTTAACCGATCATGCACAAGGTGTAGTCCGTTTTCAGGGCGGCCATAACGCGGGACATACGCTGGTAGTTGGTCAGGCCGAAGAGCAGCGTGTTTATAAACTGAATTTAGTGCCATCCGGTATTGTGCGTGCTGGCGTTAATTGTTATATCGGTAATGGTGTGGTGTTGGATGCAGGTCATTTACTTGGTGAGATTACTGCGCTGGAAAAAGATGGTTTGGAAGTTAAGAACCGCTTGAAAGTTAGCCCCGGTTGTCCGTTGATTTTAAGTCACCATGTGGCGGTAGACGTTGCACGTGAGGCTAAACGTAGTGCAGATAAAAAAATTGGTACCACAGGCAAAGGTATCGGCCCAACTTATGAAGATAAAGTTGCGCGCCGTGCACTGCGCGTTTATGACTTGTTTTACCCGGAACGCTTTGCTGACAAGCTCGGCGAGGTGATGGATTATCACAACTTTGTACTAACCAATTATCTTGGCGCGAAAGCGGTTGATTTTAATCAGCAATATGATGCAAGCATGCAGCATGCAATCGCATTAAAACCGATGATTGCCGACGTGTCTGCCGAGATTTATGCAGCGAATGCCCGAGGCGAAAATCTTCTATTTGAAGGTGCGCAAGGTACATTACTGGACATTGACCACGGTACTTACCCATATGTAACTTCCAGCAACTGTATCGCAGGCCAAGCTTCTGCAGGTACCGGTGTTGGTGCCAATATGCTGCATTATGTATTGGGTATTACCAAAGCTTACACCACGCGGGTTGGCGGTGGACCATTCCCTAGCGAACTGGATATTGAAACTCAGGGCACACCAGGCTATCAGATGTCTAACAAAGGCCAGGAAATTGGTACAGTGACTAAACGTAAACGTCGCTGTGGCTGGTTTGATGCTGCTGCACTGCGCCGTTCTGCCATGATTAACGGCCTGACTGGTTTGTGTATTACCAAACTGGATGTGCTGGATGGTATTGAGTTACTTAATATCTGTGTTGGTTATGAGTTGGATGGTAAGAAAATAGATTTGTTACCAGTAGGCGCAGATGACGTTGAAGGTTGTAAACCAGTCTACGAATCTATGCCTGGTTGGACCGAAAGCACTTTCGGTGTTAAAACCTGGGATGGCCTACCTAAAAACGCACAGAATTACCTGAAGCGTTTGGAATCGGTTTGTGGCGTTCCGATTGCAATTGTTTCTACCGGTCCGGAACGTGATGAGACTATCGTAATTGAGCATCCATTCAGCGTGTAGTAAATTATAGCGCCTGATAAAATCAATTATCAGGCGCTAGTTATCAGTAAGTAGTTATCTATAAGTTTATATGCCGGCCACATTGGCGCTGGTGTGAAAGTTGGTGACTAAATGAATCAACGTCTAGCATGGGCCATTACCGGTTCTGGCCATTATCTTCGTGAATCCCTTGCCATATTAAAAACGTTAAAAGATGTAGATGTTTTTTTAAGCAAGGCTGCGGCTGAGATTATTCAGCAGTATGGTTTTCAGGAACAGTTGATTCATACTGGTCACCGTATATATCAGGATAAAACTGCAAGCAGTGTTCCGGTTGAACTGTTTTATCACGGTAAATACCATACCTTGGTGATTGCGCCGGCTACGTCCAATACTATTGCTAAAATGGCTTATGGTTTCTCCGACAGTCTGGTAACTAATTTATATGCACAAGCCGGAAAAACAAGGGTGCCAAGCATCGTCTTTGCCTGTGATACGGCGCCGGAGTTGGAGTCTGAAGCACCGCGTGAAAATGTTGTTAAAGTTTATCCACGTAAAATTGATTTGGATAATATCGATAAACTTAAAGCATTCGAAGCAACAACGGTTGTTGCTGACATGCAGAGTTTGGCGCAGTCAATCCAAAACAGGTTACAAGCGCTCGTATAGTGTTGAGCCATGACTCAGAATCTCCTTTTTTTAACTGGTAAACTTGCAGAAAAAAGCCTGCACAAGGTGCTGAGCGAGGTTCAAACCAATCCTAAAACGCAGCCATTCAAATACCGTGTTGAGCAAATTGGTGTATCTGTCGCATCGCTAATGACGCCTGATTTGATCGCACGCAGGCTTAAGCAAACCGGTGATGCCGATAAAGTGATCGTGCCGGGTTTGTGTCAGGGAGATTTAACTAAACTGGAGGTGCAATATGGCATTCCGGTTGAGCGTGGCCCAGCGGATTTAAAAGATTTGCCACAGTATTTCGGACATGCCGGAGTAACACCTGATTTGAGCCAGTATAGCGTGCGGATTTTTGCTGAAATCGTGGATGCTCCTGATTTGAGTATTGAGGCTATCATTGAAAAGGCACAACAGTATATTGCTCGGGGCGCAAATGTGATTGATCTTGGTTGTCTGCCCGGCATACCATTCCCGCATTTGGCAGACGCAATCAAGGCATTAAAGCAGCTTGGTATTAAAGTCAGTGTTGATTCATTAAATACCGATGATCTGCTCACAGCAGGGCATTCTGGTGCTGATTATCTGCTAAGCCTTACTGAAAAAACCTTATGGATAGCAAATGAAGTTGCCTCCACGCCAGTATTAATTCCAGCAAAGCCGCATAGTCTGCCTTCATTGTATCGTGCGATAGAGTCTTGTATTAAAGCCGGTAAGCCTTTCATTGCCGATGCTATTCTGGATCCCATACATTTCGGGCTGACCGATTCCATCGTTCGTTATCAAAAGTTACGTAAAAAATATCCTGATATTCAAATTATGATGGGTATTGGCAACCTGACCGAGCTTACCGATGCCGATACGACGGGCATCAATGCCTTGTTGTTCGGCATGATTAGTGAGCTGAATATTAACGCTGTGTTGGCGACATCAGTGAGCCCGCATGCTGTTCATGCAATAGCTGAAGCAGATCTCGCCCGACGTGTAATGTTTGCCGCCAAATGTGATAACAGGCTACCGCGAAGCTATAGCAACGGTTTATTGGGTTTGCACGACAGGCGCCCATTTACCTACAGTGCCGATGAAATTAAAGAAATTGCCGCGCAGATTAAAGATCCCAGTTTTCGCATTCAGGTAAGTGAGGATGGCTTGCATGTTTATAACCGTGACGGTTTGTTTGAGAGCATTGACCCGTTTGCCTTATATCCCAGCCTGAAAGTTGACGATGATGCTTCCCATGCTTTTTATCTGGGTGTCGAGCTGGCGCGTGCGCAAATTGCCTGGCAATTAAAAAAACGTTATGTGCAAGATCAGGAATTGGATTGGGGTGTTGCCAGTCTGCCAGCCAACAAAATGGCCAAGACCGCACATCGTGAAGTTTCGTTAAAAGAAAAACGCAATAAAAACTGTTAGATATTCAATATATGATTTATGAAACGATTGTAAGCACTGTCAATGGGCAGGGTGATGTGCATGTGACGCCATTTGGTATTCGTATGCAGGACGGCTTGGTCGTTATTTCGCCATATAAGCCATCAACCACGTTGCAGAACATACTGACTTCGGGTCAAGCTGTGCTGAATTTAACAGATGATGTACGGATATTTGCCGGAGCTTTGGTTGGGCGTCAGGTTTGGAGTCTATTGTCTGCTGAAAAAGTTGCAGGTTATCGCTTGGCAGATACGCTGGCGCATAAAGAGTTAAAGTTGGTTAAGGTTGAAGATGATTTAGTGAGGCCACAGCTGTTTTTAGCAGTTGTTCATGAGGTACAACATGCACCTTTTCAAGGATTTAATCGTGCGCAGGCGGCTGTTATTGAATTAGCGGTGTTGGTCAGCAGGTTGAAAAGATTGCCGATGGAAAAGATTCAGCAGGAAATGGATTATTTATGGATTGCAATTGAAAAAACTGCCGGTAAGCGCGAACTGGAAGCCTGGTCTTGGCTGGTGGAGGTGGTTGAGAATCATCAGGCTGATTTAAATGATGAGAATCTGGCTTAATCGGCAAATATGACTCAGCTTTTGATAAGTGTTACTTCCATTGAAGAGGCGGAGATTGCGCTAGAGAATGGTGCTGATTTCATCGACTTGAAGGACCCTGCTCAAGGCGCTTTGGGAGCCTTGCCTTTGGCTACTATTACAGAAATAGTCAGCTATGTAAAAGTTGTCAGCAATCCAAGTTGCAAATTAACTAGCGCTACCATCGGTGACTTGCCTATGAAGCCGCAATTCATAGCTGAACAAGTTGCACAGTTGGCAAAGACAGGCGTTGATATTATTAAAATTGGTTTTTTTGATGATGGTGAAAACAAGCTTTCTGACTATGAGTCATGTATATCTGCATTGGAGCCTTTGGTAAAGAGTGGCTTGAAATTGATTGCCGTATTGTTTGCTGAATATAAGTACCCATTTAGCTTGATTTCATCTATTAAAAACGCAGGTTTTTATGGCGTAATGCTCGATACAGCAATTAAAAACGGTGCTACTTTTTTAGATTATTTTACAGCAGATGAAATAAAACAACTTAGCGAAAACATCAGTGCGCATAATTTGATGTTTGGTCTAGCTGGTTCTTTAGCAATACAACATGTAGCAAAAGTTAAGGAATTTAACCCAAGCTATATAGGTTTTAGAGGGGGCGTCTGTGTAGGCAATCAGCGTAAATTTAAGCTGGACTCTGCTAAAATTACAGCAATACGTAAATTGCTGTAATTTGTGTTGTAAAATAGCAACAAATGTTGTTTTTAATCAGTGCCTTCTGTGTTTAAGCGTTGCGTATGGTGCTTAGTGTGAGTATTATTTGCAGTGGGGCTACATTACAAATTAGGAGTAAATCGAATGAAGAAGAATATTATTAGCATTGCAGTTGCAACCACTTTAGGTTTGGCGACATTTGCAGCAATAGCGGAAGACATGTACCGTGGCGCTTGGTATGCAGTACCAGGTATTAGCTACATGGATACAGACAGCGACTTGGACGCTAACAATGGCGGAGGCGCTTTCATTAAATTAGGTAAAGAGTTATCTCCAAGCTGGGATATTCAAGGTGGTTTAGGTTATAACCGTGCGAGTGAAGACACTAATATTGCTGGTGTTGGTGGTCGTTACAAGCAAACTACTTTGGGTGTAGATGCTTTGTATATGTTTAGCCGTGAGAAATTCCGTCCATTCTTATTGGCTGGTTTGGGCATTGCGCGTAATGATGTTGACTACAGCAACTTTGCCGCACTTAACAACAGTACTAAAACATCATGGTTAGCAAATGTTGGCCTTGGCGCTCAGTACCTGTTTAACGACACTTTTGGTTTGCAAGCTGACTTACGTCACCAATGGAGCCGTTCAGATGCTAAAGCTCCAGGTACAACTTTTGATGCAGATGGTACTCTTGGTAATACATTGTTGAGTTTAGGCGCTATTTTCCGCTTTGGCGCTCCTGAAGCTGCGCCTGTAGTGGCTGCTGCTGAACCTGCACCAGCGCCAGTTGCTACTCCAGAACCAGCTCCGGCACCAGCTCCTGTTGCTGCTGAGCCAGCATGCCAGCCAAAATTTCAAACAGTTACATTGCAAGCTGAAAGACTGTTTGGCTTTGACAAGTTCAAGTTGAATGGTGACGCTGTGGTTGAAGTGGATGATGTTGTTTCTACATTGAAAGCACATCCAGAGTTCGACGTTGTTGTTGTGATTGGTCATACAGACCGTATCGGTTCAGAACAATACAACCAGAAACTTTCAGAGAAACGTGCTGAAGTTGTTAAACAACACCTAGTTTCACATGGTATTGATGCTGGTCGTATTCGCGCTGTTGGTAAAGGTGAATCTCAACCTGTGGTTGATTGTAAAGGCGTAAAAGGCAAGAAACTGATTGAATGCCTGGCACCTAACCGTCGAGTAGTTATTACTGGTGAAAGACAGCACCCAGAAAATGAGTGTAAGTAAGATAAACTGATACTTAATTTTTAATAAAATTTAAGTATTTAGGAAAAAGCCTCGCAATTGCGGGGCTTTTTTATTGGTAGAATGAGTGCCATGATGACAATGAATGAATCAGCGCAGTCTGGAAAGAATGTTGACCTCATTATTGAGGCGCAATGGGTAGCGACAGTAGTTGCTGGCAGTCCATTATTGGAACACTACTCTGTAATAGTGCAGGCGGGCACCATAGTCGACTTGCTACCTATTGCTCAAGCCAGAGGTCGATATGCAACTTCAAATCTGGTGAGTCTTGATGATCATATCCTGATGCCTGGTCTAATTAATCTGCATACGCATGTAGCCATGAACCTAATGCGTGGCATAGCGGATGACCTGCCGTTGATGCAGTGGCTGAATGAACATATCTGGCCGGCAGAACGCGCGGTGGTTTCTTATGATTACGTGCAAGATGCTTCATTGCATGCCTGTGCTGAAATGCTAAGCGGCGGCACGACCTGTTTTAATGATATGTATTTTTTCCCGCAGGCTACTGTTGCTGCTGTTAGTCAGGCCGGGATGCGCGCAAATCTAGGCCTGTTCGTATCAGAGTTTGCAAACAATTATGCGTCGGATGCGGACGATTATTTGCAAAAAGGTTTTGAGGCGCATGATAGCTGGCGCGGCAACCCCATGATCAAGTCATTTATAGCGCCGCATGCACCATATACGGTATCTGATAAGACCTTTGAAAAGGTTGTCGTTTATGCCGAGCAATTGGGGTTAGGTATTCACACTCACCTGCACGAAACGCGCGATGAAATTAACCAAAGTGAAGCTGAATTCGGCATCAGGCCAATACAGCGAATGGCGGGGCTGGGTTTGCTGGGGCCGGGTTTTCTGGCGGCACATGGTGTACATCTGCTGCCCAATGAAATTGAGCTGCTCGCAGAACATGGCTGTCATATCGCGCATTGCCCAAGTTCCAATTTGAAATTAGGCAGTGGTATAGCACCAGTATCTTCATTGTTAAAAAACAGTGTTAATGTAGGCATAGGTACTGATGGCGCCGCTAGCAACAATAGATTGGATATGTTTGCAGAGATGCGATTGGCTGCGCTTCTTGCTAAGGGTGCAAGTGAAGATCCTACTTCGTTGCCAGCGTATCAGGCACTGGAAATGGTTACTATCAATGCTGCCAAAGCCTTGGGTCTGGATGATAAAATTGGGAGCATTGAAGTCGGCAAAAAGGCTGACTTTGCTGCAGTGAGATTGGGCGATTTAACCAGCCTGCCCTGTTATGATCCGATCTCTCATTTAGTCTACACCTGTGGCCGCGAGCATGTGACGCATACTTGGGTTGCAGGTGAACTACGTTACAGTAACGGTCTCTATGCCAATATAGAACCAATGGAATTAAAGGAAATTATTCAAAAATGGCAACCGAAGCTAAAATCTCACAAACAGTAAACGCTGATGAAATCGAGCTGAAAAAGTTCGGTGAGTTGGCACACAAGTGGTGGGATAAAAACAGTGAGTTCAAGCCACTGCATGAGATCAATCCATTACGGCTCAACTATATTGATAGCATGGTTGATTTGAAACATAAGCGTGTGCTGGATGTAGGTTGTGGCGGCGGTATCTTGTCTGAATCCATGTATCTCAAAGGTGCTCATGTAGCCGGAATCGATCTGGGTGAAAAAGCATTGAATGTCGCCAAATTGCACCAGCTCGAGAGCGGGGCAAAAGTCGATTATCGACTAGTGTCAGTTGAGCAGTTTGCCAGTGAGCAACCAGCCAGTTTTGATGTGGTGACCTGCATGGAAATGCTCGAGCATGTGCCTGATCCGGCCGCTGTGGTGGCGGCTTGTGCCAGACTGGTCAAACCCGGCGGCTCAGTATTTTTTTCTACGATTAATAGAAACACCAAAGCCTATCTGTTTGCAGTAATAGGTGCGGAATACATATTGAATATGCTGCCCAAGGGCACGCATGATTATGCAAAGTTTATCAAACCATCTGAGTTATCAAATTGGGCCAGAAATGCCGGCCTTGATATATCCGGCCTGAAGGGCATGAGTTACAGCCCGATTACTCAGCATTATCGCTTGGGTGAGGATGTATCCGTTAATTACCTCATGCACACTCAACTTGGAAAATAAACGGGTTTCTGGATGATTCTATTTGATTTGGACGGCACCCTGGTTGATACCGCACATGACTTGGCTTATGCGTTGAATTTACAGCGCGAGCGGCATGGCTTGGCGATATTACCTTTAGAGACTATTCGACCGTTCGCTTCACATGGCTCCAGAGGACTGTTGTCAGTGGGCTTTGATTTGTCACCTGAGGATGATAGCTTTGAGGCGATGCGTGAAGAATATCTCGCGCTATATGACCAGGTGCTGACACGTAAACCTATTCTGTTTGACGGTGTGGCTGAGCTATTGGAAACGCTGGATAACAAAACGGTACCGTGGGGCGTTGTGACGAATAAGCCACGTCGCTTCACGCAGCCCTTATTGCAGAATATTGGCTTGCTGGAACGTGCCGCCTGCGTTGTGAGCGGGGATGATGCGCCACGGCCTAAGCCATATCCTGATACGCTGTTTCTTGCTTGTGAGCAGGCTGGGGTGAGCCCTGAGCGCTGCTGGTATGTTGGCGATGCTGAACGTGACATAGAAGCAGGGCGCGCAGCCGGCATGCAGACTGTAGTTGCCATGTACGGATATCTGGGCGAGACAGATCAACCCGAAAACTGGGGGGCTGATGTGCTTGTTAATACGCCTTTAGAGTTATTGAAACTGATTGATGGCTAATATTGATAATATCAATCAGGAAGATATCTCGTTAACTCCTCCAACCTTGCATGAGGCAACCGGTTATTGGTTTAAACTTGGTCTGCTGAGCTTTGGCGGACCTGCCGGGCAAATCGCCATGATGCATCAGGACCTGGTTGATAAAAAGCGCTGGATCTCCGACAAGCGTTTTTTACACGCTTTGAACTACTGCATGGTGTTACCCGGCCCGGAGGCGCAGCAGTTGGCAACTTATATTGGCTGGCTCATGCACCGTACCTGGGGTGGCATCATTGCCGGCGGTTTATTTGTATTACCCTCACTGCTTATTTTAATCCTCTTGAGCTGGGTTTATATGCGTTACGGAGATTTGCCACAGATTGCGGCAATGCTTTATGGCATTAAACCTGCGGTGGTGGCAATTGTATTGTTTGCCGCTTATCGAATAGGCTTGCGAGTACTCAAGCATAAATTGCTGTGGGGTATCGCTTTATTCGCTTTTGTGGCTATTAGTCAATTTGATCTGGCGTTCCCCTGGATTGTACTTACGGCAGCTTTGCTGGGATCTATTGGACATCATTATTTTCCGCAGCAATTCAATGTTATCAAGGCTCATCACAGTAGCAGCAAGCAACATGTTAAAGCTGTGATTGATGACGATACACTATCACCTGAACACGCAAAATTTAGCATGAAGAAAATGCTGAAATATCTGGCGGCAGGATTGGGGATGTGGCTCATTGCAATTGCTGCGCTTGCTTTGATTTATGGTTGGCAATCGGTTTTAACGCAGATGGCCTGGTTTTTTACCAAGGCGGCGCTAATGACCTTTGGTGGCGCATATGCTGTGTTGCCGTATGTGTATCAAGGCGCTGTAGAGCATTATCATTGGCTTACACCGCATCAAATGATCGATGGGCTGGCGCTGGGCGAAACTACGCCAGGCCCGTTGATTATGGTGGTTGCATTTGTCGGGTTTGTTGGTGGCTGGACACAGTCAGTGTTCGGTGCTGATTATCCATTACTGTCAGGCGTGGCTGCTGCCTGCGTGGTAACTTTCTTTACCTTCCTGCCATCGTTTTTGTTTATATTTATAGGCGCACCGCTTATTGAGTCTACCCAGAATAATTTGAAATTATCAGCACCGCTTACTGGTATTACTGCTGCTGTGGTTGGCGTGATTCTCAGCCTGGCGCTGTTTTTTGCGCAGCATGTTTTCTTTCCTGAGCACAGTTACAATCAAGTGGATATTACTGCTGTAATACTGGCGCTGCTGGCTTTGTGGTTATTGG
>Ga0208396_100037_pt1 | contig 66669 bp, 63 predicted proteins | sample LakWasMet64_LOW9_2_FD_183896 | JGI IMG/M metagenome (GOLD analysis project Ga0208396, IMG submission 183896) | Freshwater sediment methanotrophic microbial communities from Lake Washington under simulated oxygen tension - Sediment Metagenome... | ecosystem: Environmental > Aquatic > Freshwater >... | reverse complement strand
TGGTTATGGCGCTAGAAGAAGAATTTGACTGCGAAATTCCTGATGAAGAAGCAGAAAAAATCACTACAGTTCAATTAGCGATTGATTACATCAATACTAACCTCAAATAATTTCACATTTGAGCAGCATGCCCTGCATGGGCTTGCTGCTTTTTGCCTTTTTGTTTCTTAAAACTTGTCTTCGAGACTTTTCATATGTCTAAACGTAGAGTTGTCGTCACGGGTCTTGGCGTTGTTTCACCTGTTGGTGTTGGTGTAAAAACTGCTTGGGATAATCTTATTGCTGGTAAATCCGGCATCACACAAATTACAAAATTTGATGCAAGTGCATTTACTACTAGTATTGCCGGTGAAGTAAAAGACTTTAAAGTTGAAGATTTTCTTACTGCAAAAGATGCCAGGCGGATGGATACTTTCATTCAATATGGTCTTGCAGCGGCAATTGAAGCCGTGAAAGACTCTGGTATTGTAGCAACCGAAGAGAATGCGGAACGAATTGGTGTAGCTATCGGTTCTGGTATTGGTGGTATGCAGCTTATTGAAGATACCGATGCACTCTATCAGGAATCTGGCCCGCGTAAGATTTCGCCATTCTTTATTCCCGGCACTATCATCAATATGATCTCAGGCAACTTGTCTATCATGTTTGGTTTTAAGGGTCCGAATGTTGCAATTGTAACTGCCTGTACCACTGGCACGCACTCTATTGGTGATGCTTCACGCATGATTGAGTACGGTGATGCTGATGTGATGGTTGCAGGCGGTGCAGAAGCTGCCATTACCCGTTTGAGCGTAGGCGGTTTTGCTGCTTCACGCGCACTATCAACGCGTAACGACGACCCTGCTACTGCTAGCCGCCCATGGGATAAAGACCGTGATGGCTTTGTTATCGGTGAGGGGGCTGGTGTCTTGGTGCTTGAAGAATATGAGCATGCTAAAAAACGCGGCGCAAAAATATATGCCGAACTTACCGGGTACGGGATGAGTGCTGATGCCTACCATATGACCGCACCTAACATGGACGGTCCGCGCCGCTCAATGCGTAACGCAATGCAAAATGCTGGTATTAACCCTAATCAAGTGCAGTTTGTTAATGCACACGGTACTTCTACACCACTAGGTGACTCAAATGAAACCAATGCTATCAAGGCAGCGTTTAGTGACCACGCCTATAAATTGGTAGTTAATTCTACCAAATCCATGACAGGCCATTTATTAGGTGGCGCTGGTGGTTTAGAGTCCGTATTTACGGTGTTGTCTATTTACAATCAAGTGTCTCCGCCAACCATTAATATTTTCAATCAGGATCCAGAGTGTGATTTGGATTTCTGCGCCAATACTGCGCGTGACATGAAAATTGAATATGCACTGAAAAACAACTTTGGCTTCGGTGGCACTAACGGTAGTCTTGTATTTAAAAAAGTTTAATCCCAGATTAACTTTTAGAATAGAAAAGCCCGCACATATTATCTTGCGGGCTTTTTTGTTGCCTATTTTAGGTGGTGAATTGATGCTTGCTATGGTTTAATTACGGCTATGTCACGTAATCGTTCATATCTCATTAATGGTAGCTTCGAACAGGCGATATCTGTCTTCGATCGAGGCTTTTCTTATGGGGATGGCGTATTCCGTACCATGAAAATCCATAATGGCTTGCCTGTGAGTTGGCCTTTTCACTATCAAAAACTAGTTGCTGATTGTGCTGGTATTGGCATAGTTTGCCCTAGCGCTGAACTATTGATGAGTGATTTGCAGAAACTGTTTGAAAGTGAGCTTTTCTCTGAAAATATAACTCAGGTTGCTAAAATTATCATTACCCGCGGTGAAGGTGAAAGGGGTTATGCGCCCCCCGTAATTACGGTACCAACCAGAGTGGTTATAAAGTCTGAGTTTCCGAATTATGCTGAGTCTAGCTATACGCAAGGTGTGCAGTTGCACGTGTGTAATATTAGATTAGCGGCACAACCTAAACTGGCCGGCATTAAACATTTGAATCGTCTTGAAAACGTCATGGCGCGTATGGAGTGGCGAGAAGATTATATTTTTGATGGCTTACTACTAGATCAGTCTGGCCATGTCGTTGAATGTACGATGAGTAATGTTTTTGTACGCTTCAAAGACGAATTGATTACTCCAGATTTAAGCATATACGGGGTATCTGGTATTACGCGGCAGCGTATACTTGGCCTGAGTGGCGTGCTGGGTTTGAACCTATCGGTAAGGCCTCTGACGCTGGAGGAGTTATTGCAAGCTGATGAAGCCATTATCTGCAATAGCCTGTTTGGCGCTTTTCAGATAACTAGAATCAATGATAAAAAATGGCCATTACAGGATTTGGCCGCAAAAATAAGAGATGTAGTTGCGCATGATTAAACACATAAAAAAATCGTTGCTGTTGTCTGTAGTTGGTGCCATATTTTTAAGTGGCTGGTTGGCTTATTATGCGATTTCGCCATTAAGACTTCAGCCCAGTAGCCAGGAAATTTCCATTCAGCCCGGTAGTGGTCTTAAAGGCATAGCTAATCAATTAGTAGCACAAGGCGTGTTAAAAGAGCCATGGCGTTTTATATTGCTTGCAAAATTACTGCATAAAGAACAATACCTGCAGGCTGGCAGTTATACCCTTAACAAGAATATTTCTCCCTATCAGTTATTGCTGTCATTAAATCATGGTAAAACCACACAGGGCAGTATTACTTTCATAGAAGGCCACACATTTTTACAAATGCGTGAGAAGTTGGCTATCAATGATGCGGTAAAACAAACCATTACCGGTCAATCTGAAGCGGATATTCTGAGGCTGGTAGGCTCTAGCCATAGCGTTGCTGAAGGCTTGTTCTTTCCTGATACCTTTTATTTTGATCGAAATGTTACTGATATAGAGCTGCTAAAAACCAGTTATAACGCCATGCAAACAAAACTAGAGAAAACTTGGCAGGGTAGGGATCAGAACTTACCCTATACAAACAGTTATCAGGCTCTGATTATGGCTTCGATTATTGAAAAAGAAACAGGCAAAGCCAGTGAACGGCCAATGATAGCAGGCGTTTTTGTTAACCGTCTTCGTATAGGGATGCGATTACAAACGGATCCTACGGTAATTTACGGCATGGGATTGCAATTCAAGGGCAATATCCGCAAAAAAGATCTGCTGGCTGATACGCCTTATAACACGTATACGCGCAGTGGTTTGCCACCTACGCCTATAGCTATGCCTGGTTTGGCGGCTATTGAAGCTGCACTACATCCGGCCAAGACAAAAGCACTTTATTTTGTGGGCAAAGGTGATGGTAGTCACGAGTTTTCCAATAGTCTTGATGAACATAACCGTGCAGTGGCACGGTATCAGTTGAAAAAATAAAATAATATGACAGCAAAATTTATTACCTTGGAAGGCATGGATGGTGCTGGCAAAAGCACGCACATTCCCAGTATTATTGAAATGCTTCAAGCTCGCGGACGTGAAGTGATTTCTACTCGTGAACCTGGCGGCACCGTCTTAGGCGAGCGTTTACGTGAATTACTCCTGCATGAGCATATGCATGCAGAAACTGAAACATTGTTGATGTTTGCAGCACGCCGTGAACATATTGCAAGTGTAATAGCACCAGCGCTTGCAAGGGGAGCTTACGTGCTTTCGGATCGTTTTACGGATGCAACATATGCCTATCAAAGCGGCGCCAAAGGCGTACCGGTCAGAAAAATTGAAATACTGGAGCAATGGGTGCAAGAAGATTTGCAGCCAGACCTTACACTTTTGTTTGATGTTCCGGTAGAAGTAAGCGTGGCGAGGCTGGCAACAGCAAGAAGCCCGGATAAGTTTGAGCGGGAGTCGGTAGAGTTTTTCGCACGAATTCGTAATACGTATCTAGAGCGTGCCAGTAAAAATCCGGCAAGATTCAGAGTGATTGATGGTAGCAAGCCGTTGGAAGAAGTTGCTAAAGCAGTTAAAGAAATTATTGCAACTATATAATTTATATGAGTAAATTAACAGGAATATATCCTTGGCAGGATAAACTTTGGCAGACCTTGAATCAAGATCGCCAAAAGTTACATCATGCTTTTTTAATGCATGGACGTGCGGGTATCGGTAAATATGACTTTGCACTTAGTTTCAGCCAGGCTTTACTTTGCCCTAATAAAAATGAAAAAGGACAGGCTTGTAATGAATGTCCAAGCTGCCGTTGGTTTGATGATGAAAGCCACCCGGATTTTCGCCTGATTAGCCCTGAGCAGGAAGCCAGCGCAGATGAAGAGACTGTATCTGTAAAAAAAACCAAGAAAAAAACTCAAATTTCTGTAGCGCAAATTCGTGAGTTAAGTGATTTTCTAAGTTTATCCAGCCATCAAACAAATGGCTTGCGTATCGTTTTAATTAATCCGGCAGAGGCTCTGAATCTAGCTTCTGCTAACGCTCTGTTAAAAATGCTGGAAGAACCGGCGTCAGGTGTAATTTTTATTCTAATTGTGCATCAATTACAACGTTTGCTACCAACAATTATCAGCAGGTGTCAAAAAGTCTGCATGCCGGTAGCAGATGAAGCACTGGCATTGGCATGGCTAAGTAACCAGGGTGTGAAAAATCCAAAGCAGCAACTAGCTTACCTTGAAGGGTCGCCGGTCAAGGTGTTTAGTGAGCAGGCCCAATTCGATCAGTTATCGGAAATATGGGGGCATCTCGCGTTTGGTCGCAGGTTGCAACCTCAGGCGGCAGCACCAGTGTTAATTGCAAACTCAGTTGAGATGGGCGTTATTGCTATCCAAAAATGGATATATGATATTGTTGCAATCAAGTTAGGTCAGCAAATACGTTATCATGTGCAATATGTAAGTGCTTTGCAAGCATTGGCTGACAAGGTAAACTTGAGTCGATTGTTTGATTTGCAAAAAAGCGCGAATGAATTCCGTAAGCTGGCTTTACACCCATTGAATCACGAGTTGCAGATGGAAAATCTGCTGGTTGAATATACAAAGATTTTTCAGGCTTGATATTCTGGCATTGAATTTACTTGCAACATTAAAAAGTTATAAAAATTATGGCTGAAGATATACAGGACGATAGCAAAACCATAGGCACCCTTAAACCAGGTGTTTTATCACTTGCAATTAAAGAAAAGGTTGCATTATATGCCGCCTACATGCCTTTTTTGGCAGGGGGTGGGCTATTTATACCAACCACTAAGCCCTTCAAGATGGGCGACGAGGTCTTTATGTTACTAAGCTTACTTGATGATCCACTCAAGTTGAAGGTGGTTGGGCATGTTGTTTGGATTACACCTACCACCCAAGGCAATAAACCGCAGGGGATAGGCGTTCAGTTCAATGAAAAAAACGGCGGGCTGGAAGCTCGTAACAAAATTGAAGCGCTTTTAGGCAATGTACTCAAGTCTTCACGTGCTACGCACACCATGTAGTTTTAATATTTCCGTATGCTTGTTGATTCCCACTGCCATCTTAATTTCCCAGAGCTTGCTGCAAACTTATCCGCTATCAAGCAATCCATGCAGGATAACGGGGTAGGGTACGCCCTTTGCATTTCTGTGACCTTGCCTGACTTTCCTCAAGTATTGGCGCTTGCAGAAGATAATCAGAATTTCTTTGCATCTGTAGGTGTTCATCCCGATTATGAAGATATTGATGAACCGACTGTTGAAGAATTAGTCAACTTAGCCAGCCATCCTAAAGTTATCGCAATCGGTGAAACAGGTTTGGACTATTTCAGGCTGACGGGGGACTTGGAATGGCAACGCACGCGTTTTCGTAATCACATACGTGCAGCTATTGCCAGTGACAAGCCGCTGATAATTCATACACGTAATGCGGCTGAAGATACGCTACGGATTCTGCATGAAGAAAATGCACAGCAAGTTGGCGGTGTAATGCACTGCTTCACCGAGAGTTGGGATGTGGCGAAGAAGGCAATTGAGCTAGGCTTTTATATATCATTCTCCGGCATTGTTACGTTTAAAAATGCGGCGGCCATTAAAGCGGTTGCTCAGCAAGTGCCTTTGAACAGAATCCTTGTAGAAACCGACTCACCATATCTTGCACCGATTCCTTATCGCGGAAAAATCAATCAGCCCAGCTATGTTAAATATGTGGCTGAAGAGCTGGCAAAACTACGCGGAATCTCATTGGAAGAAGTGTCTGCTGCCACAACACAAAACTTCTTTCGCTTGTTCAAGCATGCTGTCCCTTAACAATCTTTTGCGTGGCAATACCGTATGCAGCTAACAATGCTAGGCGTAGGCTCTAGCGCAGGCACGCCAATGATCGGCTGCCATTGCGACACATGCAAATCTACAGACAAAAAAAATCATAGAACGCGTTGCTCCAGTGTGATTGAGCTAAATAATGGCAAAATCATACTGATTGATACCGGCCCGGATTTGCGGCAACAAGCGTTAAGAGAAGGGCTCTTACAAGTTGATGCGGTTTTATATACACATACTCATGCTGATCATATACATGGTATTGATGACTTGAGGGCATTCTGCCAGATACAACGTAGCCAAATACCGTTATATGGTAGCCCTGAAACTATGGCGCACATTGCTGAGAAGTTTGGCTACACGCTACGCGAAGTCGGTAACTTCTGGGACTTACCCATACTGAAAACCAATGTTGTTAACGCACCATTCTATCTGTTTGATCAACTGATAACTCCCATACCTATCAAACACGGCAATAGTGATATTTACGGATATAGAATAGGCAACATCGCTTACATCACTGATGTATCTGTAATCCCTGAGAGTTCATTGGCTCTTTTAAAAAATTTGGATGTTCTATTACTTGATTGCTTAAAATATACAGCGCACTACAGCCATATCAATCTGGAACAAAGTCTGTACTATGCCGGTCTGATAGGCGCAAAGGCTACCTATTTGATTCATATGATGCACGATTTGGAATACAGCACCTTAAGTGCACAATTACCGAGCAATGTATTCGTAGGGTATGACGGCTTGAAATTAAAGGCGTAGATGTAAACGTGAACACCGAGCCATGCGTTATGCTAATAGCTTAATAAATGAGATAATGAAAGGCTAAATTTTGGAGATAAAAATGCAATTTACTATTAAAAAATTATTAACTTTTGCTATGGCAGCATGTTTATTTGCCACGGTTTCAATTGCTAATGCAGCACCACCAAAAAAAATCTATACGGAAAATGAATTTCTTGACACATTTAGCGGTAAATCCAAAAAAGTAATTATCGAAAAACTGGGAGAGCCTTTCAAAAAAGAACTTTCAGTTAAGCCCTCTGGTGCAAATACTATGCTTGTTAAAGCCGGGGCTGATGAAAAAAACTCCAAGCCTGTTAAAGTTGAAATGTGGTATTACAAGAATATTGTTAAATACGATCCAAAACGTACTTACAAAGAAATAGAGATTACATTAGTGAATGACAAGGCGATGAATATCGCATTTTTCAATAATCGATAATAGCTATCGAGGGTGCCCTGAATTTTGTGTAACCGTCAGTTAGCTACTGCTGCGGCATCCTCTTCTAAAACTGATTATTTAGCTTCTTGGTATGAACTCATACACGTTAGCCTCTTACTTCGCTAGCTGTTCTCGTTTGTGCATATCAGCGATGTAATGAACGCCAAAGACAATCAAACAGACAATTCATGCTGCTTGAATCCACACCCTTTAGGTGACCAAAGCGTATCACCACGCGCAAACCAGTCATCATAATGTTCATCATCGAAACCATACCCTACTTTTATCTTTAAAACACGATAAGCAGTGTAGGGGATGCGTACACGCCCGTTTTCCCAGTTCTGCAAGGTTCTTTGAATGACGTCTAGTAGCTTAGCTGCCTGCTGGATTGTCAGAAACGCTCTATGACGCATTAAATGGAAGTCGGCAGGGTCTATGTATATACGCGGTGATTTTATCGCGTCTGTTCTGGCGCTATTTTTACGTTTTTTTGGTTTTGGGGAGCAATCAGTCATGAAATGCTCCTTTATGCGTAATTGCACCGAGCACATGAGATTTTTCATGTGGGAGCAAGACTGCGAGAAATGTTTCCAGTAATTGCAGATGACGCAGCAGAAATTCACGCGGCCGCGCGCTAAAGATAAATGTTTTACAAAAAAATATTTTAACTAACTGATAAATAAAGAGTTATAATTTCATGTCAGACTTTATCTTTACTTTCATATATACGATAAAGTCTTTCATGTTCGTATGATCTAGTTTGCTTTCAATCTTTCGGAGACGAATGTGATTGTTAATAAACAAACCATAGACGAGTTAATGACTCCATCAGCTTTTAAGCGAGAGAATTATTCCGCCCATTTATATGCTCCGTATTCAATAAAGCTGCACCGTCGTGTTTATATCTATACTCATGACTCTTACAATCTTTGGGTTTTCATTGAAACCAACCCAAAAATTTCCTCTTACAATGAGGATGTTGAAAAAATTCCAATTTCACTCGAAGATGGTAATGTCATCAATATTTCACCCAGATTTATAGCTTTAAAAGTAGATGGGGTAGTCGAAGTACACACGATTCTAAATAACTCACAAAAACCATCAGATAAAAAAATAGCAGAGATTAATGCATGGCAACGTTTCTGTCAGCTCCATGGATTTAATTATCAAAATTGGACGTCAGAGGAACTTACAATTAATAAAGTTCGCCTGGCAAATTATAAAAAACTCTTACGTTATACAAGCTCACCCAATTCAGTTGTTAATCGTAAATTAGAACATCAAGTTCTGTCTGAAATAAGCAATGTTAGAAAAATCGTTTTCTATAAAATATTGCAGCATTTCCCGCTATCTGACCCAGAAGATATAAAAACTTCAATTGCTAGATTGATCATAAGTAATCAGGTTTATAGTGACTTGGATTTGTACCCATTTAGTATGCTGACAGAGATCTCCGCGCATCATGAATTCCACAGTAATTAATCGGCGAATTAAAGCCGGACTTGAAGATATTGATCACTGGGTACAACCAGAAGTTTTGGGAATGAGTGATGATGTTAAGAATGACTTTGAAAAGAAAAAGGATGCCTTGAATCAATTTTTACAAGGATTGTCCTTTTCAGAAATTAAGGAAAACACTGGCATTACTAGGCAACATCTCCATTATCTTATCAATCGTTGTACTGACAAAGATGAGGCAGGTAATTCGTTAGGATATTTTGGTCTCATAAAATGGAAACATTCTACCAAAAGGGTTGAGCAAGTCTCCAAATTAGAAGCTGGTAAAGCGCTACCTGGGTCTTTGCAGGCACTATTTTCTAAAAATCCTATGTTGTTAAAAACAATGCGAACATTAATTTTAGAGGGGATCGCTCCGGAGTCAACAAAAGCAAGTCAACATCTAACCTGGCATCAAATTCACAATATATTTTTAGATCAATGCACTCGGATTGGTATAGCTCCACCACTTTACCCATTTTGCAGTGACTCTAAAGGTAAAGCCTCATTAATAGCTTGGGGCAAAAAAATTATTTCTGAAAACAATAAAGGTGTTTTAGGGGGCAACCAAAATTCTGAAGATATAAGGCTACCGCCAAGCTACTGTTATGAAAGAATTGAAGCTGATGGACACTTTGTTGATGTGAACTGGACACTGGAAGTTCAGGGGTTAAATGGTGAGGGAGTTATAATTTGTAGAGTTTCTCGTCTTTGGTTAATTGCACTGCTGGAATGCAAAAGTACAGCTGTAATTGGTTATAGCATTTCTCTAGGAAAAAATTATAACGCGGCAGACGTTACAAGTGCGATAAGAAGCAGTTTGGTTCCGTGGAAGCCACGAAAGTTATCTTTGTCAACAATTTCATATAAGCCAGAAGAGTGTTTACCTAATGCACTAATGCCTGAATTAAGCTATGTATGTTACGACGAATTATGGCTCGACAATGCTAAAAGTCATTTAAGTGGGATTTGTCTCACGATGTTAGAACGTACCGTAAATGCAGTGCCGGTATTTGGCCCTAAAGAATCACCAAATGTTAGACCCAGAATTGAACAGTTATTCGATCTATTAGAGGAGGCCGGTATACATTGCCTTGAAGGTACCACAGGATCTAATCCAAGTGACTCAAGAAGATCTGATACAAAAGATCAGCGTTATCATCTCAAACTTGAAACCTTACTTGATCTAATAGATTTGCTTATCGTTAGATATAACACAGGCATCGCTCCAGGAACAACAATTAGCCGAAATGAAGTTTTGAAGCGGGCTGTGCAAAGAGAAACTGGCATTTTTAGACAGGTGCCAATTGCCAAACGCGATAACTGTATTAAGTACAGCATATTTGATGAGGCGGTTATTGGAGAGGAGCGTGGAAGGCCTGTCCTGAGATGGAAAAATGCAAGATATTACGGAGCAGGGTTAAGCCTCGGTGGAAATCTGCTGGGGAAAAAAGTTCTAATCATGGCGCAGGAAGATATTCGTGAAATAGAAGTTGTATTGATTGGCGATGGCACTCCCCTTGGCAAGATGTTAGTAGAACGACGATGGAGAAATACCCCACATTCACTCTTCACCAGAGCTGCAGTAAGAAGGTTTATGACAAACAACAGCTTTATAAGCCATGCTGCTGATATTCCACTAGCCTTCAGGGCACATATGGAAAAAGAGGTGAAAATCAATGCTACGCATCAAAGAGTGCTGGCTAGGCTACAGAAGGAGCAAGAGCGTAAAGAACAAAATATTGATAATTTACAGATAACCGAATCTATCGAAAGTGACATTTTAAACAACGCTGAAAAACTTAAATCGGTACCTATTATAAGTGATGAAGATGATTATGATGAATTAGATGACTTGATTAGTAGATTAGGGACGACATACAGATAGGAGGTGTTTCTTGTTAGACTCATTGAGTATCGAGCGGACAAAGTTATCTACACGCTTAATAGCAGGTCGAGCATTTTTAATTAAAACACCTCAAAGTGCGTATTACTTAAAACAAATGAAGAATTGGCTTACCACCGGCTCGCAGGGGGCATTGGTTTATGGTAGACCGCGATTGGGAAAAACTTCAGCAACACGTTGGACACTTCGAATGTTACCTGAATTGATTGGAAGCTTTCCATCTGTTGAAATACCAGTAAGAGGTCAAAATATCGCATCGGAAAGAGCATTCTTTCAACATTTATTGCGATGTGTTAAGCACCGTCATGCCATGGTTGGTACTGCTGGAGATAAACGTGACCGATTTAGTGAATTCCTTATATCTAGAGCATTGCGCTCCCCAATTAATGGCGCCGTATTGTTTTTTGATGAGGCTCAGTTATTACAAGATCGCCAATATGATTGGCTATTGAATATTTCTAATGAACTGGATAAAAATGGATGCAGATTATTCTGTCTTTTAGTTGGCCAGTCAGAGCTAACTAGAACAAAGACCAGATTCATAGATGATGGTAAGGAGCAAATAGTGGGGCGTTTTATGGTGCGGGAGTTGGAGTTTTCCGGCATAAGAACTCAAGAGGACCTAGTTTCAACATTGAATGAATTTCATAAAACCATTTATCCGATTGGTAGCGGCCAGCTTTTTGCGGAAAACTTTATTCCTCTGGCAATAAAGGGGGGCTTTGACTTAGCTTCCATCGGGCCCGCAATGTGGCAATCCTTTGAAGATCTTTGGATACGTGCTGGTCTTGAGGACAAAGTTACAATTCCTATGCATTATTTTACAGCAGCTTTAATAGGTGTTCTGAATTCACTGGTTTCTAAAGATAAAGAAGGCTGTGATGTTTCTCATGACATCATACAAAAATCAATCACAGCATCAGGGTATATTGAATCTTTGAAGATACTTAAAGCTAGGATTTCAAATGAAATTTCTAAGGCATGAAGGTTAGGACAGGATATGTCATCAAAGATTGGTTTAGAAACTAATTCATGGAGGTCTGGCACCTTAAGACCCTATGAATCAATTGGATCAATAGGTGCAAAATATTGTTATCTAAATAAAGTTAAAACAGTCGAGTTTGTCAAGCTGATCAGAGGCTTCATTCTGGAAAATAATAGTGGAATATTCCACGAATATACACTGGACAATCCACATTTAGATATTAAAAGCTTGGCAAAATTCCTTAATGAGCCTTTATCAATAGTCGATAAGCTATCTTTCCAAGGATTTAACCAATTACCACACCTAACTAATGAAACTGGTTTTTCATTAGATGGCAGGCATAACCTTACTTACTGTCCAAAATGCCTGTCAGAAGGTTACCATTCAACGTTCCATCAAATTAACTGGATATCAAAATGTTTTATTCACGGTGAAGCCTTAGTGCAAATAAATTCGTTAAATCGACCTATTAGTAAGCTTGGTGAGGATGCCAGGTTGATTGACGATTTATATGACATATGGTTTTCAAATGATGATGTATGGGGAGCTGCAAAAGCGCCTTATTGGGATATACAGAATCATAAAGTAGTAATAACTCAGGCGAATAAAATCATTCACGTACTGACAAGTACGGAAGCTACTCTACGAGACCAAAACGACCATTCACAAATTTTGATTGGTCAAAACCCTATTGCAAAACTTTTGTTACAAACAATGACTAACAACAGTTGTCTTAATAATCCAATCAAAAACATTCATACTCATGAAGACATGAATGTTAAAAGTGTTATTGAATACCAATGTACACCTGAAGAGGCAGGCAATATTTTAAGGATGGCCGAAGATAATTTGTACCTTCTTATGCATTCTAGGCAAGCTATATGCGAAGCAAACGACGAATCAACGTCATGGAGAAAACTGTTAATTAATTTTAAAGATAATTTGATGAGGGGGCATAGTGCTTGTTTGCGCGAATATAAAAAATCTTTCGAAAAAATTGAACGTATTCGAATTAGGCATAACTCGTATGTACATCCACCTTACGATATGCAGAGGTTTCGCCGTGTTCCGTGTGCTAGGATAGTTACACTTAATCTATTGCAAATACCGTTAGATTTTGAATATGAAAGCTTACTTACTGCAAGATCTATTTCTGATATACATTTTAAAAAATCAGGTATCGATAGGATTTCCGAATTGAAAAACGTTGGACTTATAGATGAATGGAATGGCGATATAGTAAGTGATTCTCATAAGATAATGAAAAGATATACGCCTGGTAATATTCACAGGACGCATTTTGAGTCTGAAAGTCGAAGAGTATCCGTTTATGTCCCTTTAAATGTACTTGCAGATATTATTGATGAAATACTGCTTGCTATAGCATATTCATGGATATGGGGTCTTTATATTACTGAAACGAGCGAAAAAATATTGGAAGAGAGTGGGGTGGTGCCTGAAAAATTTCTTAGGTCAAAATTTAAGGAGCTATTCCCGGCAATTATTCTACAACAATCGGTTAATGGTTTAAATCTTACAATAGGATCTATGGTTTCCTACAAGCAGCCAAATTTGACCTTAACAAAACCTGACAGGCTACAACATTTTGCTAATGTAAAAAATAAGTCTAAGGAATTGGCTCAAATGTTTGATTGGGAACTTGCTGAAAGGTTAAGGTCGGCAGATTTGGAAAATCGATACCGTGGGTACATTGCTACAAATGGTCGTAATTGTCACTAGATATAGTATGCGCTTGTTAATCAATTTCTATATCAAAATTAAAGAGCTCAATTCCTTCAGATTAATATTAATTTTTTAAGAGGGCAGAATCGAGCCCTAAAACTTAAGTTCTCACTAAAGCTGATGATTTTTTACGCAATGTGAACAATGTCAGTATAATCAGCTCCATGTTTGGTCGTTTTCAATATCTTTAAGCGTTTATTTAATCATAATGATGATGAGTAATATGCAGGCTTAACTATATAAAATTCTGACACTTTCAATTTGCTCATCGCTATTTATTTCAGAGCTTGAGTAAAGTTTTTCACCATTTTCCAGTTCATAAATTTCGATTTCACCTTCGTAGTCCTCATATCTAATTTTCCCAGCACTTATTTTGGCTAGCAGACTCATTTTCCAGGAGTCCGTTCCATTAATATAGGGAGGAGATACAATGTACACTGATCTAACAGTTATTTCTGGTTGATTGATTAAATCACTTATTTGAGATGACATCGATAATAAGTAGGTTGATTTTACAGTATCGACACCATCAGTTACTTTACAATCAGCATAAAACCAAGTGGTATTCACCATTAACTCAGCATAGCTCCACACACTTTCTCCAACATCTTTCCAGAAAATGGGCAATTTAGCACTATCAAAAGTTTGAAACATATTTTTCCTAAACATAAACAAAATGAACACTATAGATTGTAGTCCTATAGTGTTAGTTTTGGCTAGATGGAGGTTTGTATTTAAGGACCTTCATATGGATATTAAAGAGGCTTTTGCATTAGCGCTGAAACAAGTTAGGTCAGCTAGACGGCTCACACAAGAAGACTTTTCAAATGTTTCAAGCCGCACTTATGTGAGTACACTTGAGCGTGGGCTCAAGAATCCAACCCTGGATAAAATTGAGGATTTAGCCAGCGTTATGGGAATACACCCCTTAACACTAATTACTCTTGCGTATATGATTGAAAAAAATGATCTGGATTCAACAGGGCTATTAAGTTTGGTGGTCAAGGAATTAGATCAACTTGCACGTTTATAGCGTGTTCCTCCCCAGTTACTACGTAAATTTTCTCATACTGAAAGTCATGTCCAATTTCAGATTCCAACAGGCAGAGTTAATGAATAAACTTTAAGCTCACCAACATACAATTCCCTGATCCCATCCAATTAAATAGCTTGCTGTATGATTTGAATAAATTGAACGCCCAGTTACAGGTTGTCGCCAGCAACACTTACAGGCTCGTAGTACATCAAACTTCCTATCATCTAAATATAATTAGTCATAAATGATATTTAGGTTTCTACACACATCTAGAAAATGATTGATTTCTATATCCATAGATACATTTAGCTTCAAGTTCTTCAGGATCACGCGTCAAAGCTATCTGACAATTAATAATGTTTTTCCTGATCATTTCATGAGTTGGCTGCTCAGTTTTTATAGTGACAGATCTAATTTTAACTGTAATAAATCTGTTTTTTTATATCTGGATATAATTTTTAGTTGCAATCAATTAAGTTACAGGTAAATTGCCACTAGCAATTCAGTTACTCGTGGGTCATACTAAACTTGATAATACGATGCGTTATCATGGGATAGAAGTAGATGGTGCATTGGAGTTGGCTGAGCAACCCGGGATGTAAATAGATCAGCGCAACTATGATTCAACCAGAGGCTTAGGGTAGCGACTCTGATTTAATTTATATTTATGGACATATTGTGGTTGCAATCCTAAAATTTTAAGTGTAAATTAACCCTATGAACTTTAGGTTATATAAATTAATCGTGTTGTTTACTATGCTTGTTTGTCTCCCCTTACAAGGGCTGGCAGCAATAACGATGCCTGGTTGCACGATGAATGGATCATCGGTTGAGTTACACGTTGATGCTGATAATGTAGATAGCATGCATAATTGCCATAATGATGATAACCAACCGTCCAAAAGTACTTTTGGCAATAAATGTTCTTATTGTTTTTTGACTTTGTCACATGCTATTACTCCATTCAATATCTCTGTAGAGTTGGATAGTGGTACTGCTTTGTTTTCTGAAATGTTTGCCAAAATACCAGACTTAGTCCCAACTTCACCTTATACCCCCCCCCGATCAGCACTTTCTTAGTGCTGACAGTCGTGTGTATTGCACGATAGTGTTTGCTTGGGCACTTGCTCAGTAAACTATTAACTACCAATCTTTCCGATTCTCAGCACCTATCGACCGACAGTGGTTTATTGACGTTCGAAGTTAAGCGTATGGCTGTTGACGCCTATACACGCACGCTTATTACTTCATAACGTCTTAACCACCTCTAAAGAATTGCAGAGCGAGGTGTGTCAATGTTTAGATGTTTTTCAAGATATCCAAACATATAGCCTTGGCATTTCTCCGTGATGCAGAACCGCAGTAACCATTTATCAATTAGGAGTATTAATCATGAAGAAACACAACATTAATAAAATGATTGCAACACTTGCTGTCTGTAGTCTCAGTTTTCTATCCGTATCCGCGATTGCAGCCCAAGACGAATTTCAAAGACAGATGACTCAACAAATTATGAAAGCCAAGCAGAAGCTGAAAGAGGCAGAGGCTGCCAAAGGGGCTGAGAAAGTAAAACTTATGGAGGAGCACATGAAAATGATGGATGACACCATGGGAAAAATGCAGAAGATGAAGCCGAAGTCAGGTATGACAATGCAGGAGCATGAGGACTGGATCAATGAGCATCAGAAACTTATGGATGACTTGATGGGGCAGATGATGAAAGAACATCACATGCAAAAAGAAATGGGATGTATGAGTGCTGATACGCATAAGCACTAAATAAAACGCTGGGTGGCAATGCCCACCCAGCGTTATTAATATAAAAAGGCAATTGGAAATGAAAAAGTTATTAATTTGTATGTTCGCAGCGGTATTAAGTATCGCTGCTGCACCAGCTTACGCCAACGAAGTTCACCATCAGGCAGCAGATAATCAAAAGAGTTATTCTGCAAAAGGTGTAGTAGTTGCCGTAGATAGCGCTTCGAGCAAGGTTAAATTGAAGCATGACGCTGTTCCTGAGCTTAAATGGCCAGCAATGACCATGTTTTTTAACGTTGCAGACAAGTCTCTGCTGGAATCAGTAAAAACCGGAGTTCAGATTGAATTCAAGTTCATTAAAGTCGACGGTGGCGGACCACTGATTACGCATATTAAAACATTGAAATAAGGCATCTGGGCTGGCTTCAAGTTACCGAGCCAGCCACATTTGATGAACAGGTAGACAGATGAACAAGAATAAATCACCTCTGATTCTAGCGCTAGCAATGGCAACACTAATGCTTCCGGAAATAGTGACTGCAGACGTACATTCTGCCAATAGTCCTATTATTGGTGCAAACGTGCAGGAATTATTAAATTGGGCAGACAAACATAATCCCGAACTTGCCGCAATGCGACACGAAACTGATGCAGCCAGTGAGAGAATCGCCCCGGCAGGCGCGCTTCCCGATCCTATGCTACGCGTTGAGTTCATGGATTTTGCTGGGCGAGATGCGCCAAATGGTTTTAATCCATTTCCAGGAAAAGGTAGCGGAACTAAATACACTTTCATGCAGAGCATTCCACTATGGGGCAAACGCGATTTACGTAAGGAAGTTGCTACGGCAGAACTGGAGCAATTCAAAGGACGCAGATTAATCAGCGTCACTGAAATTCACGCACGGATAAAGAACGCTTATGCTCAGTATTATCAAACCATAGGGCTGAAAAAGCTTAACGAGGATATCCTGCGACTGCTAGAGGATTTGGAGGCTGTTACTCGCGTGCGCTATGCCAGTGGTTTGGTACCGCAGCAAGATGCAATCCGCGCGCAAGTTGAAAAAACGATGTTGCGTTCAGAAGTTATTAACCTTGAAACCGAACAGCAACAGGCCAAAGCACGACTGAATGCAACGCTTGGCCGGACTCAGGATGCGTTGCTTTCAACTACACCGGAATTGCGTCGACTGCCTGCTGGTAAGCTGGATAGTACTGTCCTTCAAGAAAAGGTAGCACGAACCAATCCGCTGCTCGCTACAGAGTCAGCACAAATCTTGGCGGCAGACGCTAACAAGCGATTGGTAGAGAAGAACCGCTACCCAGACGTCACACTTGGTATTGCCCCAACGCAGATGGGTAGCAGTATTAGTGGCTGGGAAGCAATGGTGGAAGTCAACCTTCCCATCCGCTTTGATACGCGCCGTTCTCAAGAAAGCGAGGCAACGGCAATGCTGGCTGCTGCCAAGGAGCGTCGGCAGGGAGTTGCGAACCAAGTAATAGGTGAATTGCAGGAAAATCTGGTGGCATTTGAGGCTGCGGAAAAACAAGAACGGTTGATTGCTGACACGTTGCTTCCACAGGCAGAGCTGACCTTTCGTTCTGCATTGGCTGGTTACGAAAATGGCAAAGTTGACTTCGCTACACTGCTCGATGCACAAAAAGCAATAAGACTTGCGAGACAAGGCCTAATAAAAACCAGGGTGGAGCAAGAAATTCGCCTTGCAGAAATCGAAAAAATGATTGGGGAAGAGTTATGAAACGTTCTGTAATATGGGTTGCATTAGCGCTAGTTGGCATTGCTGTAGCCTCATGGGGCGGTTACTGGTGGGGATTAAAACAATCAGACAAGTCATCGACTGAAGTCTCAACTGGCACTTCTGTATCCGCCACAAAGAAAATTCTCTATTACCGCAATCCGATGGGCCTGTCGGATACATCACCTGGACCTAAACAAGATTCTATGGGCATGGATTACATTCCAGTCTATGAAGGTGATGAGGTGCAGACCGGTCAGATCAAGATCAGCCCTGAGAAGGTGCAGAAGTTGGGCGTGAGGACAGAACCAGCTGCACTACGAGAGTTAGTCAGGACGGTACGCGCTGTTGGCCAGTTTCAGTTGGATGAGCGCCGTCTGCACACAGTTACGACGAAGTTCGAAGGTTATATTGAAAGGCTTCATGTCAATGCTACTGGTCAGCCGGTAAAACGTGGACAGCCGCTGATGGAAGTGTACAGCCCGGAATTGGTTTCAGCGCAAGAGGAATTCCTGATAGCCTGGAATGGTCGCCAATCGTTAAGCAGCGGTACAGAGGAATCGCTGGTTGGTGTCAGTCGATTGGCAGAAAGCGCCCTGAAACGCCTGCGCAACTGGGACATTTCCGATGCCCAGTTACAGCGCTTAAAAAAAGACGGCAAAGCAACCCGTACGCTGACTTTGTATTCTCCTGCTAACGGCGTTGTGCTGGAAAAAATGGCAGTAGCAGGTATGCGTTTCATGCCGGGTGAACCTCTGTTCAAGATTGCCGACCTTTCGTCTATCTGGCTGCTCGCTGATGTTTTCGAGCAAGACCTTGCGCTGGTGCATGTTGGGCAGTCGGTGAAGATCAGCGTCAATGCTTATCCGGAAAAAGCACTGACCGGCAAAGTTTCCTATATCTACCCGACAGTAACACCTGAGACACGGACTGCCAAAATACGTGTCGAACTCGACAATCCAAGCGGAATACTCAAGCCCGAGATGTATGCCACTGTACAATTAGTCTCAGGCCACGGCAAAGCCGATGCTTTAATGGTACCAGACTCTGCCGTACTCGATAGCGGTACGCGCCAAATCGTGCTATTACAGCGCGCTGAAGGCCTATTCGAACCACGCGACGTAAAGCTCGGCATGCGCGGCAATGGATATGTTGAAGTTATTGAAGGCTTAAGTGCAGGAGAGAATGTTGTTGTCAGTGCCAATTTCCTGATTGATGCAGAAAGCAACCTTAAAGCAGCGATTGGCAGTTTTGGGCACTCTGCTCATGGTAGCAAACCTAAAGCAGATACAAATCAGCCAGCAGTGCCAACTGACAACTCAGCACATAAGGGGCACTAACATGCTCAATAAAATTATTGAATGGTCGGTACGGCATGTATTTCTAGTGCTGCTTGGGACACTATTTCTGACTGCCTGGGGCATTTATAGCGTCATCAACACACCAATCGACGCTATTCCTGACCTCTCTGATGTGCAGGTAATCGTGTATACGGAATATCCTGGGCAAGCACCACAGGTAGTGGAGGACCAGGTTACCTATCCGCTCACTACTGCCATGCTATCGGTACCGAAATCCAAAGTCGTGCGGGGATTTTCAAACTTCGGTGCTTCGTTCGTGTATGTCATCTTTGAAGACGGGACTGACATCTACTGGGCACGCTCGCGTGTGCTGGAGTACCTGAATTTTGCTGCGGGAAGATTGCCCAAGGGAATCACGCCTTCGTTAGGTCCTGATGCTACTGGCGTAGGTTGGGTTTATCAATATGTTGTTACAGCCAAGCATAAGACCCTTGATGAACTGCGCTCAATTCAAGATTGGTTTGTCCGTTATCAATTGACCAAGGCACATGGAGTCGCTGAGATAGCCAGTATAGGTGGTTTTGTAAAGTCTTATCAGGTTACGGTCAACCCACAGCGTTTGCAGACTTATGGTATATCGCTCAAGACAGTTTCTAATGTCATTGCCATGAGCAACCGCGATGTCGGCGGTCGAGCAATTGAGATGGCAGAGACTGAGTATGTCGTTAGAGGTAGAGGTTATTTGCGCGGGATTAGCGACCTTGAGACTTTGGTAGTCAAGGCTGACATGGGTACGCCGGTGCTCTTGCGCGATGTTGCCCGTGTTGAACTGGTTCCGGACGAGCGTAGAGGAATTACAGAGTTAAATGGAGAAGGTGAAGCTGTTGGCGGCATCGCTGTGGCTCGACATGGGCAGAATGCACTTGATGTCATTCATAATCTAAAAACTAAAATCAGCGAGATTTCATCAGGCCTGCCAGAAGGCGTTTCAATTCAGGCCGTGTATGACCGTTCAGGATTGATTCATCGTGCTATCAGCACGCTAAGTGAGACTCTTATCCAACAGGGCATCATTGTTGCATTGGTGTGCGTAGTATTTCTTATGCACGTACGCAGTGCGCTTGTGGCTATCATTATGCTACCGATTGGCGTTTTGGTTGCCTTCATTGCGATGCGATTCTTGGGCTTAAATTCCAACATCATGAGTTTAGGTGGCATTGCCATTGCGATTGCTGAGATGACCGATGCGGCAATCGTCATGATTGAAACCTCGCACAAACATCTCGAACGCTTATCACCCGGCAAGAATCGCATAGATGCAATCATTAAAGCATGTCAGGAGGTTGGTCCGTCACTGTTCTTCAGTTTATTGATTATTACAGTATCGTTTCTACCGGTGTTTACACTGGAGGCACAAGAAGGACGAATGTTTCTGCCTCTTGCCTATACGAAGACATTCGCCATGGCTGGAGCCGCCTTGCTTTCGATTACGCTGGTACCGGTGTTGATATTGCTGCTGGTTCGTGGGCGAATTCCATCCGAACAGAACAATCCATTAGTGCGCGTGATGATTTGGTTGTATAGGCCAGTAATGTACTGGGTGATGCGATGGAAAGGTTTTATCGTCCTATCAGCAATTGCTTTGCTTGGGGTGACTGCCTATCCGGCGCTCAAACTAGGTTCGGAATTTATGCCGACCTTGAATGAAGGTACGCTGCTTTACATGCCGTCGACATTGCCAAGCATTTCTGTTACCAAGGCGGCTGAACTGTTGCAGACACAGGATAAGATTATCAAAAGCTTTCCTGAGGTGGAGTCAGTCTTCGGCAAGGCTGGTCGGGCAAATAGCGCTACCGATCCAGCGCCTTTGGAGATGGCGGAGACTATTATCAACCTCAAACCTGAAGATCAGTGGCGCCCCGGCATGACTATCGACAAGTTAATTGATGAACTTGATAAAGCGGTTCAAATGCCAGGAGTAAGCAACGCATGGACTATGCCAATTAAGGCTAGAACCGATATGCTTTCCACTGGTATACGAACACCGATTGGTATCAAGGTGTTCGGTAAGGATCTGACCGAGATGGAAATTCTCGCTAAACAGATTGAGGCCGTTGTTAAAACAGTACCCGGAACAACAAGCGCCTATGCCGAACGTATTACCGGCGGATACTATCTGGATGTAGTTCCCGACCGAGAGGCACTATCTCGCTATGGATTGGCTGTTGGTGATCTTTTGGATGTGGTTTCGGTGGCACTTGGTGGTGAAATGGTCACGACTACGGTGGAAGGTCGCGAGCGCTTTGGCGTTAACGTGCGCTACCCCCGAGACATGAGAAGTGATCCGCAGGCAATTGCCACGCAGGTGTTGGTGCCCACGATGGGAGCCACGATGATACCGCTTGGACAGCTCGCGCAGGTTAAGCTGGTTAAAGGCCCGCCAAGTATCCGTACTGAGAACGCGTTGCTGTCAGCATATATTTTTGTTGATATTCGTGATCGGGATATTGGCAGCTATGTTGCCGCTGCGCAAAAAGCAGTTCGCGAGCAGGTTAAGTTTCCTCCTGGCTATTACATCACTTGGAGCGGCCAGTTTGAGTACATGCAGCGCGCAATTGAAAAGTTGAAGGTCGTATTACCAATCACCATCCTGATTGTGTTCGTACTTCTATATTTGAATTTCAATCGTTTTAGCGAGACGCTGATGGTAATGCTCTCTGTACCTTTCTCCGTGATCGGGGGCGTCTGGCTGATGTATTGGCTTGATTACAACCTGAGCATCGCAGCGGCAGTAGGGTTTATTGGCTTAATCGGTATCGGAGCCGAAACCGGCATGGTGATGTTGGTATATCTAAATCAGGCTCTTGAAGAGATCAAAGTAAAACGTGAAGCTGCTAGCGAGCAGCTCACCAAAGAGGATATTTACGCCGCAGTGGTGCAGGGCTCAGTTTACCGGATACGTCCGGTAATGATGACCGTTGCCGGAAGTATCGTAGGCCTGTTTCCAGTGATGTTGAGTAGCGGAACAGGCTCCGAGCTAATGCGGCGTATCGCTGCCCCTATGGTAGGAGGTATGGTATCCGCCACTGTGCTGACGCTGATTGTGATTCCTGCCATTTATGCACTGGTAAAAGAGTTTTCGCTACACCGAGCGCATCGGTGAATTTAACACAACCATAGGAGATATATCATGAAAAATCGCACGAAATTGACCATAGCCTTGTTGGCTACATCCCTTATGCTTGGTGGCTGCGCCTCGCAGAAGCCCGCAAAACCGAGTGGTATCGAGCAACGAATTGAAAGCGCGCAATCGCCTTCGGAACATCAGGCAATTGCTGGCGAATACGAGAAGCAGGCAGCGGCAGACAAGGCCACCTCTAGAATGCACCAGGGCTTGGCAAACAAATACAAATATATAACTACGCCCAAGGGGTTTTCACCGGGATCCGCATATCAACATTGTAGCAATTTGGCAAAGCTATACGAGCAGGCTGCGGCGGAGAATCTCGAACTAGCCAAGATGCATCGCGAAGCAGCTGATGCGGCCAAATAGCCCTAAATGAGCGTCAAGTGTCCATTGCAGCACATTAGTTCAAACCACGCTGTTGTGCAGGGCTCAGTGTACCAGGTACGTCCGGTAATGATGACCGTTGTCGGACGTATCGTAGGCCTGTTTCTATTTATCCTGAGTAGCAGAACAGATTCCCGAGATAATGCGGCGTATTGCTGTCCCTATATCTAATCATGAAATATTTTGCGACTTAAAGAGCTAAATGGACATAAAGCTTATGCAAAAGGATTTTAGAGAGCTCACAGCAGTTGAGCGTCAACTAATTGAGAATGAGCATGCTCATTTAGAACAGTTTTTGTGGGAACTGCATGAGGCATGCTGCGAGTTTGATAGCCTGAAAGAATGCCATGGATGTGACAAAGAGAAATTTGCTTCATGCCAAGGGCGACTAATTTCATTTGAATATGTTTTTATCGATTTCGTCATTAGGCATTTTGAAAACGAAGAAAAAATTATGTCCGAAATTTGTTATACCCAAGACGCTAAAGAGTTTTTTCATTTGCATGTACAAGAGCATGAGAAATTATTGCTGGAAATGGAGAGCCTAATGCATAAGTTGTCGGTCGAGAGCGAGCAGGGATTTACGGCAGAGGCAATTCGAGAGCTTTACTATCGGGTTGCGGAACTGTTTGGTAAACATGCCGCTACCTTTGACAACTTATTGATGAATCATCCCGAAAGCGTTAAGAAGTGAGTGTTGTGTAAGTCTCAATATGATGAGAACAGATATTTTTAAAACTTTTGAAAGAACAGAGATAACCAATGCCCGAAATAATTCCTAACCTGCATCCGTTAATGGTGCATTTCCCCATTGCATTGATCAGCGTTTCTGCAATATTTCACGTGACAGCAATCGCAACGCGGGGTAAAGACTGTGCCACGCACTGCTCCGTTCTTGCACATACCACGCTGTGGCTGGGCGCATTGGCGGCGCTGCCAACGGTCTTTTTCGGCTGGCAGGCATTCAACAGCGTGAACCACGATGAAGCCGGTCACATCGCCATGCTGCTGCATCGCACTTTGGGACTGGCTACTTTGGCGCTACTAGTGGTTTTGGCGGGCTTCGATTTCTGGCGCAGTAAAGCTGATGCGATGCCTTCATGGTGGTTTGCCAGCGCAGTGATTGGCGTATGGGGAATGGTTGCCACTACCGCATGGCATGGAGGGGAATTGGTTTATCGACATGGATTGGGGGTACTTTCGTTGCCCGCCACGGAGCTCAGTCAGCATGGACATGAACATAGTTCCGCGATGAAAGATACGGAGCATGCTGATGTAATGTCTATAGAAGATAGAGGTCAAGAGCTCTCACATAAACATTCCCATGATAAGCACGCGCACTGAAATTTCTAACAAGAATAGTGACGAAACCACAAATTAAGGAGAATCTAAAATGAAACTAACATTTCTTGGTGCAACAGGGACTGTGACGGGCTCTAAATATCTACTCAATTGTGGTTCAAAACGCATATTGATTGATTGCGGACTATTCCAGGGCCTTAAGCAATTGCGATTGAAAAACTGGGATAAATTGTCAATTAACCCAAAAGATGTAGATATAGTGGTATTAACGCATGCCCATATCGATCACACTGGGTATCTACCATTGTTTGTTAAAAATGGATTTTCTGGCAAGGTCTATTGTAGCGAGGCAACACGTGATTTATGCAAAATTCTGTTACCTGATTCTGCGCATCTACAAGAAGAAGAAGCGGAGTATGCTAACAAGCACGGGTTTTCCAAGCACCATCCAGCGTTACCGCTCTATACAAAAGAAGATGCACAAAGAGCACTTGAACTACTGACGCCCGTTGATTTTGAGCAGGACGTTGATCTAGGGGATGGCCTGACAGTAAGATTTTCGCCCAATGCACATATTCTGGGGTCTGCTTTTGTGCGCATTCATGACCAGAAAACGTCTGTTCTATTTTCAGGGGACATTGGACGTCCTCATGACATTTTGATGAAAGCCCCCGTGCGTATCAAGCAGGCTGATTACCTAGTGCTTGAATCTACTTATGGCAATCGATTGCACGATACCAGTGACCCGCAAATTAAGCTAGCTGCAATTATCAACCAAACAGTAAAACGCAAAGGCGTTGTAGTTATACCGGTATTTGCAGTGGGTAGAGCGCAAGAGTTGCTTTATTACATTCATCTACTCAAATCATCAGGTGTTATACCTGATATCCCAGTATATTTAAATAGCCCAATGGCGGTAGATGCCACCGCGATATTTCATAACCATCGTGGCGAGCATCGCCTGACGCCAGAACAATGTGATGCACTATGCCACACAGCTCACATGGTGAATAGCGTCGAAGAGTCTAAACGGCTTAATGAAACCCAAGGCCCGATGATTATCCTTTCAGCAAGTGGGATGGCTACTGGCGGGCGAGTTGTACATCATTTGAAGGCTTTTGCACCTAACCCCAACAATACCATCCTGTTTGTTGGCTTCCAGGCGGCGGGTACGCGTGGGGCTGCAATGCTGGACGGAGCTGAAAGCATCAAGATACATGGCGAATATGTGCCGGTACGTGCTGATGTTGAGTATGTTTCCAACCTTTCCGCACATGCTGATTATTCGGAAATCCTGGATTGGCTAGGTGGTTTCGAAGTTCCGCCAAAGAAGACATTTATCACCCACGGTGAGCCGATTGCGGCAGATGCAATGCGGATTCATATTGAAGAAAAACTGCATTGGCAGGTAGTGGTCCCAGATTATCTTGAAACAGTAACTTTAAATTAGGCTTCTAAATTTCCCCATGATATGCATACCTACTGAAATTTTGAACAGGAGACCCCCCATGAAACTATGGATACGAATTTGTGCTGTTGTGCTGACATTGAACTCAGCTGTCGCACTCGCCGAACAAGCCATCACTCTCTACAAAAGCCCGACATGTGGCTGTTGCAAGAAGTATGTTGATTACTTGAGAGACAACGGTTTCATGGTCAAGGCCATTGACCAGAATGATATGGATAGTGTCAAGAAACGTTACGGTGTGACGCGCGTCGCCAGTTGTCATACTGCGCTGATCAATGGCTATGTGGTTGAGGGCCACGTACCAGTGAGCGCCATTAACAAACTGCTAAAGGAAAAACCTGCTATTGCCGGCATTAGCGTGCCCGGCATGCCTATGAACTCACCGGGGATGGGAGAAATGAAGAAAGGGACATTAACGGTTTATCGCATCCCAAGAAACGAAGAGGCTCTTAAAGTTTATTCTGTTGAATGAGAATCTAATTGATGACTTTTGGAGAATGTTTTTGAGACTTACCCCGTACGAATTGAAGAAATCTATTGCAACTCGCTTGCTGGCTGCATGGGTGGTTCTCTCAATAGTGTTGGGGATAGGTTCCTATTATTTTGAATCCAAACAAATTGATGCTTTTGTTTTCAGTCTGGCAGCTCAGGCTGCAAAACATTTTAACAATCCCGAAAACGAAGCAGCTTTTTTAGGGAATCTGAATCAGCATCGTTCAGTGGTCGAGAGGTTTCTCAAAGACTCCAGATTTGCCGGTATTCGTCTGTTTGGGAGTAAAAAGAACCTTGAACTTGAAACGTGGAAAACAGATGAAAGCAGATTACTGAGTCGAATAGAAAAGCATCGCCATACCTTCCCTAATGAAGGTGACAGTCATTACAACAAGATTATAGATGGTGAAAATCTTTACGTTCAGATTGTTATTCCCCTAACGTCATCAGATAAGAGAATCTATGGCTATTTTGAAGGGATATATGAGATTGATTCAATCACTGTCGCTACACTTGAGCAACGCATCATAACTTCTTTATTGATTATTGTGATGGTCATTGGGATAACAAGTCTCGTGTTATATCCGGTCATTCTGTCCCTCAACCGGGAAGCCACTAATCTTTCTGATGAATTGCTGCAATCAAATCTGGAGCTATTGCAGTCGCTAGGCAGCGCGATTGCTAAGCGCGATTCTGATACGGATGCTCATAATTACAGGGTAACTCTTTATGCAATCAGACTTGCTAAAACCATGGGTAGGAGTAATGCAGAGATTGAATCGCTGATTGTTGGCGCCTTTCTACATGATGTAGGCAAAATCGGTATTTCCGACCAGATTTTATTAAACCCAGGAAAATTGACTCATGATGAATTTGAAATCATGAAGACCCATGTCATCCATGGCAAGGAAATTATCCAGCACTCAAAATGGCTTAAATGTGCCCATGATGTTGTGCTTTTTCACCATGAAAGATTTGATGGTACTGGGTATCCCCAAGGCCTCAAGGGCAAGGATATACCGATAAATGCTCGGTTGTTTGCTGTTGTTGATGTATTTGATGCATTAACTTCCAAACGACCTTACAAAGATTCTTTGTCATTCTCCGAATCCATGAACATATTGCATGCAGGATCAGGCAGTCTTTTTGATCCTGGAATTCTTGTAGTATTTGAGCGCATTGCACCTTTTCTCTATGAAGAGTTTTGTCATGCAGATTTAAGTTATTTGCAGCGCATATTGAAAGATTCTTTAACAAAATACTTTCATCGAGATTACTCAAAAAAACTAAAACAAGGGGGACTTCAAAATGAGTTCATGGCATCAACAATCGATTCCTGAAGTTGTGAGTCAGCTTGCGACTGATACAGAGCAAGGTCTTACCGATGAAGCTGTTATCACAAGGCTCGCAAGTTATGGAGCCAATAAATTACGAAAAGGTAAGCGATTCTCGGCATTCTCCATTTTTATAAGCCAGTTTAAAAGCCTGGTTATTTGGGTTCTTATAGGCGCTGCTACTGTATCTGCGTTATTAGGGGAAACTACTGACGGAATAGCGATTATTGCTATTGTAATTTTGAATGCAGTGATTGGCTTTTTCCAGGAGTATCGTGCTGAAAAAGCTGCTGCTGCACTAGCTAATCTTACAGCACCTCATTGTCGCGTAGTACGAAATGGTCATAGTAATGTGATTGCCTCTACTGAGGTCGTACCCGGTGATATCTTACTACTTGAGGGTGGAGATCTGGTTGCTGCGGACGCACGTTTGATCGAAGCGTCTGTGCTTCATGTTAACGAGGCTCCGCTTACTGGTGAATCGCAAGCGGTTGGAAAATTTACTGACACCCTACCTCCGGCAACGCCATTAGCTGATCGAAAGAATATGATTTTTCTCGGCACCAGCGTAACAGGCGGTACTGGCCGTGCTTTGGTAGTCAATACCGGCATGGAGACTGAGCTAGGTCATATCGCAAAACTTCTTGAAACAGCTGAAAGTGGCAAAACTCCATTACAACATCGGCTCGACCGAGTGGGACGCGCACTGTTATGGGCTTGCTTGGGCATTGTCGTATTGATTTTCGGGCTTGGATTATTAAGGGGTATCGAGCCATTTGAGTTGTTCTTGAGTGCCGTGAGTCTTGCGGTAGCAGCTATTCCTGAAGGATTGCCAGCTGTAGTGACTGTAGCTCTAGCTCTAGGTGTGCAACGCATGATACGACGCAATGCATTAGTTCGTCATTTGCCGTCTGTAGAAACGCTGGGGTGCGCTGAGGTTATTTGTACAGACAAAACCGGCACATTAACCTTAGGGGAAATGACTGCCCGTAAACTCATTACTTCAGGGAGCCTGTATCGTCTGAGCGGTGAAGGCTATTCTACTGAAGGCGCATTTTTTGTAGGTAACACAGAAACTCTATCAACGGATAGCCCTGAGCTTTTTGCCCTACTACGCGCTTCGGCAGCCTGTAATGATGCTGAGTTGACTCTCATAGATAACCAGCCTGGAGTGATTGGCGACCCTACTGAAGGAGCACTTCTGGTGGCAGCTGCAAAAGGCAATATTACCCGTGAGTCTATCGAGGCTGATATGCCACGAATTGCTACCGTGCCTTTTGACTCTGACCGTAAACGTATGACTATCATACGTCTAGTGGATAATCAGTCCTGGGCATTCGTCAAAGGTGCACCTGAGGTTATTCTTAGTCGTTGCACAATGATACGCACTAGTCATGGCGTGAGGGAGTTGACCGAAGATGACCGTATCAGGCTAACTGAGGCCAATACCTTGCTCGCGAATGATGCTTTACGTGTCCTTGCAGTTGCTGAACGCTCATTGGATGGTATCGATTTTGACAGGAGTGCGTCTCTGAATGATACAGAGATTGAAGCCGAGTTAGTGCTTTTAGGGCTGGTGGGTTTGCAAGATCCTCCGCGTGCTGAGGCAAAAGAGGCGGTAGCCAAGTGTATACGCGCTGGCATCAAGACGGTGATGATCACCGGCGACCATCCAGATACGGCACGAGCCATTGGTAATGAACTTGGTATTTTGAATAAAGGCGATACAGTTCTAATAGGTGCCGAACTTGACTCTCTTGATGACGAGGCACTCAAGGAGCGGGTTTCCCAAGTCTCGGTTTATGCGCGTGTGACAGCCGAACATAAGCTTCGTATTGTGCGTGCCTGGAAAGCTCGGGGAGTTGTTGTCGCAATGACCGGGGATGGGGTTAATGACGCTCCAGCAATCAAGGAGGCCTCTATTGGCATAGCGATGGGTATTACCGGTACCGAAGTAACTAAAGGTGCCGCCGCCATCATTGTCACGGATGACAACTTTGCATCGATTGTCGCTGCTGTTGAAGAAGGCCGTGGCATATATGACAACATCGTTAAAACATTAGAGTATTTGCTGGCAGGTAATGCAGGTGAACTTATTGTGATGTTAACAGCAATTATTTTGGGTTGGCCACTGCCGTTGCTGCCTCTACATCTTCTTTGGATTAATCTGGTGACAGATGGTTTGCCAGCGCTTGCTTTGGCTACCGATCCGATTGATCGAGGTGTACTGAACCGCCCACCAAGACGCTCGCAATCCGAGTTGCTTAACCTTGACTTCCTGAAAAGAACGCTCTTTGCAGGGTTTCTGACAGCCGCAGTTACCCTTGGAGTGTTCTTTTATGAGTTCAAGATCGTTGGTAGCGGTCTTGATCAGGCGCGAGATGCTGCTTTTACTGCGCTTGTGATTACCGAATTACTGCGCGCGTTCGGGGCTCGGAGTGAAGAGCGGACTGTCTGGCAGATGGGGCTGTTCTCCAATATGCGGTTATTCTTAATAGTAGCAGTAAGCTTTGGATTGCAGCTTGCGATACACCATGTGCCTACCTTTCAAACCTTGTTCCAGATTGAACCTGTTACTTTGCATCAATGTGTTTCCTGGTTTGCAGTTGGATTCATACCCTTGATCATTCTGGAATTGAAAAAAGTGATTCGTATGCGAGCATCTGAAATTCGTTCATGATGAGTTTCTGTGCGCTATATGTTTTATTAGCTGTAAGTGATTTTTGACAGAGTTAACCATTAATGAGATTGCTATGAATAAACAAAAATACGATGTAACTCGCGACCCCGTTTGCCTGATGACAATTAATCCCCGCCATGCAGAAGCAATGACCGAATACAAGGGGCAAGCTTATTATTTCTGTTCGGAAGGCTGCCGCCAGAAGTTTTTATCCCAACCTGGAATTTTTGTTGATAATGCACCTGGTATGCGATTAACGGTGGGAGTAATGGGTTCCGCGAGCGGGGAGTTTGCAGCAGAGATCAAAGAGCTGGTCTATGCACTGGGGCAGGATATTGCAGATCGAGGATTCGTATTGATCACTGGCGCTTGTCCCGGGCTCCCTTACGAATGCGCTCGTGGCACAAGAAGTAAGGGTGGATTATCGATGGGAATATCACCGGCACTTAGCCTCGATGAGCATGTACATAAATATTTCTCACCAGCAGATGTCTTTGATGTGATTATCTACACAGGCAGTGGGCTAATGGGACGAGAAGTAATCAATATTCGCTCAAGTGACATGGTTGTAATCGTGGGTGGAAGCTCGGGAACGTTAGGTGAGTTTGCAATCGCCTATGACGAGGGAAAGATAATAGGTGTACTTGAAGGCAGTGGCGGCATCACGACACAATTGCCCCAATTGGTCACCAGTTTTGGCAAAGACACGGGAGCTCATTTGATCTATGAGTCTGATCCTAGGTTGCTTATTACAAAGTTGGCAGAGGCATATACAGCGCATCACTATAAGCATCCATCCTGTTTTTGCGATGGGACGCATGCCAGCGTTGGCTAAGCTTTTAAGTTATGCACGACTGAAGCTATTAGATGTCGAACTAATTAAAGGAGTGTAAACATGGACAAATTAAATCCTTGGCGAGTTGGTAGCGCGACTGGATTATCAGCGGCTATGATCAATTTGATATGTGCGGCCGCAGTTTATTTGTTTCCAGTTGCAACGATCAATTTTGTTAGCTCGTGGGCACATGGCTTCGATTTAAATATACTCCTCAGTAAGACTCAATTAACCTTTGATGGAATTGCTGATGGCATATTCAATGTAACACTGACAGGATTTCTGATCGGCGTGTTGTTCGCCTTATTTTATAACTTAGTGGGATTCTGCCCAAAATGCCGTTAGCAATTTTTGAAGGGAACTATCATGGCAATTGATCCAGTATGTGGAATGAAAGTGGATGAAAAATCAGCAGCAGGTAATGCTGTACATTCGGGGACGACATATTATTTCTGTTCACCCAAATGCCAGCATGAGTTTGAAGCTGATCCAGCCAAGTATGCAGGGATCGGCAAGACAGCTCACACACATGATCACGCTCAACACCATGAGCATGGCATGACCGAGGCAAAAACATCAAAAGCAGCTGGAGAAAAGGCTAAAGACCCTATCTGCGGCATGATGGTAGACAAATCCTCAGCGCTAAAAACCGAGCGTGCCGGAAGAGCCTACTATTTTTGCAGCGTAGGTTGTCAGCGCACCTTTGAGTCGCCGGAGCAGGAACTAAAATCCATGCGTACCCGTGTCATGATCGCGATGTCGGGCGTGCTGGTGCTGGCTGTCATGCGTGCTGCGGTATTCCTTGGGCTCGCCGGCGGTGCGATGACGTTGAGCTGGGTGCCTGTTGACGCGCTACCATGGTTTACCTGGGGAGTATGGATGATGATACTGGTCACACCGGTGCAATTCATCGGTGGCTGGGGCTTCTACAAAGGGGCATGGAACGCGATTCGCGCCCGCAATATCAACATGGATTTCCTGATAGCACTCGGCACCTCGGTCGCCTACTTCTATAGCGTCGCAGTAGTGTTCTTCCCTAATGTATTGCCAGTAGAGGTAGATCAGCGGCAATCCTACTTTGAAGTATCAGCTGTTATCATCGCCTTCGTATTGCTTGGAAAGTACATGGAGGAAATTATCAAAAAACGTTCTTCAGCAGCAGTGCGCAAGCTGCTGGATCTCAAACCTGCGACCGCACATGTCATCCGCGATGGTCAGGAGATGGAAGTGCCCGCAGAAAGTGTGATGATGGATGAGATTATCGTGGTGCGCCCTGGCGAGAAAGTTCCAGCCGATGGCGTAGTATTTGAAGGCAGCTCCTCAGTCGATGAGGCTATGCTCACTGGCGAATCCATGCCGGTGGAAAAATCACCAGGCAGCGCAGTAATCGGTGGAACTATCAATCGTACCGGTTTGTTCCGCTTCAAGACGACGCGAGTCGGTGCGGAAACCGCGCTCGCACAAATCATCAAACTGGTGGAAGAAGCGCAGGCTTCCAGCGCCCCTATCCAACGTCTCGCCGACCAAGTGGCCAGTTATTTTGTTCCCACAGTGGTGCTGGTTGCGTTTGCCGCTTTTGTGGGTTGGTGGTTGATGGGTAATTTTCCACAGGCGCTGATGGCATTCATCGCGGTGTTGATTATCGCCTGCCCATGTGCACTCGGCATCGCCACCCCGGCAGCGCTGATGGTGGGCGTAGGCAAGGGAGCAGAGGCCGGTATACTGATTCGTGGGGCCGAGGTGCTGGAGCGCGCAGAAAAGCTTACCACAGTGGTGTTCGATAAGACCGGGACGCTCACCCGTGGTGAGCCTAATGTCACAGATATCATTGCTATTGGCAATCAGCCGGAGGCAGACATTCTGCGTGCCGCCGCCGCAGTGGAGGTCGGTTCGGAGCATCCGCTTGGCGAAGCAATCGTGCGTGCCGCGCAACACCGCGAACTCATTTTACCTAAGGTGGAAAACTTCGAAGCCATTCCCGGTCATGGCATCCGCGGCAACGTTGATGGCATGGTCACGCTTCTCGGCAACCGTAGGCTGTTCGAACGAGAGGGTATTGATACCAAGACGGCGGAAGAAATCATGGCAAAGCTGGAAGCCCAAGGGAAGACCGCGATGCTGGTAGGCCTTGATGGCAGCCTCGCTGGGGTCATAGCTGTGGCCGACACGCTCAAGCCCGAGGCCAGAGACGCTATCGCTGAACTCATGAAAGAAAATGTGGAAGTCATCATGCTGACTGGCGACAATCGTCGCACCGCCGAAGCCATTGCAAAAGAACTAGGTATTAAGCACGTCATTGCTGAAGTGTTACCCTCAGATAAGGCTAAAGTCATTCAGGATTTACAGAAACAAGGTAAATCAGTCGCCATGGTTGGCGATGGCGTCAACGACGCACCTGCGCTGGCGGTTGCCAAAATCGGTATCGCACTTGGTTCCGGGTCTGATGTAGCTAAGGAAACCGGCGGAATCGTTCTCATCAAGAATGATGTGCGCGACGTAGTAGCGAGCATACGTCTGTCACGAGCCACCATGCGCAAGATTAAGCAGAACCTGTTCTGGGCTTTTATCTACAACGCTATTGGTGTGCCAATTGCGGCATTCGGCTTTCTTAACCCCATTATCGCGGCAGCAGCGATGGCGTTGAGTTCATTGTCAGTGATTGTGAATTCAGCGTTGCTTAAACGAACCAAGCTTTGAATTTAGAATTAATTAAGAGTAAATGATGGGTGTTGTTGATACGGCTTATGTCATGAAAGGAGACTGAAATGTACTATTTTTTGATTCCACTCTTAATCGGCTTTGTATTTGCAGGGTCTAGCGCATTTACAGCTGCCTTTTCTCGTTCGTGGGGTGTAAATGGTGGTCGGCTGGTTACCAGCCTGTTGCGTAATATGTTAGGTATACCGCTCTACGGTTATGGCCTTGTGCTTGCCTGGTGTGAAACTTCAACCTTGATATTCAATTTGGGTGCTATAGGGCAAGGATTAGGCTGGCTTTTGGTAATCGCAGGTGCCGTACCAATCATTGTAGGTCATTTGCAGCTTGGATGGCGTACACATATGCCTTCTATAAATGATTCACTGATGGATAAAGGACTTTACGCTTATGTTCGGCATCCTATATATGCCGGCGGTCTGATTGTTTTTATTGGACTTGCATTAGTGCATTTCACCGCACCATGGTTAATGGCATCTATCCTGTCCATCATGTTTTTTACAGTGATGGCTAAATTGGAAGAAGTTGATTTGTTGCAGCGGATGCCAAAATATAGCGATTATATGGCTCGGGTGCCAGGTTTTCTGCCAATCTTTGCGAATAATACCCTCAGCTCAATAATAAAGAAGATTTATATGCTGCATTGATTGAGGGGGCAGCGCTCAGAGTCAGACCAAAAGCGATGACGGTGGCGGTGATTCTGGCTGGTCTTATCCCGATTCTAATTGGCACAGGCACCGGTTCAGAAGCCATGAGTCGAATTGCCGCGCCGATGGTGGGTGGCATGTTGACTGCGCCATTGTTGTCTTTATTTGTATTGCCTGCCGCTTATATTTTGTTGAGGAGGAATTATGCGAAAACGTAAATCCTTTTTCTGGCAAATGGCAGGGGGTGCGATTTTACTTATAGCACTGGCAATATTCTGGCCTATCAAGTCGGACAATACTTTTAACCGTTTGGATATCAGTGATAAGCAATTGGTAGCTAACGGTAAAAAAATCTATGTCGCGCACTGTGCCAGTTGTCATGGAGCGAAATTAGAAGGCCAAGCTAACTGGAAGGAAAGGGGAGCGGATGGCTTATACCCTGCGCCACCGCAAACTGATGCCGGCCATTCATGGCGTCACCCTGACCAATACCTGATTGATGCAGTTAAGAATGGGCTGTTTGAAAACGGCAAACCGACCAACATGCCAGCTTTCGGTAAGACACTCACTGACACAGAAATTATATCGGTACTGACTTACATTAAGAGTGAGTGGTCTGTTGAGAAGAGGGCGATCCAGAAACGCATACAACAAGACTCAGTTCCAACCACTACCGTAATTTATAACGCGGGTTGATAACCAGCATCAGTCATGGCTTTAATAATAGTAGCTTCAGGTATTGCTGTTTCGACTCGAACCATTTTGGTAGGAATGTCAGCATCTACCTTGGCTGCATCATCAACCTTCTTGATAGCGTTCGTAATGTTTTTTACACAACCACCGCAACTCATTTTGGGAATATGAAATTGATACATAGCAAGCGTCCTTTTAAAAATGATAGAAGCCTTAACAATAAAACTTCCAACTGTTGGAAGGTCAAATAAAAAATTAATTCATTATGGGCTTTACCTTACCATCATTGGAATCTTTACCATGGGATCTCATCATTCAATAAAAGAGGTGATTCATGTCATCCCATAATCATTCTGTCGATATCGCCGTAACAGGGATGAGTTGCGCTTCGTGCGTCTCTACGGTGGAAAATGCATTACGGAAATTGACGGATGTCGAGTCTGCTAGCGTTAATCTTGCCACCGAGCGTGCACATATTGAATTGGCAAATGACATCCCACATCAAAACATTGTAAAAGCGGTTGTGGATGCAGGGTATGGGGCATCTATAATTTTATCTGAACAAGGTCATGCGCATCCTCATGAAGAAGACTCCGCTACTGGCATAAAAATTCTCATCGCTGCAATCCTTAGTTTTCCGCTAATTACACCTATGTTACTTAGGCTTGCAGGTATTGATTGGAATCTGCCTGTATGGTTTCAATGGTTACTTGCAACACCTGTTCAATTTTATTTTGGCGCAGGATTCTACAAATCTGCCTGGCGAGCTGTATTAAATAAATCCGGCAATATGGATTTGCTGGTGGCAATAGGCACAACAGCTGCCTATGCTTTATCAGTCTATATGCTGCTACAAGGACATCAACACCTCTATTTCGAAGCGTCCAGCGTAGTCATTACACTCGTGCTGTTAGGTAAATGGTTAGAGAGACGTGCCAAGCATCAAACCACCGAAGCCATTAGGGCATTACAACAGTTACGTCCCGAAACAGCCCGAATAAAACGGGAAGGTGAAGAACTGGAAATACCGCTTGCTCAAGTGTCTTTGAATGATGTCGTCGTCGTTCGACCTTGGGAGCGTATACCGGTCGATGCCATTATCCTGGAAGGTCATAGTCACGTGGATGAATCGCTGATGACGGGTGAAAGTGCTCCTGTCCATAAAAAAGTCGGTGACAAAGTGATAGGGGGCTCAGTCAATAGCGATGGATTGCTCGTCATTCAAACAATCGCAATCGGCGCTGAAACGGCACTGTCACGCATTATACGATTGGTAGAAGACGCTCAAGCAGCTAAACCGGAGATTCAACGTCTAGTCGATAAAGTAAGTGCTGTGTTCGTACCCATCGTCATCATGATTGCTCTCGGCACATTTCTGGCTTGGGGGCTTTACACAGGCAATTGGGAACAGGCCATATTGAATGCCGTCGCTGTGTTGGTGATCGCCTGTCCTTGTGCGCTTGGCTTAGCAACTCCTACAGCCATCATGGCAGGGACCGGCGTTGCCGCACAACATGGCATTCTCATCAAGGACGCCAATGCTTTAGAACTTGCACACAGCATCACCCAGGTAGTATTCGACAAAACCGGTACGCTCACAGCAGGTAAACCTGTTCTATTGTCTGCAAAAGCCATCAATGGCCAAGATGACAGGATGCTGGAACTTGCAGCTGCAATCGAGCAAAATAGTTCGCACCCACTCGCCAAGGCGGTTGTGGATCAGCTTGCAATGAGGGGCAAAACACCATCCTCATCAACCTCAGTAAAAGAACTGCCTGGGCGGGGGTTGCAGGGGCAGGTGGATAGTAAAATGGTCTATGTAGGCAATGAACGTTGGATGACAGAGCTTGGGATTGATATGGGTACACTGACTGATATTTCTATGGAATTTCAGAATACTGGCAAAACCATCTCATGTGTTGCGGTGCGTGAAGGTGCTGCAGAACCATCATTACTTGGGATGCTTGTATTTGGTGATGAAATCAAGCATTCATCAAAACAAGCTATTTCTGGCTTACGCCTCAAAAACATCAAAACATTGCTACTTACCGGAGACAATCGTATCAGCGCAGAGCATGTCGCTCAAGAGCTTGGCGTCGATATGGCGTTAGCTGAGCAAACGCCAGAATCAAAAGCCAGCACGATTGCATCTATGCGCCAAAAAGACCAAGTGGTTGCGATGGTAGGCGATGGTGTTAATGATGCGCCTGCGCTAGCTGCCGCTGACGTAAGCTTCGCCATGTCTACAGGAACCGATGTTGCGATGCATACTGCAGATATCACCCTGATGCGCTCAGACCCTAGCTTGGTGGTGGATACCATTGATATATCCCGCAGAACTTATAGCAAAATCAAGCAAAATTTATTCTGGGCCTCAATCTATAACCTTATTGGCATACCGCTAGCGGCATTAGGATTATTGAGTCCAGTCATAGCTGGCGCCGCGATGGCGTTCAGTTCAGTGAGTGTAGTAACCAATGCCTTAATGTTGAAACGCTGGAAACCATTACATCACCATGGAAAGGAGCGCTAAATGAATGCTGATATATTGAATATTGGACAGGCCGCAGAAGCATCAGGCATCTCCGCCAAAATGATTCGTCATTATGAAGACGTTGGTCTTGTACCACCTGCATCAAGAACATTCTCCGGGTATAGAACCTACAATCATCGTGATGTACATATGCTGAGGTTTATCAAGCATTCGCGGGACTTAGGGTTTTCGATTAAACAGATCGGAGACTTGTTGAGTTTATGGCGTGATCAAAACCGCCCAAGCAGCAAAGTCAAATCAATGGCAACCGAGCATATTGGAATGCTTGACCGGAAGATACAAGAATTGAGTGCGATGAAGTCGGAACTGACACGTTTAGTGAGTTGTTGTCATGGTGACACACGACCTGATTGTCCAATTTTAGATAAACTTGCTCAAAATAAATAATCGCTGTTAATTGGAAAAAATATTAATGAATTATTTTGATAAAAACGCTTGACCTTACCACTGTGGAAAGCTTCAAGATACGAACTATGTCCTGATAAATTTAGTCAGATATATATAGAAACATGAATTGATCAAAACCAAGTAAACAATACAAAATGAAATACTGGCTTAAATTATTTGTGACCATAGCACTTGCTATCACAATCCCTTTACAAGCGGTTGCAGGGCTGACTATGCCGTCTTGCAATATGTCCAAAGATACCATGGCAGCCAGCATGACTATGAATGCGGGCCATAATAATGTGACTATGAGTCAGTCAGATGCAAAAGCCGCTAGCAGTGACATGATTGATAAAAACTGTTGTGATATGAGTGGAAACAAAATATGCTCAGATCAAAAATGCGCGACCTGCCATCTAAGCATCTTACAACTACCTGACACAGGCTTGCTCACAGTACCTGAAATACTAGCAACTGCTTACCTTGATTTGATTAACGACAACTATCAAATTTTTCCCACTGGCTTGTTTCATCCCCCCAAACATCTCTTCTCATAGCACAGCGCGACTATAGCTGAATCACTCAGCAGTCCCAAAGTGCAAAAACCATGGCTTGGCAGTGAAATTACTGACCTACTGGTATCTGTTCGTACTTGACTGCCAAGCATGACTGTTTGAATACGATCATCTGAATGATGACGTCAATTTGAGGAGAATTACCATGAACACCCTATATTTAAAAAAACTATCTGTAGCCGTATTAGTGGCCAGCTTAGGCTTTACATCCCTATCATCCACAGCGGGACAGGACAGTAGTCAACGCTTGATGATAGAGCAGACAATCAAACAACAACAGCAAGCCAAAGCGACTGAGTCTGCGAAAAAACAGGCTGATGCTATCAAGTTGGAGGAATGTAAAACAATGATAGACCAAACCAAACATACCAACGGCTCTTGATTGATTCGGGACGGTATTTTCACCGTCCCAATTTATCAACTACCAATTTAAATATTAACTATTAAGGATCAAATTAAATGAAAACTTCATTATTCGTTTTAGCAGTAATTGCAGCAACAGGTATGTCATCTTTGCCCAGCTATGCAGATGAGATGCCAATGTCAACGACCCAAGCTCATTCTCATGAAGCCATTGTTGGTACAGGAACAGTGGTCTCAGAAAATAAGTCCGCAGGGAGTGTGACTTTACAACATAAGTCCATACCCGCTATCGGCTGGGGTGCAATGACTATGGAATTCAAAGTTAAAGACAAGATGTTGCTTGATAAGGTCAAAAAAGGCGACAAGGTACAGTTCACCTTGTTGCAACAGGGCAAAGACTACGTTATCACCAATATCAAATAATCAACCAATTTTAAATATTATTTAAGGAGTATCTATCATGAAAAAGACATTAATTAACGCACTTATCGCTACGGCATTCTTAGCCAGCCTTAGCCTTGCATCAACTGGCGCCATGGCAGGCCGTGACTTCTTTCAAGAACAACTGATTCAGAATTTACAAGTGACTAAACAGAAATTAAAACAAGCAGAGGCTGCTAAGGGTGCTGAGCAGCAACAACTCCTCACGGAGCACATGCAGATGCTGCATAAAAATATGGCAGCTTGTCGTGAAATGAAACCTAAAGCCGGTATGACAGAAAAAGAACGTGACGAGTGGTTTGCAGAGCACCAAAAAATCATGGATGACATGATGAGTCAAATGATGGAAGAGCACAAAGTAAAGATGGCATCCATGCCATGTGACGCTGTTAGGAAGTAGTTAGATAGTATTCAAGGATGGCGAGCTTAGGCTCGCCTATTTTTTAGTCTTAATTATTGAACTTGTTAGTATAGCAAATATTTTTAGTAGATGTAATAATAAGAATCAATATCATTTATGTATGAAGCGCTTTCGATTCAATAAATAGTTTATGTAAAGGTTAAGTTTATGTTTGAAACTCTTATGATTTCTTTTAGAGAAGGTCTAGAGGCTTTTCTAATCATTGCAATCGTACTCGCATATTTAGCCAGAACGGGTGGAGAGAAACTGATTCCATCAGTCCATCGCGCATGTTTTGTAGCCATCTTAGGGTGTGCAGGCTTGGGATTTGTCTTTGCAAAAATAGGTGCTTTAACGCCATTTTGGGAAGGCACGTTAGCTTTAACTGCAGCAATTCTTGTCATTAGCTGTACAGTACATATGCTAAAGATGGGGAAGCATATGAAAAGTGAGATCACTGGTGCTATTGACCGTGCAGTTCAAAACCCTAGCGGTGGTGCGAAACTTGCAATTTTCATGTTTGTATTACTAATGATAGGTCGAGAAGGATTGGAAGCAGCAACCATGATTGCATCATTAGCACAAAGCAACGATAGTCTAAATCTTATGGCGGGCGCAATTATAGGTATATTAATTGCTGGGTTAGTTGCTTTGGCTTGGAGCAAGTATGGACATCGCATCAATCTTGGGTTGTTTTTTCAAGTAACTGCAGCGTTCATGGTGATATTTTCCATTCAACTAGTCATATATGCATTTCATGAGTATACCGAATCTATTGAAATTGCGAATTTAGGTATTTTAGATAATGCTTACTGGCATGCAGCCACTGAAGCTTATGGACCTCAAGGCAGAATAGGCGCATGGATTTCCTACAGTCTTGTACTAGTTCCTTTGGCTTTCCTTGTATACAGCTTTATTAAAGGTCCGCAGTCTGTAAAAATGCGAACTTCTAATTATTAAATTTCGCCAATTTAGTATCTTAATTATTGTAATCAATCAAAATGAGGTATTATTTGTCAATGCGTCTGATTAATAACAGATTAGTAGCTTTATTTGTCGCCTTTTCTGTAGCGTTTGCCTCGCTATGGGCGATGAGTCCAGACGCTATTGCCGATGCAATCAAAGAAGATACTACTGCTTATTTCCAACAAGAAGTGCAGAAAGTACATCAAAACCAGAACAAGCATGAGCATCTCTCACAAAATCAGCACTGTAACCATGGCTGCCACATGGCATTCCATTTGCTAGGTTTTGCTGAAGAAGGCTCAGCCAGTATTTTTGCATTTAATGAATCACCAGCCGTATTCTCATACGCTAATCATCTTTTAGAAAACCCACTTCTACAAGGGCCTTATCGCCCCCCACTCACACTCTCTCTAGTTTAGACCTTAGGATTTTCCTACTTGGCATCTCGCTAATTAGGGAAATGTACTAACAAATGAGAGAGGGTTTACCGTGTCAAACACATCATTTTTAGTTAAGCATAGTCGCAGTTCGTGGCTATTTTTTAGCTTTGTATTTTTTGGATTCATCACAACATCAACTTATAGTTATGCTGAATCACTGACCATGGAGTCAGCATTAGCATTAGCACAACGTAACAGTCCTGAATTGCGCAAAGCTATAGCTAGCTTAGAAGCGGCTAAAGGAGAGATTGCAGATGCTAATTCACCATTATTTAACAATCCAACAGTCAATTTAGAAGGTGGCTCACGCAAACTCTACGATCCAACCAATTCAGATTCAAGACGCAGTGAGTGGAACACAGGCTTGGCCCAGACTTTTGAACTGGCTGGTCAGCAAGGATATAGACGCCAAACTGCCAATTCAAAATTAACAGCGTTGCAACAAGAAATTGATGAAGTGCGGCATCGCGTCAACGCTGAGGTCGAGGAACGTTTTGTGCAGGTGCTCGCATTACAAAAACGTATTGAAACTGAACAGCACACACTGGATTTGACTGAGCGCAATACTGGCTTGATTGGAAAACGTGTAGAAGCAGGGGAAGATAGCAAGCTTGATGGTAATCTTGCTGTCGTTGAAACTGAGCGAGCCCGTAATCAAATCAACTTACTGCAAGAGCAATTGACACGAGCACTTACTGCGCTTTCAGCAACACTGCAACTACCAGAACAACAGTTACCAACAGTTATAGGAGAGCTACAACCTCCTACCACAACATATACTTTAGATAATCTGCTGGCTTCAGTTGCAAATCGGCCAGCACTCAAAGCACTCTCTTGGCGGGAACAATCAGCACGTAGCAATCTGGATCTAGAACGTGCAGTTAGAACACCTGACCTAACGGTCAGCTTAAACTACGGCCGCGATGCGGTTGTTGGTGGGCAAGATACTGTGACTACCTTGGGCTTTTCTTTACCGATACCGTTATTTCGTAGGAATGCAGCTGGTATTGGCCGTGCAACGACTGAATTAAATCAGGTGGAAATCGAAAAGAATACGCTTACTCGTGATGCGAGAGCTTCAGTGATTGCCTCTTGGCAACGTCGCCTCAGTTTGCAAGATCGGGTGCAAAGACTAACAACAACTGTTTATCCCAAGTTAGAAGAGAATCTAAAGCTCTCACAAATTGCGTTTAAAAATGGCGAGATTGCTTTGCCACAATTGCTCCTGGTGCAGAGACAGGTCATCGATGCACAGCGCGATTTAATTGAAGCGCAGCTTGATTTACGTCTCACCCAAATAGAACTCGAATATGTAGCAGGTTGGCCGCTCGCCAATGAGTCAGCCAATCAACACTAAGGATAACACCATGCCAATATCATCAAGTATGAAAGAAATACCCATAAAGAAAATTGCAGTTGCAGTGACATTAAGTCTTTTGCTTAGTAGTTGCGGTGCATCCAAGGCACCTGAGTCAGCCAAAGAAAACACAGACAACAAGGAACAGCCTGCTAAAGCGACTGCTGCAGAAAATACAGCTGAGCCTAAGAGTGAAAGTGGGAAGATTCATTTATCTGCAGAAGAGTTACAGCAATCTAATATCACTGTGACTAAAATTCAATTAGAGAAGGTCTCTGATCAATTGATACTCAGTGCCGACATTACTGCTAATCAAGACCGTATTGCTTTTGTAGCACCGCGGGTCGAAGGAAAACTGATTAAAGTAACAGCTAACCTAGGTGATCAAGTTAAAGCCGGCCAATCGCTTGCGGTGATAGATAGCATTCAAATCGGCGAAGCGCGTTCTGAATACCGTCATGCGCAAAGTGAATTGAAGCTTGCTGTAGCCAATTTCCAGCGGATTGATAAATTGTACAAAGAAGAAGTGGTACCACAGCGTCAGTGGCTAGAAGTTAAAAATGCTTTTGAGCGTGCACAAACTACTGCTCGTGCAAGTGCAGATCGTTTACATATTTTGGTGGGCTCATCTGATACAGGTGTTTCCACTTTTGTTATTACTGCTCCCTTCTCTGGTGTGGTAATTGAAAAAGATGCGGTAATCGGAGAGTTAGTCAAACCTGAAGGCAAGCTATTTACCATTGCGGATTTAAGCACGGTATGGATTGAAGCCGATGTGTCAGAGAAAGACTTAGGCAAACTGACGATTGGGGCGCCTGCCACTGTCACGGTCTCTTCATTTCCTGATGACTCATTCAAAGGCAAAGTAAGCTATGTTTCCAGCATCTTTGATAAAGAAACGCGCACGGTTAAGGCGCGTATCGAATTGCCAAATCCCGACAGAAAGCTCCGCATTGAGATGTTTGCACGTGCTGTGATTGATTTAACCAGCTCACGCGAAGCCCTGATATTACCGCAAGAGTCAGTGTTGCTTGTGCAAGGTCAGTCTACAGTGTATGTGCAAACTGAAGGCGGCTTTGAGGCGCGTGCTGTTGAAGTGGGAGAACAACTTAACAAAGGCGTTGTCATCACTTCTGGATTGAAAACAGGTGAACAAGTAGTCACGGGTGGTGCGTATGCGCTTAAGTCACGTCAATTAAAATCGCAAATTGGCGATGCGGACTAAGGGGATAACATCATGCTAAATTCAATCATAGACGCTTCATTGCGTTACAAGTTACTCGTCATTATTTTGTTTGTCGTTGTTGCTGGCTTAGGTATTCGTGCTTGGCATAAAGTACCCGTAGACGCCTTCCCGGATGTAACTCCCGTGCAAGTCAATATCTATACAGAGTCGCCTGGCTTGGCTTCTGAAGACGTAGAGCAGTTACTTTCATTTCCCGTTGAGTCCGCATTAGCTGGTTTGCCCAAGGTACAGGAAATTCGTTCAGTCAGTTTATTTGGATTGTCCTATGTTGCTGTCTATTTTGAAGATAATATGGACATCTACTTTGCCAGACGTTTAGTCGCGGAAAGATTACAGGAAGTTGCAGATCGGCTGCCAGCTGGTTATGGTGTTCCTGAAATGGGCCCGAATACTTCGGGCTTAGGTCAAGTATTCTGGTACACAGTAGAGCGTGCTGAAGAAAAGCTAGAAGCCGTAAAAATGAAAGCAGATACAATCAAATCTGCACCGTCAGACATGGAATTGCGTACCTTGCAAGACTGGTCAATCCGCTTAATTTTACGCACAGCACCAGGCGTGGATGATGTGATGTCGTGGGGTGGTCAAGAACGTCAATATCAAATAGTGCTCGACCCACAAGCTTTTGCAAAATACGGCCTCACTTTCAAAGAAGTGCTGGAAACGGTGGGTGTAAATAACCGTCAAGTCGGTGGACAATATGTTGATATTGGGCAAGAGCAATTCTTAGTCCGTGGTTTAGGCTTAGTCAAAAACGAATCAGAACTGGGTCAAATAGTTGTAAAAACCGTCAATGGCACCCCCGTTTATTTACGTGATATTGCCAAAATTCAGCAAGGCGGTGCACTTAGAACTGGTGCAGTGACGCGTGATGGTAAAGAAGTCGTACTGGGTATGGCACTGGCGCGCGTGGGTGAGAATGCTAAGAGTGTTGTGGATGCTGTTAAAGCTAAACTGACTACGGCTAAGCAAGCCTTACCCGAGGGCGCAACTATCAGAACGGTCTATGAGCGTACTGACTTAGTGAACAAGGCGATTGATACGGCAATACGCGCATTAATTGAGGGTTCTATATTAGTCGCCATTATTTTGTTCTTGTTCTTAGGCGAGGTGCGTTCAGCATTAGTTGTTGTCGCGGCTTTACCACTGGCAATGCTAGCAGCATTTATCTGTATGGATCAGGCAGGGCTATCAGCTAACTTGATGTCACTGGCAGGTTTAGCCATTGGTATCGGCATGATGGTGGATGGCGCCGTGGTAATGGTAGAAAATTCATTCCGCATCATGGCAGAACGGCTTGAACATGACGGTAAAGTGAATCGTACGCAAGCTGTATTAGCAGCAGCATATGAAGTCGCTAATCCGATGGCTTTCGCGATTCTTATCATCATTGTGGTATTTCTACCACTATTTAGTTTGCAAGGGCTAGAAGGAAAAATGTTCAAGCCTATGGCGTTTAGCATCAGCTTTGCGATGGCTGGCTCATTGATTCTCGCGTTGACCTTAATACCCGTGCTGGCTGCTTTATTCCTCAAGCCCAAAGCCGAACGCGATACCTTGTTGATGCGTGTCATTAAGCGGCGTTATCTGCCACTTTTAGATTGGGTATTAGCACATAAGAAAACAGTTGGCATTGTTTCTGTTGTGACGCTGACAGCAAGTCTGACCTTGTTCCCGTTTCTTGGCAAAGAGTTCATGCCGCAGTTGCAAGAAGGCTCAATTATGTGGCGCGTGACCTCTATTCCATCTACCTCATTGGATGAATCCATCGCTATTTCCAAACGCATTGAAAAATCCTTGAAAGAGTTTCCCGAAGTCAACACCGCTATAGCCATGATCGGTCGTGCGGAAAAAGGGGATACTGCCGATGTGAACTACATGGAAATCTATACTGAACTTAAGCCAAAAGAGGAATGGTCAAACGGTAGGTCGATTGAGCAATTAGCAGCCGGTATGCGTGAGAAGTTAGAAAAGGTCGCGCCTAACTCGGTGATAGCGTTTACACAGCCGATTCAAATGCGGGTAGAAGAACTCATTTCAGGGGTGCGTGCCACACTGGCCTTGAAAGTGTATGGGGGCGATCTAGCCACATTGGATAGACTATCTGCACAACTTAAAGAAGTGGTTGATAAAGTGCCTGGCGCCGCTGATGTTTCGTTAGAAGCGAATGCAGGTAAACCGCAAATACGCATCACGGTGGATCGAGAAAAACTCGCTCGTTACGGCATGAATGCAGATGACGTTTTACAAGTCGTACGTTCAGGAATAGGTCAAGAACCTGTTTCTACCCTGATTGAAGGTGTTCGCCGTTACGATATTGCGTTCAAGTTAGAAGATAGCGCTAAAGCCAGCCCGGCAGCCATTGGTGCCATTCCATTACGTACGCCCACTGGTGGCATGATCCCGCTATCTGAAGTTGCTAAAGTGGATGTGGCTGAAGGCTATTCATTCATTCGTCGTGAACAGTTGCAACGATATGCAGTGATTCAATTAGATGTCAAAGGTAGAGATGTAGACGGCTTTGTAAAGGAAGCTGAAGCTAGTATCAGTCAGCAGGTCAAATTGCCAACTGGATACTGGATTGAATGGGGTGGCGCTTTTGAAAATCAGCAACGTGCATTAACTCGGCTGTCAATCATCGTACCGCTAACGATTTTCTTTATCTTTATTTTGCTTTATACAGCGTTTAATTCGTTCAAGTATGCGGCAATGATTTTAGCCAATGTGCCATTTGCAGCAGTAGGCGGAATATTGGCGTTATTTATCACTGGGCAATATCTTTCAGTTCCTTCAGCCATTGGATTTATTGCTGTATTCGGGGTGGCAATGTTGAACGGTATCGTACTGGTCAGTTTCTTCAATGAGTTGCAGGATAAAGGGTTATCGGTAGCTGAAGCAGTGCGCCAAGGTGCAACGTTACGGCTAAGGCCCGTATTGATGACTGCCAGCGTTGCGATACTAGGTTTAGTACCAATGTTGCTTTCCAGTGGTGTAGGTGCAGAAACACAACGACCACTTGCTACCGTGGTAGTTGGCGGCTTGATTACATCGACGTTACTTACTTTGCTGTTGTTACCTGTAGTTTATGAGTGGGTTGAGACAAGAGCATCGCGCAAAGCCGATCAAACTACACCTGAATTAAATACTTAATATAGGGGATGAAAAATGAAAGAAATTAAAGCATTTATCCATGCTCATCGCGTTTCGGATGTGTTGCAAGCAATAAAGGAAGTAGATAGCAGTGGAATGCAAATTAGCAATTTTGCTGTTTTCCCCGTACAAGCGCTACTTCATGACACTGAATTGAAAGAAGCGAGGTATTCGGTAAATTTCGGTGAAACTGTGATTAATGAATTTAAGATCGAAATCTTATGTCATGAAGAAGCCATTGCAAGCTTGGTAGAAGTCATACAACGCGTTGGCCATACTGGCGATCACGAAAAAGGATGGATCATCGTCACCGATGTATTGTCGGCCATACCTGTTGGCAAAGTTCACAAATAAGGCGCGGGTATGCAAACTGCTCAAAGTGTAATATTTTTTTGCGCTCTATCCTGCCGCTGCAGTAATGGCAGGAGGAGCCATTGCGCTTTGGCGCACCACAGAGATTGATCAGCGCAGTGCAGCATATTGCTGCTGGAGTCATTTTGCTGTTAACGATTGAAATGTTTATTTAATGCTATTAATAAAAGGTACGACATCATGAATGAGGGTCACAAACATACTGCTGCTACACCTGACAAGGCTGACTCTTCTCCCGAGACTATTCCCAATTTACTTACCCTGCGTATTGAAAAAATGGATTGTCCGACAGAAGAGTCTTTAATACGCCAAAAACTTGAAGGTATGCAAGGGGTTGAAAGTCTTAATTTTAATCTAATCCAACGCAAACTGACTGTGAGACATCATTTACCCAATCCTGAACCAATTATTGCAGCGGTCGCGACATTGGATATGGAACCTGTTGTCGAGAACGCTCCTAAGCTGCCATCAGGAAGTTCCCAAGCTGTTTTTATTATCGACAACATGGACTGCCCAACAGAAGAGGCATTAATTCGCAATAAGTTATCTACGATGGAAGGTATTACCGAGTTAGATTTCAATCTTATGCAACGTAAGCTGACGGTTACACATACTTTAGGAAAGTCTGATGCCATCAAGCAAGCATTAATTGCGATAGACATGCATGCAGTACCATTAGTAGCAACAGCAGTACGAGCGCAATCAGATAACGCGCTTCCTCCAAATCCCCAGAAAAAATGGTGGTTATTAGGCTTGGGTGGCATTTCAGCCATTTTAGCCGAAGTAATTGTATGGACTGGCGGATCGGAGAAGTCTTGGCCAGTAATAGTATTAGCGCTTTTTGCTATTGCCGTGAGTGGCACTGGCACTTATAAAAAAGGCTGGGTTGCTTTAAAAAACCTTAACCTCAATATCAATGCATTGATGTCAATTGCTGTGACGGGCGCAGTATTAATTGGGCAATGGCCAGAGGCAGCGATGGTGATGGTGCTGTTTACCTTGGCTGAAATGATTGAAGCATTATCGCTGGACCGTGCACGTAATGCTATTCGTGGCTTGATGGAAATGACGCCTGATAAGGCAAACATTTTACAGGCAGATGGTACGTGGCAAGAAATGGATGCGGCAACCATCAGTATTGGCATGATTGCCCGTGTCGCACCAGGCGAACGCATTCCATTAGATGGGGAATTGACTAAAGGGCAATCTGCGGTGAATCAGGCGCCAATTACCGGTGAAAGCATACCGGTCGCCAAAACTATAGGTGACAAAGTGTTTGCTGGCACCATCAATGAAACTGGCTCTTTTGAATATAGTATCACTGCAGTACAAACCGATTCAACATTGTCTCGCATCATTCGCGCGGTAGAGGATGCGCAAGGCAGCCGTGCGCCAACACAACGTTTTGTTGATAGCTTTGCCAAAATATATACGCCTATCGTATTCATTGTGGCCTTGGGGATTGCAGTTTTTCCACCACTTTTGTTTGGATTGGCATGGATGCCATGGATTTATAAGGCGCTGGTGCTATTAGTCATTGCTTGTCCATGTGCATTGGTGGTTTCAACACCAGTCACAGTGGTGAGTGGTCTCGCAGCTGCTGCAAAAGCTGGGATTTTGATCAAGGGTGGTGTCTATCTAGAAGAGGGTCGTAAACTTAAATCATTAGCATTGGATAAAACAGGAACGATTACACAAGGTAAGCCGATTGTAACCGACATAGTATCTTTAAGTGGCGAAGAAAGTCAGGCAATGAGATTAGCGGCTACGTTAGCTGGTCGCTCAGATCACCCAGTGTCGGCTGCACTCAGTAATCATTTTAAATTGCAATCTAAATTGATCTTAGAAGATGTTACTGACTTTGAAGCTATTACTGGACGTGGAGTTAAAGGGCTCATAGGCAATAAATGGTATTTCTTAGGTAACCATCGTTTGGTTGAAGAGTTAGGCATATGCAATGAGGCTACAGAAGCCGCATTACACAAACTGGAGACCGAAGGTAAAACAGCTGTCATTATAAGTAATGAAACAACACCACTCGCTGTGATTGCAGTGGCTGACACAGTCCGAGAGTCTAGTCGTCAAGCGATTGTTGAGCTACATGCCTTAGGGATTCGCACCTTAATGCTTACCGGAGATAATGACCTCACAGCGAAAGCCATTGCGAAAAGCGTTGGGATTGATGATGCCAGAGGTAATTTATTGCCTGAAGATAAGCTATCTGTCATTAATGAAGAGTTAAGCAAATATGGCACGGTAGGAATGGTAGGTGACGGTATCAACGATGCGCCTGCGCTAGCTAAATCCAGTATTGGTTTTGCAATGGGAGCTGCAGGTACTGATACTGCGTTAGAAACAGCAGATGTCGCTTTAATGGATGATGATTTACGAAAAATTCCACATTTCATTCGATTAAGTATTAAAGCAGCGGGTATTTTGAAACAAAATATTATCATTGCCTTAAGTATCAAGGCTGTGTTTTTGGTACTCGCTTTTATGGGCGTTGCGACACTATGGATGGCAGTATTCGCCGATATGGGTGCAAGTTTGATTGTGGTATTTAATGGTTTGCGATTACTCAAACGTAACCAACTTATTTAGATATTATCTTTAGCTTTACTAGTATTAAGCGGTGGCTAAAACTCCTTTAGGGAGAGCATCTTGAATGGCTATAAAATTACCTTTTTAAAACATTGTTAGATAAATAGTAATGTAGATTGAAATTTACTTTGATTGATATAAACTAGAGTTATGCGATTCAAACAGTTACGATCATTTCGTACATTTATCTTTCTGCTGCTAGCAGTATTCTTTACTGATACTGTTTACGCTAGCGGCATGATGGTGGCTGACCAACTGTCTGCCAATCACACAGTAAATGCTGAAAGCCATAATCATGATGGTCATGACATGAATCAACATGAAAACCATCAGCACGACCCAGGTCAGAAACAATCAACTAATGACCATTGCTCTAAATGCGGTCACTGCATGGCTTGTTTTACCGTTCTGCCACCAAGTCAATTAGACAATATGCAAGCCCAGGTTTTAGCAATCGGTATCAGCTTGTTTGAACCAAGTTATCACTCGCACATCAGTGCGCAGCCTCAAAGACCTCCCATTTCTTAAATAAATCGATGGATTAATTTCAGCAACAGACTATTCGCCTGTTGCTGATTCTTCACATTTATTTTTGAAATGAGATTTCGATGAAACTATTCAACTTATCGTTGTTTATTCTTTCTCTTGGTATAGGTATATCTGCGCCAGTATGGTCAGCAGATGCCCCCCAAGAGACCACTATCTATCAATCATCCTTTGATGATTACAAACCCCTATCTGAAGACAACTTGTCAGATTGGAAATCTATTAACGTGCCCTCAAATGGCGGTGGTCATGCTGGACACTCCATGGCAGGCATGCAACATAGCATGACTCCGGAACAGATGGCTAATATGCCTTCCGACAGCAAAGAAATGCCTACTATGGAGGGTATGGACCATAGCAGCATGGAAGGCATGAAAAAAGCGGCTCCAGACAATATGCAAGGCATGGATCACAGCCAAATGAAACACGACTATGCCATGACACCAATGGCTGAAATGGATCATTCAAAAATGGCCGGTATGGACCATGACAACATGAAGTCCATGCCTGATAGCAAGTCAGCAATGCAGCCTATGAAAAAATATGATATGCCGGAGATGAAACATGAAGAAATGGCTGGGCATGATCACAGTGGGTCTGATATGAAGGCGATAGACCATTCAAAAATGAGTGAGTCAAAGCCGAATGATGTGCAATCAGGTCATGAAGGTACCGCGCAAGATGAATCTCAACCCCACGAACACGCACCAACACAAACGTCTGAACATGCAGGAATGGCAATGCCACCTATGGCTACATCCACAGGACAAACAACACCATTTCAGGTGATTCCTAACTTTCATCCGATTGTTGTGCATTTCCCAATTGCATTAACTATTATCGCGTTTTTATTGAGTATTGCAGCTTACGCACGACGTAGCCATCCCGTCTCTACCCAACTGGCTGCCGCCTGTCACTTCACCCTGTGGCTCGCGGCAATAGGGGCTGCTGCGGCCGTATTATTTGGCTGGTTCGCATTTAATTCGGTCAATCATGATGATGCAGGGCATGCTGCCATGTTGTTACACCGTTCTTGGGCCATTCCAACGGCTTTAGGCTTAATCTTGCTGGCTAGCTGGGATGCATGGAAATATCGCGTCAATGAACTGATATCGGTGCCAATGCTGTTTTTACTTTTCCTGCTTTCTCAAGCAATCGCAGTAACAGGATGGCTGGGAGGAGAGGTGGTCTACCGTCATGGGATTGGCGTGTTATCACTGCCAGCCAGCGAAGGCACTGGCCATGGTCATCATGAGGGTGCAGATGTTACTGCTACGCCTAAGGCTGGACCTGATGAGCACACAGAAATGAATAGTGATGAAAAAGGAGAATCGCATGAGCACTAATACTCCACATACAGCATTCAAATCTCGTACTTTAATCGTCCTTATCAGTGCCAGTTTTACGCTAGGCGGTTGTGCTACTTTTTCAAAAGATGGAGGGTTTGGCGCAGTCCAAGACACTGCCCAAAAACACATCAAGCAGGAAGTGGTATGGCCAAAAACAGAAGGTGAAAAGAATCAAGTCAATGAACGCGTAAACGAATTATTATCAAAACGTTTAAACGCAGATCAAGCTGTACAAGTAGCGCTACTGAACAATAAGGGGTTGCAGGCAGATTTTTACAACCTTGGTATATCGGAAGCCGATTTGGTGCAGGCTGGTCGTTTGCCTAACCCTAAGTTTTCGATGCTTTATACACGTAATGACGGTGATTATAAGATCGAACAAATTCTGACTTTTAATATTTTCTCGCTGATAACCATGCCAAAAATGCAAGAAATCGAACGTCAGAGATTTGTGCAAACTCAGAAAAAAACCGCCTTTGAAGTGATTAAAATCGCCAATCACACCCGTATAGCCTATTTCAATGCAGTTGCGGCAACAGAGCAAGTGCGCTACAGCGAGCAAGTAAAAGAATCTGCAGAAGCCAGTGCTGAATTAGCAAGAAGGATGGTTAAGGCAGGAAACTTTAACAAGCTACAACAAGCACGCGAGCAGAGTTTTTATGCGGATGCTGCGCTTGATTACGCAAGTGCGACAAATAAACAAGTATCTGCATATGAAGCACTCTCACGTTTACTAGGTGTATCAGTTGATCAATTTCATTTGGAAGAACGTCTACCAGATTTACCTAAGTCGCTCACTGAGTTGCAACCATTTGAGAAAGCAGCTTTTGAACAGCGACTGGATTTACAGGCTATTCGACTGGAAACTGAGGCATTAGCTAAACAACTAGGGCTCACTAAGACGACACGCTTCATTAATGTACTAGAAATAGGTCCCGCAAGAGTATTAGAAGGTCGTCGTGGCGATCCTTATAAAAAAGGGGTAGAGCTATCATTCGAGTTGCCAATATTTGACTGGGGCACTGCGCGGGTTGCACGGGCCGAATCCATTTACATGCAATCAGTGAATCGGGCCGCACAATTAGCTATCAACGCGCAGTCTGAAATACGCGAGGCCTACAACACCTATCGTACCAATTACGATGTAACCAAGCATATACGGGATGAAATTGTGCCGCTTCGCAAAAAAATTCTGCAAGAAAACCAACTTCGTTATAACGGCATGCTAACAAGCCCATTTGAACTGTTTGGCGACGCACGCGCACAAGTTACCAGTGTGAAAAGCTATATCGAGTCATTACGTGAATTCTGGGTTGCTGAGAGTTCCCTGCAAATGACGCTCATTGGCAACGAAAATATGATGGAAGGAAATTAAAATGGATTTTTCTAAATTTAGTAGGCGTGACTTTTTTAAATTAGCAGGTGCTGGCATCGCCGCATCTACTGTAAGCAAAGTCGCGATGGCCGCATTGCCAGAAATTGTTTCAACTGAACAAGCGAATACTCAGGCACCATTACACCCCAATACTGGTAGACCATATAACCCTGTTGTCACACTCAATGGCTGGAGTCTTCCTTGGCGTATGAATAAAGGCGTAAAAGAATTCCACCTAGTAGCCGAACCAGTACTGCGTGAAATGGCGCCAGGTATGAAGGCTCATTTATGGGGTTATAACGGGCAAAGTCCAGGTCCTACGATTGAAGTGGTTGAAGGGGATAAAGTAAGGATTTTTGTGACGAACCGATTGCCTGAAATTACCAGTATTCACTGGCACGGCCAGCGATTACCTAATGGCATGGATGGCGTAAGCGGGCTGAATCAGCCGCCAATACCACCTGGTAAGACTTTTATGTATGAATTTGAGGCAAAGCGTGCGGGCACGTTTATGTATCATCCCCATGCTGATGAAATGCTGCAAATGGCGATGGGTATGATGGGGAGCTGGGTCACACATCCTAAAAACCCAAAATTCATGCCTGTGGATCGTGATTTTGTCTTTCTGTTGAATGCATATGATATTGATCCTGGCAGCTACACACCTAAAGTTAACACCATGTTGGATTTCAATCTATGGACATTTAACAGTCGAGTTTTCCCTGGGATCGAACCTATTGTCGTCAAAAAGAATGATCGTGTTCGTATTCGCGTTGGCAATCTCACGATGACGAATCATCCGATTCATTTACACGGACACGAGTTTCAAGTCACCGGCACTGATGGTGGATGGGTTCCAGCTTCTGCTCGCTGGCCTGAAGTAACAACTGATATCGCTGTAGGACAGATGCGTGCTATAGAGTTTATTGCAAATGAGCCTGGTGATTGGGCATTTCACTGTCATAAAAGTCATCACACCATGAATGCGATGGGTCATGACGTGCCTACATTACTTGGTGTTAAACAAGGGGACTTGATGAAAAAGATCGGAAATTTGGTACCTGAGTATATGCCGATGGGTGAAACAGGCATGTCTGAGATGACTGAAATGACAGAAATGATGGATATGCCACTTCCTGAAAACACTTTGCCTATGATGAGTGGTAAGGCTCAGTTTGGCGCCGTTGAAATGGGCGGCATGTTCACTACAGTCAAAGTAAGGGAGGGGCTTGCTCGCAATGATTACAAAGACCCTGGTTACTTTAATCATCCTAAAGGCACTGTTGCACGTGAAGTAACAAATGACTTGCCACCAGTGAGTCGAGCTACACCGTCAAATACAGAAGAGGGGGTTGAAATGTCTGTAAGAAAACCGACAGGCCACACTGGGCATTGAGAAGCTAATGTACGAATTAGTTATTATTTTTAAATAAGGATCATGAATGGCTAAAGAATGCTGTGACAGCGGATGTAATAATAACCAGTTGCTGACACCTAGATATCGCAAGATACTTTGGATTGCATTAATCATTAATTTTGTTATGTTTGTGGTTGAAGTCATAAGTAGCTTTAATGCCAACTCAGTATCATTAATGGCTGATGCAATCGACTTCTTTGGTGATGCTATGAACTATGGCATCACATTAGCCGTGTTATTCATGAGCTTGATGTGGCGAGCCCGCGCAGCACTATTTAAAGGGCTTACGATGGGTGCATTCGGTCTATTCGTATTGGCCAGTGCGGCGTGGTCTTTTATGCACGGAAAAGTACCAGAGCCTTATACAATGGGATTGATAGGCATGCTTGCATTAGTCGCTAATGCGAGTGTTGCTATCATGCTATATGCTTATCGTGAAGGTGATGCCAATATGCAATCTGTATGGCTATGTAGCCGTAACGATGCAATTGGAAACATAGCGGTGATGCTAGCGGCTTTAGGTGTTTTTGGTAGTGGAAGTGCATGGCCAGATTTATTAGTGGCCGTCATTATGGCTAGCTTGGGAATATCAGCAGCATTTCAAGTTACTAGAAAAGCTTGTCTTGAATTGAAATCTATTTAAGTAGAAGAAAATATTGAGCTCATTAAATGAACGAAGAATTTTACAGATTTCGACGCACTAGTAATTTGATAGGGGAGTATAAAGAGCTTGAAAATCAAAGTATTTTCTTTGCTGGACCCGATATACTAAATGACCCGATGGAAGGTTTTCGTGACATATATTGGAGCGGAGATTTTATAGTCTGGAAAAATCTGTTTCGGCATTATTTGTTGTGTTTAGAAAGACTATGCTCATTATTGTTGCTGTCAGGTGAAGATCACCCAATATCTAAAGACAACATGCCAGTGTTTCATGGTGAAGAAGATTTCCCAACGCCCATGTACAAGGCTCTCTTCAACGATATAACAAAGAGATTTTTTGAAAACTCGAACCTAACTACGCTCATTAAATCTATTTCTGAACGATTTACGCCAGTTAGAAGAGATGAGCTTTTTTTCTACTTAAGCAATATACATGCTTTTGCACTGGAAACAATTTATGCTGAGTATGAAAAAAATGGACTTATTCCAGAAAGATCCCATAAAGACACCACTGCAACCAAACCTATACAGGACCTAATTGATCAAAATTTTATTAGTGTTCTTGAAGCAGGATTAAAAGAAAAAGGCTCAGGTGAAGCTTTATCCAGTGCGATATTTGCCGCTCACAAACACACCCGTTCTCAAATGGATCTAATTTATCGTCATAATGGAGTAATCGATAGAGACAAAAAGAATAGAAATTTAGTAATCAATGATTTTTCAGAAGAGTATATCTCTCAACTTGAAAAGTTGGTTTTCCCTGAATGGTATACCGCGTGTTTTATGACAGAGTGCAAAAGCTCTTCAGTATGGGGACATTATGGAGATAGTCATACTGGGGTATGCCTCATTTTTAATACAGATGTAGTTGATGGAACGTCCTACTTAAAATTAAAAGGAAGGAATGGGTATAGTTCTTCGGGGCCGACATATGGCTACGGTAACCACATGTTTTACCCAATAAATTATGTTGAAGGATATGGTCAAATCGATTTTTTCAGGATGCTGGGACGACTCCCAATCCCCAAACTGAATTCAATGTGGTATTCAATGGATGGTGTGATGAGTTGCTTTGCAGATCACATCACCAGCAATGAACAAAAATGGCGAGAACAATATTGGAAGAATTTCTACCGGGATATCACAATTAAGTCCAAAGACTGGGCTTATGAAAACGAACATAGGCTTATTTTATCCAGTTCTTTCGACAGTTTTGCCGATCCAAAAGACCGATCGCTTACTTATGACTTTAAGTCGTTAAAAGGTATTATCTTTGGCATCAAAACAAAAGCTGAAGACAAGCTTGAAATTATAAAAATAATAGAAGGTAAATGCAGGGAAAATAATAGAAGTGATTTTAAGTTTTACCAGGCTCGTTATTCACCGCAGGATAAGTGCATTGCACATGCCGAATTGACACTGCTGAATTTTTCCAAAACGCACGATCTGTAGTGTAATAGATCGGAACTTGTTACCCAAGCACAATGGCCTTACTAACCATCTACGTTCACTAGATAACTATATAAATGAATGTCACGACAGAATTTGATACCGTTGACTTGATACTTAAATCAACAGCAGAGACTAGGGGAATAGATGCCTTTGCATTGGCATTGATTAAAACTGAAAAGCAACTACGCAAGCTTTTTACTTATCTCATCTTTCAGTTTCCCTGCTTCAGTTATGCAGATATTCCCACTCTTAGAACTGCTTTAGCTATAAACAACCAAGTCTATTTCGATGGCTTTGAACAAGGAATAAACCGGCTTATTGCCTATTCCACTAATGAGCTCATAGGAAACGACTACCAACATCTCCGGAGCAGGCTAAGCTAGGCAATAGACTATCGGAATAAAATTTTTCATGGGCAGTTAACGACTGATCAACTAGAGCGTGATGAGTTAATTGCTTTAGTAAACGATTTACGAAAATGGTGCGAAACGTTGGCGAATTCCGCTTTAGCTCGGGTTGGCTATGATGGTTTTAAAAGAAACTCATTTCAGAAATCGGCTGATACTAAAATCTCTAATATTTACATTACCCAGATAAGAAATATTGAAGATTATGCGGTTTTTATTAGACAGCATGTTCAGCGTCAAAGGGTAAAGTAATCATCAAAATCATTATCTAACAATCAGCTTAATTGGCGTACCCGTGGGGATTCGAACCCCACGTGAATGTATTAGTCATTAAAAGCTATTTATTAGACCAGCTTAAATGTTTTCATTAATTGGCACGTCAATCAAATCACGTGCTACACAAACACCATCCTTAATGATATAGGCTTCCACAAAGTGCTCACCATGGAAAGTTGTCTTTTCGATACGCTGATTTTTTCCTTCATCTAATAAGATATCACCTCTAATCATCCTGCGTCGTTCAGCTTCAGCACCAACATTTCTAACCTTCCATAAAAGCGTATAGGGTGCTGGAACATCACAAGACTCAACAAAAAACCTAAGCCCTCGTCCTACGGGTAACCATGCAAACTTCTTAGATAGTGCCCGGAGGTGGCCAGTGTGTAGGCCATTCGTAGTAACTTCACTGTTTACCTCAAGATCAAATTGAATATCAACTGGAAATTGATCTTCAATAAATTGCTCAGTCGTGCTTCTATCATTAACTGATTCGTAAACAGCTGCAGTTTTTTCAAGTTTAACGACTTCGCTTGGGAATGAACGTCCGAATACATCCCGCCAAATCTTGGCTTTTTTCTTTTCAGTCTCAGCATCTAGCGCTTCTTGGCATTTTACGGCCGCCTTTTTTGCTTTAGATTGAAACTTGCCTTTATTATTGACACGTTGCCCACTGCCGGGTGCTAGCCAAAAGTCTTGATGTTCGAGGTTGCCGATATAGCTAAATAGTGAGACAAGCAGTCGATCATAGCTGCTATACGACGCTGTATCGTATTCATTCGTCTGCCCAAAAAAGTTATAAACCAAAGTATCAATAAGCATACCGCTGATATTTACACCGTTAGAATTTTTCCAAGCTCGAATCATCTTGCATACATGCTTGAGGTTGCGATTTGTTTCTTTGTTTCTTTGGTTGACAGCATTAATCTCTTGAATTGGCTTACAAACTTTCCAAGTGCCTCCATCATGAGTGTCGCCAAAACGATACCCATCCGCGTCTTTATCCCAAAAAGCTGGCAGGACTTCAACCCTGAATTTTCCGAACTCGATGCAGACAACCTGGCCATCCCCTTTGATAGTGGTATTAGGATACCGGGTTAAAAGCGAGTTACGTACAGCTTGTAATAGCTGCGATGGGCCATTATTTGTATAAGCTTTGTATTTCTCATAAGTAGACCAAGGTAACTCAAACACCATATCCAGATCACTAATGCCATGTACAGCGGTATTTCTTCCGTAAGAACCTACTTGCCGGCAGTGCGCTATATCTGACTCGATATTCCAGAAATCCAGATTAAGCCGTTTAGTAATTTCAGTATATGAGGTTGAGATATCAGCTGCATTCTGTACGGCAATATTATCTCGAAACAATTTAAATAGTGGCGCGCTCATACCTAACCTTTAGCAGATGTGAATTAAATTAATCAATAGCAAGGTAGCTTTAAAAATTAGTCCAACGACTATTAATAAAACAATGATGGTGAAGCTCAGTGGCCACTTATCTCTTAAAAGGCTGAACTTCAGTTGTTCGTCCATCCACTCGGTTTGGGACTGCCAGAAAAATTTGTAATGCGCGTACCAATCACTTAAAAATATCTGCTTATTAATACGTAGACTAAAAACCTCTTTTTGAATACGTTTTAAGTCTTCCGCGTGTTGAGTGAGATCATCACCTGTATTCGTTGATTTAACGGTTTGGTACAGAATTCTTAACTCATGAAACTTGTCAGTAAGGGCACTGCCTGCTACTTGGTATTTATCCTTAACATCCGTATAAAAATTGATGAAGAGGGATGCAATCCCAATCACGATAAATGCTGCCGAAATCGTGTTTTGTGCCAAATCAGGTATTAGCAAGGCATATACACCAACAACCAGTGAAATAAAACCAATCCATCCAGGGATCTTTTCGACCATATCATAAGTGGCTAAGTGTTTTTTAGCCCCGTAGCCAATGTTATATCCGCTTTCAGCAATCAGTTTTAATAGGTTGTCTTTAGTCATCGTTTTACTTTCTCTAGATTTAATTTGTACAAAATTACAAACAGGGCTTCACAAAGCATATCAAACATGAGAAAATAAATCTAGTCCAATTTATACAAATATAAATATGATTATTATCAATAACTTAAATATTAAGTGGGCGAAATGAAAGAAATTAAAGATGATTTAGTCCAGTTAATCAGACTGGCATTGGCAGAGCAAACGGACGACGTAAGATTGTTTGTGGCTAGGCTTGTTCGAAAATATCGCGATGATGACCCAGAGCTTGTAGAGCAGATTAATCTTTATCTGAAGTCTAAGCCGACTAGGAAAAGCACAGCGTTACGGAAAACCACGATACCGTCTAAAGAAATGATATTGCCTAGAGATGATGAGTCTCGCTTATCTTTACTTAAAGTATTTAAAGACAAGCCTAATGATGTACATCCGTTACTTTCTATTGAATTAGAAGACACTCTGGGGCAGTTGATTCAAGAGCGAAAGCAAGTTGCAAAATTAGCATCATTGGGACTTGATCCTACACGATCAGCTATTTTTGTTGGTAAGCCAGGCGTAGGCAAGACGCTGACGTCTAGGTGGCTTGCTGCACAATTGAATTTACCATTGTATGTATTAGACCTTACTGCAGTCATGAGCAGTCTACTGGGGCGTAGCGGGAGCAATATAAGAGCTGCATTGGACTTTGCTAAAAGTAGCCCATGTATTTTGCTATTGGATGAAATAGACTCGATAGCCAAGCGCAGAAGCGATGATTCTGATATAGGTGAGTTAAAAAGGCTAGTGACAGTGATACTGCAAGAGTTGGATGAATGGCCATCTGAAGGTTTGTTGTTAGCCGCAACTAATCATCCAGAATTGATTGATCCAGCATTGTGGCGACGATTTGACCTTAAGGTTGAGTTTGAGCTGCCTGATAGAAAATCAATCAAGGAAGCAATTAAACACTTTGCTGGTCAAGATTATGCTTTGCTTAGCCGCTGGGCAGATGTACTTGCGTTTGCATTCGAAGGTGAGTCATTCAGCGATATTGAACGCGCAATACAAAGATTTAGGCGTGCATTAGCGCTCGGCACGGACTCCGATGCCAATATGGTAGAGGATTTCATAAAAACACGAGCTATAAACTTAGATAGGCAGAAAAAAATTGAGTTTTCTGTATTGTTGGCAAAGCAAACGCGATTCTCTCAGCACACTATCTCAGATATCACGGGAGTAAGCAGAGACACAATTCGCAAGCATTTGAAAGATGATAAACCTGCAGAAGGGGACTAAGCACATGAGTCAGACAAACTTTTTGATTGGGCGGGGCGAACTGTTAACCCATGATATTAAAGCACCAAAGCGAGTTCCTGGAAAGGCTCAAGCTTATACTTTCGATCAGGCTGTGGAAAGATTAGCACCTCAGTTAAAGTCCACAGCCAAAGAACTTGATAAATTACCGACAGATGCCTGTCCTGACGATTTTGGCGTAGCTCTCCTTACACTTAATCCAAGCTTTATAGCGAAGTCTTATTTCCCTACTGCGTTATTACGTTCAGCTGGCGTTGAATCAATAGGAAGTCGTACTGTTTCAGTAACGCCTGAAAGTTGGACAAAAAAATCTGCTCCAAAAGAGTGTACGACAACAGAGATTTTTATTGCTGCTAAACGTGATGTTTTTAGACACTTAAGTGATTGGGTACAAAATATCAATCCAATTTCTCATGAAGCAGAAGACCTGACACATATTGAAAAATTCTCAAGCTTTGTGCCTGAGGAGCGATTTATTGCCAATATCAACGGCGACGAGAAATTCTTTGAGGTTGGCCTTCATTTTTTACCTGAAGAAGGGCGAGTTCCGCAGCAACAGGCCTTTCTAGCTTATGCGAAACGCAATGGATTGAAAGTGCATGTTGATTTGGGGTTCAGGGTAGGAAGCTTGTGGTTTGTACCGGTAGAGGGAAACGCGAAGCATCTTAAAAAGCTGTCTGAATTCGTGTTTGTCCGTGTTATACGTGCCATGCCTAAACTAAGAGGTATGCGACCTGTTCAACGATCAGGCGGTCCTGCTTTGGGATGCCTGCTGCCCGCTGCACAACCATTATCTGCAGAACCTAAAGTAGCAATACTTGACGGAGGTTTGCCTGAGAAACATGTAATCTCAACTTGGTTGCGCTCATATAGACAGATGGACCCAGTGGCCGGCGACGATCCAGAAGGACCCGATCACGGACTAGCTGTAACATCAGCGTTTTTATTTGGCCCTATCCTACATAATCAGCAAGCTGCACAACCATATTCCTTTGTTGATCACCTGAGAGTTTTGGATCGCAAAGCTGAAGATGAAGACCCTTTAGAGTTATACAGGACATTGGGCTTTGTGGAAGAAGCATTGCTGTCTCGTCAGTATGAGTTTATCAACCTTAGCCTTGGGCCGGATTTACCAATAGAAGACACGGAAATTCATGCCTGGACATCTGTCATCGATGACATACTCAGTGATGGCGACACCTTTATGACTGTTTCAGTAGGCAACAATGGTGAAATGGATCACGCATCCGGGAATGCTAGAGTTCAAGTACCTTCTGACTGTGTTAATGCTATTGCTGTTGGCGCTGCTGATAATACCGATAACACGTGGGCACGTGCATCTTATAGTGCTATAGGTCCAGGTCGTAGTCCTGGTGTTGTGAAACCCGATTTGCTCGCTTTTGGTGGCGATCCAAATAAATACTTTCATGTACTTATACCAAGTAATAAACCAGAAATTACACCAACTTTAGGTACCAGCTTTGCAGCGCCGTATTTGCTTAGAAATGCGGTGGGTGTTAGAGCCATTCTAGGAAGAGAATTATCTCCATTGGCAATTAAAGCATTGCTTGTACATAGCGCTGACCCGCTGGATCACAATAAAAACGAGGTAGGGTGGGGGAAAATACAAGAAGATTTAGTAGATATTATTACTTGCCCATCTGGAGTTGCAAGGGTCGTATACCAAGGAGAACTTAAGCCTGGTAAATATCTACGTGCAACGTTACCACTTCCGGAAGGCGGTTTGACCGGTAATATTACGTTGAAAGCAACTTTTTGTTATGCCTCACCAACGGATCCACAAGACTCTGCAGCTTATACACGTGCTGGACTAGAGGTAACTTTCAGACCTGATGAAAATAACGTCAAAACTGGCAAGACAAATGCTGAAACTAAAGGCTTCTTCGATTTGAAAAAATACTCAACAGAAGCTGAGCGTAGATCGGATATGGGCAAATGGGAAACAGTGCTTCATGGTGAAAAAAATATGCGTGGTACTACCTTAAATGGCCCTGTATTTGATATTCACTACAACGCTAGGGCTGGGGGTGCAGCTAATACGCGTGCCGAGAAAATTCGATATGCACTCATAATCTCTGTCGAAGCACCAAAACATGAGAATTTGTATAATGATATCTTACGTGCCTACCAAAATATTTTGGTACCTCTGCAGCCGCAAGTTTCAATTCCAATTAGAACATAAAGGATTCTCTAGTGGCAGATGGGGATAAAAAACTAAATTTAGATATGTTTGCAAAGCCGATGGGGAGTGTAGAAACTTCTCAAGGCACTGTTTACATATACTCTCCAACGATAGATAACTATAAATTTTATTCAGATTTAATCGAAGAATCTGCAGAAAGTCGTACACAAAAAGTATTGCCGATTTTGATTAGCATGATTGCTAGGACTAGTTTTTCTGAGAAGTTTACGCCTGCACCTTTAGAAATTTACTCCCGCCTGTCTGAGGCTGATCTTAATGCAATTGTTGACGAATTTCATAAAAAATTAGCAGAATTTAGAGTGAAGCATCCTGAAAAGAGCTGTGAAGTCTTAGAGCCAAGAAGGTCAGCAGAATCTGCACTAGTGTTTTTTGATCGTATTTTAGAAGCCGAAAGTGCATATCAAAAAAAAATCCTGAACAACCAGAGAAAAATAATATTAGAAAGTATAGAGAGCCCTGCCAAGAAAATTTTTGAACAATTGAATGCAAGTACCGCTCGCCTTGAAAATACTCTTGGAAATTATGAACGTTTAATGAGGGCAAAAAAAGATGAAACTAACACTTTTAGAACATATAAGCCAGAAATTCACAATGAGCTTGTTGAGCATCAAAAACGCCTAAATCGTGAAAGAAGAGAAGATAGGGAGTTGGCCAAAATTACTGGTCAAATGACGGCTCAGTCTGCAGAAATGCTAAAAGACTTAGTTAAGTCAGCAGAGAGTTTTTTATTAAGATTTGATGCTAAGGATGAAAAAAATGACAAACAAGTCAGCTTTCAATTGTGGCTTGGTGTCGGTTCACTTATTGTTACTGCATTTCTGGCTGTAGCGTCTTTAGTAGTTTCAATAATGGCATTCAATCAAGATAAAAATGAGCTTAAAACCGCATTCAGTAAACAATTAATACAAGAGAAAAAAGAAAAAGAACTTTATATATTAATTAAGCATCAATCTGATCAAATTGATCAAATAAGGCTGCAACAATTAAACACAAATGCGGCTATCAAAAAATTAACAATACAGTCTCTAGTAGGCAAAAAATAGAATCTACCAATTTAATCTATGATGCTCTTCAGTATCCTGATGTCGTTTGTCATCTTCAGAATGTAAATAATTATTAGTAGTTGAAATTGACTCATGACCCAAGTTATCTCTAACATGTCTTATATCCATATCTGCAGACGACATATTAGACCCTGCGGTATGTCTCATCCAGTGCGCTGAAGCGGCTTCTAACCTTGCAGCTTGCGCTATATAATCTGGCCCACGCTCTTGCAAACGTTTTGCTGTAATATTAAAAATCTGTTTAAGTATAAGATGCAATGCACTCCGGGTCATTGCTCGTTGCTTACCGCCAATAGGCAAAAATAATGGAATAGTTTCACCTTCTACCGGGGTTATATTCAAACCCATTTCACGACGGTAACGACTCAACTCAAGCATTAGCTCATTAGTAGCCGGTACTATACGGGTTTTATTGCCTTTGCCTGTAATCTCCAACCACCATCTTGATTCACTATTTTTGTCTTTACGACTGAAAAAGCCACCCATGGTATTCTGCGTGATTTCAGATACCCTTAGCCCAGTTATATACAGTAATGAAAATAACCAACGCACTCTATAATAATGCTCCCGCTCCCGGTTGGTTTCTCGCGGCATGCTTTCAATCGTGAGTTTTACTTCATTCCATAGATCTTCATCTAAAAAGCGAGTAACTCTGGGTTTGGCTTTACGCTGACGGTTCCTGGATAAAGACAAAGGATTGCCGGCCAGGTAGCCTGCGTTCACTAGCCATGAAAACATCCCATTCAGGATAACTATAGACTGTCGTTGACTGGTGGGGGAGAGGGGACCTGCAAACGGGCGCCATTTAGGGTCGTCTCTGGCCACTTTACGTTTAGCCATAATCCAACGTTCTACTGGTAATGGATTTGTCAGAAAGTGCTGGTATACCAAGAAGTCCTCATGGCTTAATGATGATAACGGTTTGCCTAGTTCTATTACTGACCACAACAGCAGTCTTTCGGCTTCTTTGCGATAGCTGTCGAATGTGGTCTTAGTATCAAGATAGCGAGCTAGCCACACCTTAATAGCATCGGTATCAGTATTGGCAGTAATCTGGGGGCGGTTACCGATAGCACGGTTAGCGCCACTGCTGCCATCCAGCTCAGGCGAGAGTTTAACCAAATCTATAGTTGCAATTGCAGGGATAACAGTTAATTTAGTCTGCAAAGCCATTTTTCAGGTCTCAATACTTTTAAAATTGTAAGTTTAGATATTATTTGACATTAGAGTAATAATGTCAAATAATAGTCACAAATAATTGTATTTACAACATAATACGTAATATTATTTATTAATAATATTGAGGTAAAAATCATGAATGCCATCATTGTTAACGAACAGCAGCTTCTAATTGAAATTGAAAAGCTGAGAAGTGAATTTACTGAGACGCAGGATTTGTACCGTGAAGTATGTGTGCTGTTATTTTTTCGATATGGCATTACGCCAACGGCCAATAAGTTATATCAATATGTACGCAGAGGGAGCATGTCTGCACCAGCGGATGCGTTAAATAAGTTTTGGTCTGAGTTGCGTGAAAAAAGCCGCGTGCGCATTGATCGCTCGGATATACCTGAAAGTATTGGTCTAGCAACCGGAGACTTTGTTGCAACATTATGGAACGAAGCTCAAAAAGCAGCACAATTAGGATTCACGGATCTAGTTGAGAATGCAACAGCTGAAATTCTAAAATCTAAACTAGATGCGGAACTTGCCAGGCAAGATGCTACAAAATTAAAGGTTCAACTTGATGAATGTAATCTTGATCTAAAAAGTACTCAAAAACGTCTCTCTGAGACTGATAATTTATTGCTTGTTAATACCAACACATTAGCCATGCAAGAAAAAGCTCTTAAATCACTTAGAATTGAATGCGATAACTTATCAACGGCATTAAGTGATGAAAAAGCCACATTTAGTAGAGATTTAAATTTAATAAATGCTTCTTTGCAAAAAGCCGAAGATAGATTTAGAAGTTTAGAGAATAAGTCATTACTAGAGGTTGACCAGGCAAGACAACTAATTAAACGCTTAGAAAAAGAAATCATCTCATTAAGAAAAATAACTAAAGATGATCAATCATCGCACACCAAAGATCAAATTAAAAATCAGAATATTATTGCGGCACTTAATGAGAGAGTAGGAACGCTAAATGGGAAGTTAATTGAAATTTCAAAGCAGCTATCCAAAACCTCAAGAAAATTAGCCCAAGCAGAAAAGAAAATTAATCTAAAAAAACAAGTGATATTAAACGCGATTTAGAACTAAATTAATACAAGTGATTATTAGTTATTTGTGCGAATGAAAGAGTTTATCCCTATAAAAAATCGAATGTGAAAGAGTTTATCTTATTCAATGAAAGGGTTTATCTATATATTTGTAAAGAGTTTATCTTTAACGCGCGGCGGCATGATCTCTTCGGCGCAGCCGATATCTGACGCGAGTGATGTTGCGATGTTTAATGCTTGCTCATGGGTGAGCGAAAAGCTGTATAAAGCCTGTGAGGGCGTTGTTGCGGTTGTGTGTGACATACTTGACTCCTAAGGTCACACACCAACTAACTACCATTGATTACTTCGTATAATGTATAT